>JAABUK010005885.1_pt1 | contig 18691 bp, 13 predicted proteins | sample 5559141 | NCBI WGS metagenome assembly JAABUK01 (sample SAMN10711869, study PRJNA513367) | rock metagenome | isolation source: Antarctica rocks | place: Antarctica: Victoria Land, Pudding Butte nord | collected 2016-01-03 | reverse complement strand
CACGATATACCAAGCTGCTGTTCTGCCGTGGGCTGAGTGGCTTCGCCAACAACTCACTAAATCATATATTCCGGTTTTACTGCACTAGGCTGCGTAAGTCCTAAAATGGGTTAGTGGAAACGCAAAGATGCGTCCCTACCAGCCCACTTACAAAGTGCAAGGGCCGCCCGGTGGGCGGCCCTTGCACTTTGTAATCGTCCACGAAATCCGATTAATCCAGAAAATCCAACGAATCCGTGGTTCAGACGTCGAGCTTGGCGTACTTGGCGTTTTGCTCGATGAAATCGCGGCGCGGAGCTACTTCATCGCCCATCAGCATCGAGAAAAGGTGGTCGGCTTCAGCGGCCGAATCTACGGTTACTTGCTTGAGCGAGCGGGTGGCGGGCTGCATAGTGGTGGTCCAGAGCTGCTCGGCGTTCATCTCGCCCAGGCCCTTGTAGCGCTGCACGTGCACGGTATCGGGCTTGCCGCGGCCGATTTCTTCCTGGGCGGCCATGCGCTCCTCCTCGCTCCAGCAGTAGCGCTCCTCTTTGCCGCGCTTCACGAGGTAGAGGGGGGGTAGGGCGATGTAAATATGCCCCTGGTCCACGAGCTGCCGCATGTAGCGGAAGAAGAACGTGAGGATGAGCGTGCGAATGTGCGAACCGTCAATATCAGCGTCGGTCATGATGATGATTTTGTGGTAGCGCAGCTTATCAAAGTTCAGCGGGCCGGTTTCGTTGCCCTCGTCATCGGTGCCGAAAGCCAGCGACTTCCGCTCGTTGAAGGTCACGCCAAGCGCGGTAATCATGTTCTTGATTTCCTCGTTCTCCAGAATTTTGTGCTCCTGGGCTTTCTCCACGTTCAGGATTTTACCGCGCAACGGCAAAATGGCCTGGAACGCCCGGTTGCGGCCCATTTTGGCGGTGCCGCCGGCCGAGTCACCTTCGACCAGGTACAGCTCGCACGCTTCGGGGTCTGAGTCGGAGCAGTCGGCCAGCTTGCCGGGCAAGGAGTTGGACCCCAGCACGTTCTTGCGCTGCACCATGTCCTTGGCCTTGCGGGCGGCGATGCGGGCCTTGGCGGCCAGAATCACCTTGTCCATGATGCGGTTGGCCTGGCTGGGGTTTTCTTCCAGGTACTGGCCCAGAATTTCGCCCACCACGCTGTTCACGGCGCCGCTCACTTCCGAGTTGCCCAGCTTGGTTTTGGTCTGGCCCTCAAACTGCGGCTCCATCACTTTCACCGAGATAACGGCCGTGAGGCCCTCGCGGAAGTCGTCGCCGGTGATGTCCACCTTGGCCTTTTCAAACAGTTTGCTCTTGTCGCCATACGCCTTCAGCACCCGCGTCACGGCCGAGCGGAAGCCCGCCACGTGCGTACCGCCCTCGATGGTGTTGATGTTGTTGACGTAGGAATAGACGTTTTCCTGGTACGAAGTATTGTACTGCAACGCTACCTCCACCGGCGTGCCGCCCTTCTCGCTCTCCACGTAAATGGGCTCGGCGAGCAGCGAGGGCCGCTCGGCGCCGTCAAGGTACCGCACGAAGTCGCGCAGGCCGCCCGTGGAGTAAAACTCCTCGTAACGAAAGCCCTCGGCGTTGGCATGGCCCACGGCCGCGTCGCCGGTCAGCACCTCGCGGCGGTCGGTGAGGGTAATGCGGATGCCCTTGTTGAGAAACGACAAGTCACGCAGGCGCCCCGCGATGGTGGCATAGCGGTACACCGTCTCCGTGAAGATGGTGGGGTCGGGCAGGAACTGCACTTCCGTGCCGTGCTCGTCGGTATCGCCGATTTCCTTCACCGGGTACAGCGGCGCGCCAATGCTGTATTCCTGCTCGTAGAGGTGGCCCTTGCGGCGCACGTTCACTTTCAGGTCAATGCTGAGCGCGTTCACGCAGCTCACGCCTACCCCGTGCAGGCCGCCCGATACCTTGTAGCTGTCCTTGTCAAACTTGCCGCCGGCGTGCAGCACCGTCAGCACTACTTCGAGGGCCGAGCGGCCTTCCTTGGCGTGCCAGTCGACGGGAATACCCCGGCCGTTGTCGCGGACGGTAACCGAATTATTTTCGTTAATGGTGACCTGAATCAGGTCGCAGTGCCCGGCCAGGGCCTCATCGATGGAGTTGTCCACCACTTCCCACACCAGGTGGTGGAGGCCTTTGACACCCGTATCGCCGATGTACATGCTGGGGCGCTTGCGCACCGCCTCCAGCCCTTCCAGCACCTGAATGCTATCGGCCGAGTAGTCGGCGGGGGCTTTCTTTTCTACTACTTCACTCATGCGAGAGAGGGGGTTAAACTGACCGGAAATACGGTCAGGAAGAGAACATCCAAAAGTACTCTTTTTATTCCATTTTGCCTAGTTTTTGTGCATCTTTTCCGGGGTATTTTCGGGCCACAAAAAAGCCCCTGCCGGGGTCGGCAGAGGCTTTTTTGTGGGGTAGCGGCGGCTAAAAGCTCTTTACCTGCTGGTGACCCTGATTGGATTCGAACCAATGACCTGCTGCTTAGAAGGCAGCTGCTTCTATCCGGCTGAGCTACAGGGCCTTATGTAAATTCTCAGTTGTTACTTCTAGTACCTCCTGAGGTTCGCGGTAATGCACTATCCGATGGCAATTGGCACATAGCGGAATGCACTTAGCGATTTCGGCCAAAATGCGCTCGCGGCTGGCACCGGTATAGTAGCCAATATCAAAATCTTTATCACCCAAATGATGAAATTCTAATACTCAGTGGTCTTTTAGACCACAATGCTGGCAGCTAAGCGTTTGCTTTAGTTTTTTTAACCATTGCCTGGTTGACAACCGGCGACCGTTCTGTTGAAGTTGTTTGCAACGCTTGCATTTGCGCCGCAAATAAATTTTGCCATTAATAATATTAGCTAGCTCGAATTCCGAAGCTGGCTTTTCAGTTTCACAGTATTTGCAGTACATAGGCAGTTGCCGCTTACATATACTACAAACAAAAAAATGTCGGGGTGGCAGGATTCGAACCTACGATCTTCTGGTCCCAAACCAGACGCGATACCGGGCTACGCTACACCCCGAGGTGATTTAATTATGAATTAAAAATTATGAATTAAAAATTGCGGTTAAACAACTCATAATTTCTAATTTCTAATTCATAATTCAAAAAAGCGCGGAGAAGGGGGGATTCGAACCCCCGGTAACCTTTAGAGCTACGGCAGTTTAGCAAACTACTGGTTTCAGCCACTCACCCACTTCTCCGTACAAGTGGCTTGCCAAGGCCCGGTTAGCCTTAGCGGCTGCAAATATACGAGCACGCAGTCGAAATCCACGTCTTTTCTTCAGGCTAGGGAACAGAAGTTGACCGTGCTGCCACGCCAGGCAACGAATGTGACCTGACTTACAGGCGGTAAGAAAATCTTCCCTCAGCTTCCTTAACCTGCTTATTCCGGGCTGCGCGTAGTTTTGTCGGCTCCTGGCGGCGTTGCCGGGGTCATTTACTACCCACCACGCCTTATGCTTACCTGGGCCTACCCCGACTTTCTGGCTGCGGCGCTGGGGCTGGCGGTGCTGGGGTTGCTGCTGCTGCTGTATGCCCGCCGCACGGCGCGGCTGGGGCGGCGGCTGGGACTCGGGGCCGGCCGCCTGGCCTGGAAGCTGCCGCTACGCCTGCTGGCCGGGGTATTGCTGGTGCTGGCCTGGCTGGGGCCGGCGCTGGGCGTGCGGCAGCAGGCAGTGCGCACGGCCGGGCAAGACGTGTGGCTGCTGGTGGACGTGTCGCGCTCGATGGATGCGGCCGACGTGACGCCTACCCGCCTGCTGCGCACCCAAGCCGCCCTGCGCGAACTGGCCGCTGCCTTTCCGGCCGACCGGCTGGGGCTCATCGTGTTTGGGGCCGAGGCCTACGTGCAGTGCCCACTCACCTACGACCAATCGGCCTTGGACTTGTTTCTTAATACTCTGAGCACTAAGCTTACGCCGCCCGGCCCCACCACCCTGCGCGCGCCCCTCGACCTGCTACTGAGCCGGCTGGGACCCGTTACCTCGCCCGCGGCCGGGGCCACGGAAGCTGCCCCGCCGCGCGCCACGGCCGCCGTAGTAGTGAGCGATGGCGAAGACTTTGGCGAAAACCTGGAGCCGGTGCTGCAAGGGCTGGCCCGCACCGGGGCGCGGGTGTTTACGGTGGGGGTAGGCACGGCAGCGGGCGGCCCGGTGCCCGCGCCGGGCGGCAAAACGCCCCTGCGTGACGCACGGGGCGGCCAGGTAATCAGCCGCCTGCGCGAGGCCCCGCTGCTGCAAATAGCCGCCCAAACCAATGCGCAGTACGTAGCACTTAGTGACAAAGAGAATGGCCTGGGCACCCTCGTGGCCCGCCTGCGCACCCTGCCTGCGCCCGAGGCCAGCCAGCTCGCCGGCCGCACCGTGGCCGTGGCCGACAACCGCTACCGCTACCCGTTGGGCGTGGCGCTGGTGCTGCTGCTCATCGATAGCCTTATTACCGTGCGCGTGCTGCGCCCCGACCAATGAAAATCAGCTTCCTGGCTATGTTGCTCGTACTACTGGGGGCCAGCCTGCCGGGCTGGGACTGGCTGGTGCGCGTGCGCGAGCACAACGTCGCGCAGGCCCAGGCCCAGGCCGCCGCGCAGCGGGGCCAGGCTACCGAAGCGGCCTGGCTGTATGCCCGCGCCGTGGCCTTGGCAGGGCGTGGCGGCCCTACCCCCGCCCTGCTGCTCAACCAGGCCCAGGCGCAGGCACAAGCCGGGCAGGCTGCCGACGCCCGCGCTACTTACGCCCGCTTGCTGGGCCCAGCGGTGCCGGCGGCCATTAGCAGCGCCGCGCGGCAGCAGCTGGCCAGCCTGCTGGCGACGGAACACCAGTTTTCGCAGGCCATTGGCCTGCTGCGCCAGGCGCTGCGGCTCGACCCGACTAACGCGGTGGCGCGCTACAACTACGAGCTGCTGAGCCAGTACCTGGCGGGCCAGCGGCCACCAGCCCTACCCCCTCCTGGCGCCGCCACGCCCGCTGGCTCTCCGCCTGGTAATCAGCCTAAGAAAGACCCGGCGGCGCAGCCTGACGCGGGGCGCAGCCCTACCCCCTCTGCCCAGACGGGCACCGACCGGCCCGGCGAGGTGCCCGACCCCGGCCCGCCGCCCGTGGGTGGCCCCTCCGGCGCCCCGCGGCCCGGCCCCACGGGGCAGCCCGACCGCCCGCGCCCTACCCCCCAGGCGGGGGCCAACGCTGGCGGGGGCACTAAGCCGGGCGGCGCTGGCCCGGCGCGCCCGGTGCCCACCGGCCCCGCGGGTGGCCCGCGCCAGGGCCTCAATGCCAGCGCCCCGGCTTCGGGCAGCATCGCCCCGGCGGGCCAGGGGCGCCGGCCTGGCACCGATGCCGCTACCGATGCCGACCTGCAATTGCAAACCCAGCGCGAGCGCCTGAAGGCGATGGACTTGACGCCCATGCAGGCTCAGCAGCTGCTCGATGTGCTGCGGGCGAGCGAGCAGCAGTACCTGCAACAGCGGCCCCGGCCCAGGGCGGGCACCGCGCCGCCCGGCCAGCCAACCTGGTAAGGCGGCTGTGCTCCTAGCCGTACTTTTGCGAAAACAAACGAAGGTTTGTTATTTTTTGTGCTTATATTCTCATCGGGCGGCCAGGCCACTTGTTGCCTACCCCCTCACCCACCCCTCATATGCAAGTAAAAGAAGTAGTTATCGTAGCTGCCGTGCGCACGCCGATTGGCTCATTTGGCGGCGCGCTGGCCTCGCTGTCGGCCGTCGAGCTGGGTGCTATTGCCCTGAGAGGCGCCCTGGATAAGGCCGGCGTGGCGCCCGAGCTGGTCGAGCAGGTGATTATGGGCAACGTGATTTCGGCCAACCTGGGCCAGGCCCCGGCGCGGCAGGCGGCCAAGAAAGCCGGCCTGCCCGATACCGTGGAATGCACCACCGTGAACAAGGTCTGCGCCTCGGGCTCGAAAGCCATTATGTTTGCTGCCCAGGCTATTATGCTCGGACAGGCCGAGGTTATCTTGGCCGGCGGCATGGAGAGCATGAGCAACGTGCCCTACTACCTCGACAAGGCCCGCTTCGGCGCTAAATATGGTAATGGCCAGATGATTGACGGCCTCGTGCGCGATGGCCTCTGGGACCCCTACCACGACTACGCGATGGGCAACGCCGCCGACGCCACGGCCGCTCACTACGGCATCACGCGCGAGGAGCAGGACGCCTTCGCACGCCAGAGCTACGAGCGCAGCGCCGCCGCCGCTCAGGCCGGCAAGAAGAAGGAAGAGATTGTGCCCGTGACGGTTACGGTGCGCGGCAAAGACACCGTGGTGAGCGACGACGAGGAGTACACCAAGGTGCAGTTTGAGAAGATGGCGGGCCTCAAGCCGGCTTTCACCAAGACGGGCACCGTGACGGCCGCCAACGCCTCCACCCTCAACGACGGCGCCGCCGCCGTGCTGCTGATGAGCCGCGAAAAAGCCGACGAGTTGGGTATCAAGCCGCTGGCCCTTATTCGCGGCTTTGCCGATGCCGAGCAGGCGCCGGAGTGGTTCACTACTACCCCCTCGCTGGCCATTCCGAAGGCGCTGAAAAACGCCGGGCTGGAAGCCAGGGACGTTGATTTTTACGAGATTAACGAGGCTTTCTCGGTGGTTTCGCTGGCTAACAACAAACTGCTCAACCTGGAAGGCACCAAAGTGAACGTGTACGGCGGGGCCGTGAGTCTGGGCCACCCGCTGGGTGCGTCGGGCGCGCGCATCGTGACCACGCTGCTGAGCGTGCTGGAGCAGGAAGGGGGCAAAATCGGCGTTACGGGCATCTGCAACGGGGGCGGCGGGGCCAGCTCCATCGTGCTGGAAAAGCTGTAGCGCGGGGTTTTGTGAAGTTAAAAGTGGTTTTGCTGGGTCGTGCACCCGGCGAAACCACTTTTTTTATGGTAGAAAACGCAAGGGCGCTGTAAGCAAGCATACGTCTTTAGCGCAGAGTTTCGCAAAGTTGGCAGAGTTTCGCGGAGACATATAGCCTTAAGCTCCGCGAAACTCTGCCAACTTTGCGAAACTCTGCGCTAAAAAAACGCTCACCAGCGTTAGGCCCCCTATGCGATACCTATTGTTACTTTTACTCTTGCCGCTGGCCAGCCAAGCCCAACGCTCCCAACGGATTACGATTTACTTCGACTCGACCAAAATCCATCCGCACGAGATTTACCGGGCGCTCGTGGCCCAGGATACCGTGCTGAACGGGCCCTACAAGCGCTTCTACCCCAACGGCCGGCTCGAAGCCCAGACGCGCTACACTGACGGCAAGCGCGACTCGCTCTACGTGGAGTTTCACGCCAACCACGCCCGGCGGCTGGAGGCCACCTACGTGGCCGGCGTGCGCCAGGGGCCCTTCAAAACCTACTACCCCGATGGCAAGGTGGCCCAGGTGGGCACTTTTCTGGACGATGAGCCCGGCGGGCCGCTGACGACTTACTACCCCACCGGCGAAATCAAGCTCCAGACCACGCTCACCAAGGGCCAGCCCAACGGCGCGGTGCGCGAGCTGTACGCCAGTGGCCAGGCCGCCGCCGAGGTGATGTACGCCAACGGCCAGCCCAACGGCGCGGTTAGGTTTTTCTACCCCAGCGGCAAGGTGCAGAGCGAAGGCACGCTGCGCAATGGCCTGCTGGCCAGCTCGTACAAGACCTACTACGAAACCGGCCAACTCGAAAGCGAGACGGTGATGAACGACCAGACCGGCAAGGGCAGCTACCGCTCGTACTACCCCACCGGCCAGCTTCAAACCGAGGGCACTTACGCCCCGGCCGCCGTGCGCGAGCGCGCCGTGACCAACAAGCTGGGCGACGACCTCACCAAGCGCGTGGCCCCGCGCACCGGCACCGCCGCCCTCGACGGCCCGGCCACTTCGTACTACGAAAGCGGCAAGGTGAAGGGCAAAACCACCTATCGCCTGGGCGTGCCCACCGGCCACGGTCTCAGCTACTTCGAAGATGGCCAGGTGAAGGAGGAAATTGACTACGCGGCCCAGGGCCGCGACCGCAAGGTGGTGCGCTACTACGACGCGCCCGGCCAGCCTCGCCAGGCCGAGGAGCAGTATAAAAGCAACCGCCCCACCGGCACCTGGCGCGAGTTTTACCCCGATGGCAAGACCCCGCGCCAGGTCGAAACTTACGCCGCCAACGGCAAGCTCACCGGCGAGCGTCTCACTTATTTCGACAATGGCAAGGTGCAGACGCGCCAGCAGTTTGATATCAACGGCCTGCAAACTGGCGTGGGCCAGGAATACTACCCCACCGGCCAGCCGCGCAAGGAGGCCAACTATTTGAAAGGCTTACTAGTAGGAGCCTTCCAGGAATACCACGAAGATGGTAGCCCCGCCGTGGCCGGCCAGTACAAAAACGGCAAGCAGAGCGGCGAGTGGACGTATTACAAGGTCGATGGCCACGGCATTGAGCGCCAGGTAACCTACCGCGATGGCAAACCTCAGAACGCCGGCCCCCGCACCAGGCTCAACGGCAAGCCCTACGTGCCGAAAAAGAAGTAACGCGAACTTTCCAGTTCGCGGGCGAGCGTAGCGAGCGGCTCGCGCCTGGGAGGGTGCAGTAAATGCGTCCTCTAACGTGAATGCTCGCTGCGCTCGCCCGCGAACTGGAAAGTTCGCGTTACTACCCGAATACCGGCACCACGCGCCCGTCCTCTACCTTCAGCGCGGCATCGTATTTCTTACCCGTCTTGGCCGAGAGAAAGCCTTTGATAACCCCCGTTTCACCGCGGCGCAGCAGCTGGCGCAGCTGCGTGTCGGTCAGCTTCTTACCCCCCCACTCGAAGGGCACCCGGAACTGGCAGTCTTCGCGGAAGCGCGAGCAGCCGAAGGCGCTGCTGCCCTTGAGCATAGTGCCGAGCCGGCACACCGGGCACGGAATCTGGCCGGGGTCGGTGGCGGTGGTGGGCTTGCTTTCGGCGGCGGGTACCAGCTCGGGCTGGAGCTTCGCGTCGAGCACCAGCGCACCGTCGATTTTCTCACCCGCGCCGGTCACGAAGCCTTTTATCAGTTGGGTGCGGCCTTTGGCGAGCAGGCTCTTCACCTGCGGGTCGGTTAGCTTCTTGCCTAATATTTCGATGGGTAGGCGGAACTGGCAGCCCTCGCGGAAGCGGGCGCAGCCGAAAGCGGTTTTGCCGCGCAGCACGTGGCCGGTTTTGCAGGCCGGGCAGTTTCCTAAGCTGTTGGCTGGTGCTTGGTGCTTGGTGCCTGGTGCATGGGAGGTAGCTGGGGCAGTTCTGGGGGCTTCGGCCAGCGCTTTTTCGGCGCTGCCGGAAGTCACCATGCGGCCGCCGCAGTCGGTTTTCACCTCCTGCACCATCTCGCGCACCAGGCCCTTGAGCTCCTCCAGAAACTGGTCGGAGGGCAGCTCGTTGCGCTCAATCTGGCGCAACTTCTGCTCCCACTGGCCGGTCAGCTCGGCCGATTTCAGGGTCGGGTTGCGAATTAGACCAATCAGCTCGACGCCCGTGGGGGTGGGTAGGAGGCGCTTTTTATCGCGCCTAATGTAGTTGCGCTTGAACAGCGTTTCGATGATGGCGGCGCGGGTGCTGGGCCGGCCGATGCCGCTTTCCTTCATAGCCAGGCGCAGCTCGTCGTCGTCGATGTTGCGGCCGGCCGTTTCCATGCCGCGCAGCAGGCTGGCCTCGGTGTAGTCCTTGGGCGGCTGGGTCATCTTGCTTTCGAGGCGCGGGTGGTGGGGGCCACTTTCGCCCTTCACGAAGCTGGGCAATACCGTGCTCACCACGTCGTCTTCCTCTGGTGCTTGGTTGTTGGTGCCTGGTGCCTGGGCGGGCTTGGGCGCGGCCTGCTGGGTAGGGTCGCCGTACACCACGCGCCAGCCGGGGCTCAATATCTGGCGGCCGCGCACCCGGAACAGGTACTCGGCGGCCTCGGCCAGCACGGTGGTGTTGCTCACCTCGCAGTCGGGGTAAAACGCGGCGATGAAGCGGCGCACGATGATGTCGTACACGCTGCTCTCCATGCCGCCACCCGGCCCGCCGCTGCCCGTCGGGATAATGGCGTGGTGGTCGGTTACCTTGTTGTTGTTGAACACTTTGGTCGTCTTCGGAATCTTATTCGCCAGCAGTGGCCCGGTCAGATTTCCGTAGCCAATGCCGCGCAGAATACCGGGAATTTTGGGGTAAATATCATCGGGCAAAAACGTGGTATCGACGCGCGGGTAGCTCACGGCCTTCTTCTCGTAGAGGCTTTGCACAATCCTGAGCGTATCCTCGGCCGAGAGGCTCAGTTGGTTGTTGCACTGCACTTGCAGCGAGGTGAGGTCGAACAGGCGCGGCGGCGATTCCCTACCCTTCTTAATCTCGACGTTGGTGACGGTGAGCGGCGCGGGCTGCACGGCTGCGAGGGCCTGGTTGGCCTCATCTTCCTTCACGAAGTAGCCCAGCGCGCGCAGGCGACTCTGCTCATCGGGCGCGTCCTGGGCCTGCTTCTGCTCGGCCTCGGTGTTAATGCGAGTAAAAGTAACGTCGCGGTACTGCGTCTTGAGCACCCAGTACGGCTCGGGCCGAAAGTTGCGGATTTCGTGGTAGCGGTCCACCAGCAGGGCCAGCGTGGGCGTCTGCACCCGGCCGATACTCAGCAGCTGCTTGTCCTGGTACGTGGTGTATTTGAGGGTGAACAGGCGGGTGGCGTTCAGGCCCAGCAGCCAGTCGCCCACCGCCCGGCTGCGCCCGGCCTGGTAGAGGCTGTCGAACTCCTTGCCATCGCGCAGGTTCTGGAACCCCTGCCGGATAGCCTCCTCGGTGAGCGACGAAATCCAGAGGCGCTTCACCGGCTTGCGGCACTTGGCCTCGTGAATAACCCAGCGCTGAATGACCTCGCCCTCCTGGCCGGCATCGCCGCAGTTGATGACTTCGGTGGCCGCGTCGAGCAGCCGTTTTATCGTGTTGAACTGTTTTACTACCCCCTCGTCGCGGCGCATGAGCTTGATGCCGAACTGGTCCGGTATCATGGGCAGGTCGTGCAGGTTCCAGCGCTTCCACTCGGGGCGGTAGTCGTCGGGCTCCTTGAGCTGGCAGAAGTGGCCAAACGTCCAGGTGACCTGGTAGCCGTTGCCCTCGTAGTAGCCGTCCATGCGCCGGTCGGCCCCGATAACCTGGGCAATTTCGCGGGCAACGCTGGGCTTTTCGGCAAGGCAAACTTTCATCGCAGATTTAGCTGATTACGCGGATTTCGCGGATTCGGGCGGCGCGCTCGGCAATCAACAAAAATACGGCGCGAAAAGGTCGGCCTAAGCGGGAGGCAGGGCTTGCAGGCGAGTTAGCACTTCGTGCTTCAACGCGGGTAGATGCTTGTGTACGATAGCCCAAACGATAGCGTCGTTTACGTTGTCATAGGAATGGATTAGGCGGTTACGGAAGTCAATCCATTTGCTTGGTATTCGGCAAATTGACTTCGGGCCACACCCGGCGCAACTGGTTCACGGCTTCGCCCACGATGGCCAGCTGGCGCTCCACGGCGCTGCGCGTTTTGTGGTCGGCCTGATAAGCCGTAAAGTCGGGCGTGTCGCTGATAAATTCCTCCACTGCCTCGATAGCGAATCGAATATCAAACAAGTATTTCTGGCTGCGCGGCGTCATACATCAGTTGCTTGGTACGCTCAATCTCAGCTTGCAAGATTGGGTTGCGCAGCGAATCCGGCGTTAGCAAATCGACTCGCCGGCCAAACAGGCTTTCCAGCTCTTCCCACAAATTCAGCAACGCCTCGCCCTGCACCAAAGCCGGCGCGGGCAGTAGCGTTACCAAAGCATCCACGTCGCTGCGAGCCGGGTCAAAGCGCGGAGTCAGGACCGACCCAAACAGGTAGAGCTTTGCCACCCCGTGGCGCCGGCAGAGCGCGGCCAGGGCCTCGCGCGGGATTTCCAGGTTTTTCATTCGTGGTTTTGCTTAGTGGGCAGCTACTAAGGCGAAGTTACTCGTTGCCGAACCTTTAGGTGGACCTGCCAAGTAATTTGCTCCCTACCCCTCCTTTTTCTGCTGGGCCGTTATCAGCACCACCGAGCCCACGATGACGGCCGCGCCCACCAGCATCTGGCCCGTCATTTTTTCGTGCAGCATGGCCCAGCCCAGCAGCACCGCCACCACGGGGTTGACGTAGGCGTAGGTGGCCACCCGCGCCGGCGGGGCGTGCTTCAGCAGCCAGCTGTAGGCCGTGAACGCCACCAGCGAGCCAAATACCACCAGGTAGCCCCAGCCCAGCCAGGCCGCCGAACCGAACCGGCTGGGTTCCAGTCCGCGCCACTCGCCGGTGGCGGTGCCCAGCAGCAGCAGCAGCGTGCCCCCAGCCAGCATCTGCGTACCCGAGGCCAGCACGGCCGACTTGGGCACCGGCGAGCGCAGGCCGTAGATAGAGCCTGCCGCCCAGCTCAGGGCGGCCAGCAGCACCAGGCCCACGCCCAGCAGCCGCGCATGGCTGGCGCCCGCGCCGGCCGTCAGCTGCTCGCCCACCAGCAGGTACACGCCGCCGAAGCCCAGCAATAGGCCCAGCACCACCCGCCCGCTGGGGCGCGGCTGCCGCAGCCACCACCAGCCCAGCAGCACCACCCAAAACGGCTCGCTGGCAATCAGCAGCGCGGCCAGGCTGGAGGGCAGGTAGCGCTCGGCCAGCACCACCATGCCGTTGCCGCCCACCAGCAGCAGCGCGCCCACCACGAAGCTCGTTTTCCACTGTGCCAGGGTAGGCATTTCGTACTCAGTGGAGGCACGGCCGGCCAGCGTCAAAATGCTGCCGGCCAGCAGGAAGCGACTGCCCGCCATCAAAAAAGGCGGCATCGTAGCGATGGCGTACTTAATGGCCAGATACGTGGAGCCCCACAGCAGGTACACGGCGGCAAAAGCTAGCATGAGCAGCAGCGGGCGGGCAGATTGGGTAGGCATCATAGTAGGTAGAAGGTCATTGCGAGCCTGCGAAGCAATCTTTCCTTGTCGTTCGCGTTGTCGGATTACTACCCCTAACGGAAGGAAAGACTGCTTCGCCGGCTCGCAATGACAGACGTTATTTCCTACTTGCGCAGGGCCACGCGCACGCCGGCCATGAGCCAGCGGGTGGGCATCTGGGCACCCAGCAGGTCGGAGTAGTGGGCGTTGAACAGGTTTTGGGCCTGGCCCACCAGCCACACGCGCTCGGGCAGCAGGGCCAGGTCGAGGCGGGCGTTGAAGACGGCGTAGCTCGGCGTGAGCTCGGCAAAATTGGTAGTGGCGCTGGGTACCGTTTGCTGGCCGGCGCGCACTTTGTACAGGCCGCCCACGCTCAGCGTGAAGCGCCGGTGGATAAGGCTCACATTGCCCGATACCAGGTGGCGGGCCACGTTGGAGAGGTACTGCGACTGCACGTTGCCGGCCACGTCGAGGTGCACCCAGGTGTAGCCCACGCTGCCGTCGAGGCGCAGATTATCAGCCAGCCGGGCGCGGCTCGCCACCTCGGTTTCGATGCCCTGGGTAGTCACCGCAAACAGGTTTTCGGCCAGGCGGTAGGTGGTGGTATTCCCTGGCTTCGCATCTAGGTTGGTAAAGCCAGTAGCCTCTATCACTCGCTGGCTGGGCAAGCTCACGTAGTCAATCAGGTTGCGGCCGTAGCGGTTGAAGCAGGTGCCGCGCAGCGTCAGGGCCGGCAGGGGCTGGTAGTCGAGGCCGGCCTCGTAGTTCCAGGTACGCTCGGCGCTCAGGCCGGGGTTGCCCACGTTGAAGCCGCCGGGCACCACGCCGGGCCGGATGGCCGAGTTGTACTGCTCCGTAAAATTGGGGGCCCGGATGCCCCGGCCCACGGCCCCGCGCAGGGTTAGCTTTTCGCCCACCTGCTGGCTGGCGTTGAGCTGCGGCACCACTTCGGTGCCGTAGTTCTGGTCGTGGTCGAGGCGCAGGGCGGCCGTGAGGCTGAGGCCGGGGGTAGGCGCCACCACGGCCACCGCAAACGCGCCGGCGTGCCACACGGCGTGGTCGCCGCGGTCGTTGCTCTGCACGGCGCGGCGGTCGGCCTGGCCGCCCAGGGTAGCGCGTACCTTCGCCGACAGCTGTATTTGGTGCTGGCCCTGCACGTTGAGGTAGTGCAGGAGGTGGTCGCTGGCCGCCGAGGTGGGCGTGTACACGTAGAGGTCGGTGCTGGCCGTGCCCACGATAGACAGCTCGGTACGGGCGCGCTCGTTCCACTCGTAGCGCAGCTGGCCCTGGTACCAGTCGCGCGAGGTGGTTTCGCGGGCCCGGTCGCCGGCGTTAGTTGTATAGAAATTCTGGGCGTTGTAGTCGCGCCGGTCGAAGCTGGCGCGGGCGGCGGCGCTGAATTTTTCGGTAATCTGGTACGCGCCCGACAACGAATAAGTATTCAGCTTGAAGTCGTTGCGCAGGCCGCCGGGCAGGTCGAGCAGCTGGCCGCTGGCCGTGTTGTTCAGGATGCCGCCCGCCAGGCGCAGGCCGTGGTCCTGCCCATAAAAGCCGGCGTTGGTGCTTTTCAGGCCGTACTCGCCGGCCAGGAAGGTGCCGGCCAGCTCGGTGCCGTCGGGCCGGTGGGTGGCGGCGAAGGTCTTGGTGACGATGTTGATGAAGCCGCCCACCGCGTCGGGGCCATAGAGCGCCGCGCCGGGGCCGCGCACCACCTCAATCTGCTCAATCTCGGCCGGCGTGATGGGCAGGTAGCCCGCGAAGTGGCCCGTGAGCGGGTCATTCAGCCGCATTCCATCCAGCAAGATGAGTACTTGGTTGAAGGTCGAGCCGCGCAGCGTGATATCGGCCTGGGTGCCGAAGCTGCCCCGGCTTTGCACCTCGATATTGGGCAGCAGGCGTAGCAGGTCGTCGAGCGAGGCCACCGGGTAGCGGCTGAGGGTGCTGCCGGGCACTACGGTCACGTAGCGGCCGGTCTGGCCCGCGAGCTGGCCGAGGCGGGTGGCATACACGGTTACTTCGCCGAGGCGCCGGGTGCTGTCGGGGGGGGTAGGGAGGCGCTGGGCCTGCACCGCCAGCGGGAGGGCCAGCGAGGCCACCACAGCGGGTAAAATTCGGGACATATTCCAGAGTAAAATACGCCGCAAAGCTACGCCCTACCCCTCTGCCAGCAGGCTATTGGGGCCGGTTGGCCGGCCGCTTGCGGTCGAGCAGGATGCCCAGCGCCAGGCTTCCAGTTTTTTGACAACAGCGACTCGTTGGCATTGAGGCCGGCCTTTATATGAGTAGCCCAGTAGCGCACCGAATCGGCCGGAATCGGCGCGGGGGCAGCGACCGTGGCGGGCCCCAGCACCAGCAGCACGTGGGTAAGTAGTTTTGGCATGACGCAGACAGACTAAACGGGGCCACCCTACCACAAATGTATCGACAGAACCCTGCTGGCCGCGCCGGGGCTAGTACTTTGCACAGACATGGCTCCTGCTCTCCCCGTTACTTCTCCTGCGCCACCCGCCGCAGTGGCCCCCGCCGCCCGGTACGCCTACTACCCCGCCCTCACTGGCTTGCGAGCGGTAGCAGCCTACCTGGTTTTTTTTCTGCATTTTCGCTTTATCGGGCAGCCCGACTGGCTGGTGCGCATCACGGGGCAGGGTCAGGTGGGCGTAGGCATATTCTTTGTGCTAAGCGGCTTCGTTATTGCTAATCGCTACCAACATAGCGTGCAGTTTCGATGGGCCTGGTGGGGGCGCTACCTGAGACGGCGAGCCGCGCGCATCTACCCCGTCTATTTCATCCTGAACGGTTGGGCCCTGAGCCGCCTGTACTGGCCTATTCCGCCGGGCAGGGCAGCCAATAGTCTACTGTTGGTTTTCCTAAGCCAGAGTATGCTGCGGGGACTTTCTAATACCCTCAAGTATGTGGGCCTACCCCAGGGATGGTCGCTCACGGTAGAGGAATGCTTCTATTTTTCGGCGCCGCTGCTGCTGCTGGCCTGGCAACGGCGGGGCGGGGCCGGCGCGCTGGCCTTCGCGGGGACCATGCTGGGCACGGGCCTGCTGCTTACGCAGCTGTGCATGGGCCATCCCGCGCTGCACGGGCTCTTTGGCTCCTATCACCACCTGTTCAACTTTACCTTTTTTGGAAGGGTCCTGGAATTCGTGCTGGGTGTGGGCCTGGCCCGCTGGTGGGCTGCTGCCCCGGCGCGGCCGCCGGGGCAGCAGCCCCAGCTCACCCTAGCGGGCACGCTCGTGATGGCACTGGCCGTGGGACTACTGGCTTGGTTGCACTCGCCCGTCGATACCTACGGCGGCCTGCGCTACCCGGCAGCCACCGCGCTCAACATCCTGCTGTTTCCGGCGGGCGTCGCGCTGCTACTAGCGGGCCTGCTGCGCGAGGGCAGTTGGCTACGCACTGCGCTAGCCACCCCACTGGCGCAGGCGCTGGGCCGCAGCTCCTATTTTTTCTACCTGCTGCACGTGAGCCCGTTCAGCATCTGGTGGCAGCACCACTTTGGCTGGGGGCGACACATTATCGGGCAATTTCTCGTCACAATAGCCTTGGCATGGCTCGGCTACTGGGCATTCGAAGAGCCACTACGGCGCTGGCTGCTGGGCCGCACGCTGCCGCGGCAGGCCAGCTGATTTTTCGCGGCCGGCCGGGATGCTGCTATGCGGTGGGTTCGTGAGCCGTAGTATCGTCCGTGCTGCTAGCCTGATAGGCCTCGGTGCCGTAGATGTGGGCCAGGTCGTGGGTCACGGTTTCGCCGTCCACGTTCAGGTCTTTGAGCACGCCGTCGGCGATGTCGTACACGAGGCCGTGCAGGCGGGGCGGGTTGTCGCCGCGCAGCGCGTTCTGGATAATGTTGGTTTTGGCCAGGTTGCGCACCTGCTCGGTCACGTTGAGCTCCACGAGGCGGCGCAGGCGCTGGGTTTCGTCGGGGATGCGCAGCAGCTCGGTTTCGTGCAGGCGCACCACATCGCGGATGTTTACCAGCCAGTTGTCAATCAGGCCGTATTGCTTGTGGCTGGCCGCGGCCGCTACCCCCCCGCAGCCGTAGTGGCCGCACACCAGAATATCCTGCACGCCCAATACTTCTACGGCGTATTGCAGCACGCTGAGCAGGTTCATATCGGTGTGCACCACCAGGTTAGCGATGTTGCGGTGCACGAACATCTCGCCCGGCCCGGTACCCGTGATGCCCGAGGCGGGCACCCGCGAGTCGGAGCAGCCGATGAACAGGTAACGCGGCTGCTGGCCGTCGGCCAGGCGCTTAAAAAACTCGGGGTCTTCGGCGTTGCGGTCGGCCACCCACTGCTGGTTGTTAGCGAGAATATCCTGAATACCGGGCATAGGTTGGCGTGCTGGTGTAGTAGTGAAATAAGCTTTGGATGAGACTGAATTTCTCTTGGTTTACGACTGCTGGCTACCCCACGTTGCCGCCCGGCTTTGGCCCGAAGGCCACCCGCAGCGTATGCCGCGCTCCTGCCGGCTCGAAAGCATAGGCCAGCTTAAAACCGTAGTAGGCGCATATCTGCTGCACGATGCTCAGGCCCAGCCCCGGCGACTCGGAGGCCGCGTTGTGCTTGCGGAAGCGCTCAAAAAACCGGGCGGGGTCGCCACTTATGACCGGGCCGGGGTTGCTGACTTCGAGGCTCGTGGGCGTAAGACGCACCGTTACGTCGCCGCCGGGCACGTTGTGCCGGATGGCATTGTGCAGCAGGTTGTGCACCAGCGAGTCGGCCAGGCCGGGGTGGAGGCGTTGAAGGGGGGTAGGCGCCAGGTGCAGGCGCGGCGTGAGGTCGCGGGCTTCGAAGAGGGGGGCCAGCTGCTCGGCTTTTTCGCGCACCAGGGCGGCCAGGTCGAGGGCCACGGCGGCGGCGTACTGGCCATTTTCGATGCGGCTGAGCAGGCCCAGCGCCTGGTGCAGACGCGAGAGCCGGCGCGTGGCGCCGTAGAGCTCGGCCAGCAGCGGGGCGGCGGCCGCGTCGTCGGCCAGGGCGGGCACTTGCAGCAGCTCCAGCTGAGCCTGCATAATGGCCAGCGGCGTCTGGGTTTCGTGGGCGGCGTTGGCCGTGAACTCGCGCAGGCTCTCGTAGTCGGCCACCAGGCGCTGGCTCAGGTGGGTCAGGGCCTGGTTGAGCTCGGCAAACTCTTCGATGGCGGGCACGGGCAGGGCCAGCGGCTGGTGCTGCTGCAAGTCGTAGCCGCGCAGCGCCGCCAGCGTGTGCTGAAATGGCGACCACAGCCGCCCCGACAAGTAGCGGTGCAGTGCCACGATGCCGCCCAGCAGCAGCGCCAGCAGCAGCAGCAAACTGCCCACGGTGGCGGCCAGCAGCTCGTCGGTTTCGACCAGCGACTTGCGCAGCGTCACCCACGCCGGGGCCTGCCCTACCCCCCCCGCCACCCGGAACGTGAGCTGCCGGTGCGGCACCAGCTCGTGCTCGTTGGGGTCGGGCAGCAGCGTATCGGAGTAGCCCAGCGGCCGGGGCCGGAGGCTGGTGCCGTACTGCTGGCCAAACGTGGCGGCGGGCAGCGGCCGGCCCCCGGCCAGCCAGGCCTCCAGCTCCTGGCGCTGGGTAAGCAGTTGCTCCTCCACCTCGTTGCGCACGGCGTGGTCAACGCCCTTGTACAGCACCCCGCTTCCCACCGTAAACAGCCCGATGCTGAGCAGCACGTAGTAGCGGTTGGTAGCAGCCAGTAGCTTCATTGTGAATGGGTAAGGAGTAAGTTAAATCGCCTGTCAGTGCGAGCGTAGCGCGGCAATCGCCCCAGAACGATACCCAAACGATTTTGTTCTGGGGCGATTGC
>JAABUK010005884.1_pt1 | contig 18692 bp, 18 predicted proteins | sample 5559141 | NCBI WGS metagenome assembly JAABUK01 (sample SAMN10711869, study PRJNA513367) | rock metagenome | isolation source: Antarctica rocks | place: Antarctica: Victoria Land, Pudding Butte nord | collected 2016-01-03 | reverse complement strand
GACTCGCGACGCCAACCCCATGCAGGGCGCGTCGACCGCAGTGGCGCGACCGTTCCGGATTCTCACCGAATTCCGACCGCTGGACTTTAAGTGCAGCCAACCACCCCACACCAAACACCGTCAACCCCGACCAGCACAGCCCGGTGGACACCACCCCTGCAGATCACGTTCCGGCATGCGCAGTAGGCCTCATCGCCTGGCCTGAGGGAGCGCGGGCAGGACACGGTGGCGAAGCCGCTATGGCAGCCGTAACACGCGCATGCACCCACCACCACCACCGCGGCGGCGACGACGCCTGCCGTTGCTCCACACGAACACCATGAGCGCCACCCAACTACGCGAGGCCCCGATCCCCTGAACGACCACCACCGCGAGATGTGCCCCACCCGGCCACGAAGGCTCACCAAAGGCCCGCGCGCCGCCCCCGGCCCCCGGCGCATGGGGTGTCAAACTTGGTGCACCAGGTGCAGGCCGGGTGCCGCGCCGGAACGGAGCCCTCTCATGCTCACCCACGTCGTCGCAGCCACCAACGTCGAGGCAGCCGGTTTCATCCTCAGCGGCATCAAGGGCATTTTCGTGCTGATCGGCGGGATCATCGCCGCCGTCATCTGCGGGCTCATCGCCAAGACCAAGGGCTACAGCGCGCTGCTGTTCGCGGTCCTGGGGTTCTTCTTCAGCATCATCACCCTCATCGTCGTGCTGGTCATCCCCCGCCGCACCCGCGTCTGACCGGCACCCCCGGCGGGGTGATCCGTCACCGCCCGGCTGCTCCCCGGACCGCGGGATGGACTGCACCCATGCCCCGGCCATGCCCGGCCGGGCGCTGCGGTGGACGGTGTCGGCGGCTCGGCGGGGACGCCGGATCGGCGGGACCAACAACATGGCGATGCGCAGGAATCAGGTGATCGCGTTCAGCGAGATGTCGAACTAGCCACACCATCCCCCGCAACCGTTTGTCCCGGCCATGCTGCTCGGAATCATCTTCGGGCTGCTGTTCGGTTGGCCGTTCATCGACGCATGCTCGCCAAGGACAATGTCACGTACACCCTGCTGCAGCTCCCTCGCGACGCACCGACACGGACGTCGCTGGGGTCCATGGCAATCGCCTTCTCCCTCGTCCTCACCATTGCCAGCGACGACCTCATCGCGCCGATGCTGGTGCGCGGTAAGCTGAATGCGGCCATCGTGCACCGCCGCTGGCCTCCCGCAGCACCCACGTCCGAGCTTTCAGACCACCCTGCGGCGTAGCGCTGCGTTCACCACGATCGCCATGGTGTTGCTGTCGCGACTTTGGCAGTGGGGAGTTGTTCACGACTGAGATAGGGAGCATGTGACCGCCCAACGTGGGTTGATCGTTAGCGCCGATGCCTGCCCTGTTCCGTGGCGGCGTGAGCTTGTCGTGACGGGCCTGTCTCTGGTGTTGACCTGCATCATCACTGTGGTCGTCGGTGTCGCCATGGTCAACGACCTGGTTCATCTCCTTGGCAGCGGTGAGGTATGGGGGTCGCTGACTGCGGCAGCGTTCGACACGGCGATCGCGGTGCTGATCTACGGCAACCTGGTGTATCAGTTGGCGCGGTGGGGTTACTACCGGCGACTGAGCGGCGCCCAGGACCCCGATCCGGAGTGTCTGGATGCTTTGTTCGCCCCAAGTGCCGATTCAGGGTTGCTGACCGTGCTCATCCCCTCCTACCGGGAGGACTTGGAGGTCGTCCGCGGAACTGCTTTGTCCGCCGCCTTGCAGGAGTACCCCGATCGCAGGGTGGTCATCTTGGTCGATGACCCGCCGCTGCCGGAAACACCCGAGCACGCAGCGAGTCTCGCCGCGGTGCGGGCGTTGCCCGCGCAGATCCACGACCTGCTGGCTGGGCCCGCACACGAACTTGTCGCCGAGTCGAGCGCCTTCATTTCGCGTCGCGGCGGCCATTCCAAAGTGTCGCGGCAGACGCTGACCGCGGAGGCCGACCACGTCGCGGACCTGTACGAGGGTGTTGCCCGGTGGCTCGAAGCCCAAGCGGAGCGGGAACCAGACCGCGACCACACCAGCCGCCTGCTCACCCAGCTGACCTTCACCGCCCGGGCAGCGGCCTGCCGCGACCGGGCGCAGCACACACCACCGCACTCCACCGCGGCGGCACCCTGAACCTGGAACATCTGCACCGGGAGTATCACCGCCTGGCCACCATGTTCACCGTCGAGGTGTCCACGTTCGAACGTAAGCAGTACGTGAACCTGTCCCACGAGCCGAACAAGGCGATGAACCTCAACGCCTACATCGGGTTGCTTGGCCAGGATTGGCGGACGGTGCATCGCTCGGACGGGGCGCACCTGCAGTGCGCGGGTGATCCTTCAGCCCAGGCGGACCTGGCCGCTTCGGTGCTGGCGGTCCCGGCCAGTCGCTGGTTGTTGACCGTCGACGCCGACAGCATGCTCGTGCACGACTACGCACTGCGCCTGGTGGAGCAGCTGGACCGCCCCGAGCACACCCGCACCGCGGTGATGCAAACCCCCTACTCGGCCATCCCCGGTGCCCGCGCGCCGCTGGAACGAACCGCCGGTGCCACCACCGACATCATGCACCTCGTACACCAGGGCTCCACTCACTTCAATGCCACCTACTGGGTCGGCGCCAATGCGTTGCTGCGGACCGCCGCGCTGGCTGATATCGCCGCTGTCGTCCTCGAACGCGGTCACCTGGTCACCCGGTACGTCCAAGATCGGACCGTCATCGAGGACACCGAGTCCACCGTCGACCTGATCGACGCCGGCTGGAGACTGCACAACTACCCGGCACGCCTGGCCTACAGCGCCACCCCCACCGACTACGGCTCACTGCTCATCCAGCGCCGACGCTGGGCCAACGGCGGTCTCATCATCCTGCCCAAGCTGCTGCGGTCCTACCTGCGCACCGGTCTACGCGGCCGACTCGGTGAGGCGACCCTGCGGGTGCACTACCTCATCAGTATCGCCACCGTGAACATCGCGCTCCTCGTACTTTTGATGGTTCCTTTCACCGAGGCCGTCCCCGGGGTGCTGCTGGTCGCCACCTCCCTGCCCTACTTCGCTCTTTACACCCGGGATCTACGGCTCGTCGGCCGCCGCCGCCGCGACCTGCTCGAGGTCTACGCCCTGAACCTGCTCCTGTTACCGGTCAACCTCGGTGGTGTCGTCAAATCGGTGCACCAAGCCATCACCGGCAACCGCATCCCCTTCGGGCGCACCCCCAAAGTCAGTGACCGCACCGCCGCCCCCGCCCTGTACGTCGGGGTCACGCTGCTGTTCCTCGCCGAATGGTCCACCGGTGCCGGCATCGACGCCGCCAGTGGCCGCATCACCCATGCTGTGCTGGGCGGCCTCAACGCGGTCATCCTCGCCCTCGCCATCACCCGCTACATCGGGTGGCGCAACGCCGCCGCCGACCTGACAGCTCCCGCCCGCTTCCGCCTACAACACCGCTTCACCACCGCGAACACCGCGAACACCGCGAACACCGCGAACACCGCGAAGGTGAAAGCCACACCCCAGACCAACCCACCCAAGGCCCTGCCGCACCCGGCCCCCATAGGCGCATCCACCAAGTCGACGCCCTCCAGACATTCCCTTCCCCGGGTCGTGTACACCCGGTGGGACCAACACCAAACCAACACCCGCCCTAGCCGGGCCGCTCCCACCGCGACCCAACACCACCTCGCACGGCACACTCACCAACGCTCGCAGTAATGTGATCACTCACGGTTACTGTGACGCCGTCCCCGCTTCCCCGCATGGGAGATCACACATGGCACGACGCACGCTCGTTCCAGCGGCTTTGGCTGTTCTGGCTGTCGCCTCGGCGGTGCTCGCGCCCACGGCGTCGGCCGCGCCGTCGCCTGTAGGTGTATCGCACCGCAACGTCCCAGTCTGCTCAGCCCCCGCCAACGGGAATGCCGCGTGCCACGCCATTCGCCACGACGCCCTCACCTCCGACGGCCAAGTAACTCCGAACGCCACGCCCGCCGGTTACGGCCCTGCCGACCTGCAGTCGGCCTACAAGCTGGCGTCGGCGGCAGCGTCGGCAGGTGCGGGGCAGACCGTGGCGATCGTCGACGCCTACGACGACCCGAAGGCCGAGTCGGACCTCGCGATCTACCGTAGCCAGTACGGGTTGGCTCCGTGCACCACGGCGAACGGCTGTTTCCGCAAGGTCAACCAGAGTGGCGGCACGAAGTACCCGCGGGCCAACAGCGGCTGGGCGCAGGAAATCTCCCTGGACCTGGACATGGTCTCCGCGGTCTGCCCGAACTGCCACATCCTGCTGGTGGAGGCCAGCAGCTCCTCGCTGACCAACCTCGGCACAGCGGTCAACCAGGCAGCCAAAATGGGCGTCACCGTCATCTCCAACAGCTACGGCGGGTCGGAGTCGACCAGCGACACCAACTATGACAACGCGTACTTCAACCACCCCGGGGTGGCGATCACGGTCAGCTCGGGTGACAACGGGTACGGCGTCGAATACCCCGCCGCATCTCAGTACGTGACCGCGGTCGGCGGCACAAGCCTGTCAAGGTCGACCGCCGCCCGCGGGTGGAACGAAACCGTCTGGAGCGGGGCCGGCAGCGGCTGCTCCGCCTACGACCCGAAGCCGAGCTGGCAGACCGACACCGGCTGCACCCGGCGGACCGTGGCCGACGTCGCTGCTGTCGCCGACCCGAACACCGGTGTCGCGGTCTACGACAGCTACTCCTCCAGCGGCTGGCTCGTCTTCGGCGGCACCAGTGTGGCCGCCCCGATCATCGGTGCGGTGTACGCCCTCGCCGGCAACTCCAACAGCGTCACCTACGGCAGCTTCCCGTACTCGCACCCGAGCGCGCTGTTCGACGTCACCTCCGGCAGCAACGGCGCCTGCAACGGCAGCTACCTATGTACCGGGGCAACCAGTTACGACGGCCCGACCGGGGTGGGCACCCCCAACGGCACCACCGCCTTCTAACACCCGCAGGGCTCGACCCCGTCGACCCTGTTCGTCACCGGCACCTCGGCGATCAAGCCCGGCCGCGCGGTATGACGGGCACGCCCCTCACCGTTCGCCGGGCAGGCCGCGTACCTGCAGCTGGGCCACGAGGAGCTCAAGCAAGGCCACCACGTCGCGCAGCTCATCATCGCCACCTGCAGACACACCTGCGCCACGCAGGCCCGGGTCGCGACCACACTTGCCGCAGTTCCTCGGCTTCCGCGCGGAGTTCCTGCAGATGCGCAGCACGGAGGCATACGAGCGCGCCACGATCATCGCGGCCGGGAACCGCCAGCTACAGGCGCAGGAACTGGCACGCGTTATCACCGCCCGCGGCAAAGCCGAAGCAGGCAACGCGATCCGGCTGCTGTGTTTCATCGCCGGCTACACCATCGTCGGCTTCGGTGTCCTGACGCCGCTGCACGTCAACCCTCGCCACCCTGCTGGTGGGTGGTGCGATCACCGGTGTCGTGGTGGGCATCGCCGCCCAACAAACCCTCGGCAACTTCTTCGCCGGCCTGGTCTTGCTGTTCGCCCGCCCCTACGTACCCGGCCAACGCGTCCCAGTCACCAGCGGCGCGATGGGCGTCTCCCGCCAGCTTAAACCGGGCAGAAGTAATCACCCTTCCCCAACCAGGGGTACGGCGGCGTCGAGTATGTCTGACACACCTCAGTAATCACAGCAGTACCCACGGTCACAGTATTACCTCTAGTATCGCCGGATGCGCATTTCGCTCGCTTCGGCGCGTCGCCGCCCCCGGGCCGCTATCGCCACCGGCATCGCTGCCCTGATGGTGTTGGTCGGGGCCGGTTTCGCCGCCGCCGACATCACCGGTCCGGACGTGGCCAGCTACCAGCATCCGGGCGGGGCGAGCATCGACTGGAGCCAGGTCAAGAACTCCGGGCGTGACTTCGCCTTCGTCAAAGCCACCGAAGGCACCGGCTACGTCAACCCCTACTTCAGTGCTGACTGGGCCGCGATCCAAGCCAATGGGATGGTCCGCGGCAGTTACCACTACGCCAAACCGAACACCTCGCCGACCTCCGCCGCGGAGCAAGCCCAGTACTTCGTGGCGACCGCGGGCCGGATGCAGGCCACCGGCGACCTTGCCCCGATCCTCGACTTCGAAGATTCCGGTGGGTTGTCGCCGTCCGCCCTCATCACCTGGGTGCACAGCTGGCTGAACACCATCACCGCGCTCACCGGCCGAACCCCGATCATTTACACCTACCCGTACTTCTGGCAAAGCGCGATGAGCAACAACACCGGCTTCACCCAATATCCGCTGTGGATCGCCGACTACAACGGCGGCTCCGCCCCCAACACACCGCTGATCGGCGGCTGGAACAGCTGGACCTTCTGGCAGTACACCGATGCCGGCTCCATCCCGGGTGTGCCCACCGGGGTGGACATCTCCAAGTTCTGCTGCGACTCGGGGACGCTGTCCTCCCTGTCCAACGGGGCCACCCCGACACCACCCTCGGCGATCCTCGCCCACTACACCGCCCTCGGCGGAGCCAGCTCCTACCTCGGGCAGGTCAATGGTGCGGAGTACGCCGTGCCCGGGGGGCGAGCACAGAACTTCACCGGTGGCATCATCTACTGGTCCCCGACCACCGGCGCTTACGAGGTGCACGGCGCGATCCTGGACCACTACCTGACCGTCGGCGGACCTTCCTCACCGCTGGGGCTGCCCACCACTGATGAGTCCCCCAGCGCGGACGGGGTCGGCCGGTACAACAACTTTGCTACCGGTGGCGCCCTGTATTGGTCGCCTACCGTCGGGGCCCACGAGGTACACGGGGCCATCGACAGCAAATGGGGTGCCCTGGGCTGGGAGATGGGCCCGCAGGGCTACCCGGTCACCGACGAGCAACCGTCCGCGGACGGGGTCGGGCGGTACAACGACTTCCAGAACGGATCCATCTACTGGACCCCCACCGTCGGGGCCCAGTCCATCCAAGGGGCCATCAAGGCCAAATGGGCGCAGGACCAGTGGGAGACCGGGTTCCTGGGCTACCCGTTGACCGACGAACGCACCACCCCCGACGGCATCGGCCGGTACAACCACCTGCAAGGTGGGTCCCTGTACTGGAGCCCGACCACCGGGGCACATTCGGTGCAAGGCGCGATCAGGGACACCTGGGCCGCACAGGGATGGGAGACCGGGCCCCTCGGTTACCCCACGTCCGACGAGTACTCCGTGCCCGGCGGGCGCCAAAGCGACTTCCAGGGCGGATCCTTGTTCTGGGACGCGAGCACCGGATTGGTGTCCCCACGATGAACATGCCCAACTCACGGTCAGGGAAACACGATGCGCACTGCTAACAAGCCAACCGTGGTGGCCACCCTGCTGGGGGCAGCGCTGCTCACCGCCTGCGGATCCAGCCCCACCCCCACCGCGACGCCCGCCACCATCATCCCAGCCCGAACCACCGCCCCAGCCTCCTCGACCGCCACCGGCGCCACGCCCACCACCGTCCCCTCGACCGCCACCGGCGCCACGCCCACGACCGGGGCAGCGCCTACCACAACGACCGGGTCAGCCCTCGCCGCCACCGGGGTGACACCCCCCACAGACATGGCCACCCCAGGCATGGCCACCACAGCGTTAGCAGGGGCGGGGCCCGCACCCACCCCTGCCTCAGGGTGCATGTCCACCGGTAGCGGTGTGCCCGCCGGTGCCGCCAGCAAACAGGTGATCGACGTCGATGGTGACGGCCGTCCCGACACTGGGTGGCTCAGCAGCGACGGCACCACTTTCGGGATCACCACCGCCTCCGGAGCCACCATGAGCGTCCCCATCGAACTGGCCGGCGGCGGACCGCGGAAGGTCCTGGTGGAAGACACCGACGGTCACGGCACCATCGCCGCGTTGGCCAGCGACGGGCGCACCGTCGAGCTGCTGGTCGTTAAGAATTGTGGGCTGTTGCCCGCCACCAACGCCCAGGGCGCCCACTACGAGTTCGACCTCGGCCTGCGGGGAACCGGCACCGGGGTGGGCTGCTCACAGATCACCGGCACCACAGGACGAAGCCTCGTCGGACTCAACGTGCACCTCAACCCGGCCGGGCAACCCGACAGTGTGCACCGCACCCAAATCATCCTCGACGGCTCCAGTGCCCGCAACGGTGCCACCGACATCATCCCCACCACCAACAACCCCACCGCCGTACAGTCCGGCAACACCATCAGCTGCGGCGACCTCACCATCAACCATGACGGCGTCACCGAACGGAAATGACCACGCTCGTCGAACGCTTGCCGTACTTTCGCTGTACGCCGGATGCCTGCTCAACACACTGTCGCAGGCGCTGACCGCCGCGCTCATCGACATCGACCGCAGCATGCGGGATCGCATGCAGGGCAAACGGGCGACAGAAGGATGACCCTCGATCGACCCGAAGGCGCGCCCGGGTCAACACTCACCGGTGCGTCAAGTTCGACTGCCGGCCGAGGTGAACGAGCAGCTGGGCGCCCTGGGAGACGCCGAGCACCGCAGCCCCAGCGACGTCATCCGCGCTGCACTGGTCGATCACATCGCCACATACACCGCCAGCTGAGCTGGCGTTATTTAACCCCGCAAGCCAGTGAGGATGGGGTGGGGCAGAGTCGCGCCGACCGCTGTCGTCGATTCGCGAATCAGGCGGGCACGGCACGCCGGCAGTATCGCCGCCGGGATCATCAGGTGTTGATTCGATCGGCGGGGGCGGAAGTGGCTTCGGTGCGTCGGGGAGCAACTCAGCCGGGTCGTCTGGCACCGGCTATTCGGATCGATCATCGGGTCCGGCTCCGGGAGTGGCGCGACCATGCCATAAGTCTGCCAGCAGACAGCTCCTGCAGCACTGTCGCGACGTGGGCCAGCGCCTCCCGCTCAGCGCGCACTGCCGTGGCGGAGTAATGCCGCCCCGCGAGGTCCTCCGGCGGTCCACGTCGTCCCGAGTGGTGGTTGTGGCAACCTGCAGGGGTGAGGACCTCGTCGGGGAAAGAGCCGGTAAGCACCCCGGGCCGGTCAGCGAGGAAACGTACAGAGGATGTGCCGGCACGGTCGGTCACCGGTCCCGGCGCAGCGACACAGCATGAAGGACCGCAACCGTTACGCGCCCGCAGGGATCCCCTTGACAACACCAGATCCCAGGAGTGCCTGGGACCCCGGGCGCCTCGGAGCGGGGTCCGCCACCGTAACCGGTTGGGATGGATGGTGGCTTCCTATGGGTGGCTGGTGTTGGCGATCCCGGTCCTTGTCGTCCTGACCATGCTCGCCGTCCTCGACACCATCCGATACACGCCCACACCAACACCAACACCAACACCAACCACTGCCGCCGCCGGGGCCGCTGGGGGCTTGAGATCACACAACGCAGGTAACGCGGGCCCACCGATCAATGGTCCGGTAGCCGATGGCAGTTTCGACCCGGCCGCCACCGCTGGCACCCCGCCCGAGGGGGGCCTGTTCCCGACCAGGGGTGCCGGGACCTGGCACATCGTGCCGGGCACCACACCCCAGGTCGGGGTGGGCACCACCTCGGTGAACACCTACACCGTCGAGGTGGAGAACGGCATGGACACCACAGCCTTCGGTGGCGACGAAGACGTGGCGTCTGTCGTGGAGCACACCCTGGGCGCCCCGCAGGGCTGGACTCACGACGGACGATTCGCCTTCCGACGCATCGACTCTGGAACCCCCACTGTCCGGATCAGCCTCACCTCCCCGGCCACCGTGCGCCCCGACACCGAGTGCGGTTACCAGGTCCCCATGGAGACCTCGTGTTTCAACGCCACCACCCACCGGGTGATCCTCAACGCGGCGCGGTGGGTGCGCGGCGCACTGTCTTATCAGGGCGACGTCGGTTCCTACCGGCCCTACATGATCAACCACGAAGTGGGGCACGCCATCGGGTTTGACCACCAACCCTGCCCGGCCGACGGTGCCCCCGCACCGGTGATGATGCAGCAAACGTTCGGCACCGCCAACAACCAAGTCGCCCACCTCGACCCGGACGGGGTGGTGCCCGCGAACGGGCTCACCTGCCTACCCAACCCGTGGCCGTTCCCGCAGAAATAGGGGCAGACCCACGCCCCACGCTTGAGGTCCTCGACATCGACGGGCCACTACAGTGCCATCACCAACGGCACCGACCGACCGGCCGGGTCCCCGCATAGTCGGCGTAGGAGATCACCCCTCGCAGACACACCTGGCGAGCGTCGAGGCTCACTCGGCTAAGCGTCTCCGGCGTCGAAGACCACCGCGGTGACTCCGCTCCGCACGATGGTGTCGGCGATCAGCCGCCGGCGGGGTGCGCTCTCTTTTTGTCATGGGCACCCGCCGCTCCCCGGGGAGCACCAGCCCCCGCACCGTGCGACGCAGCATCGACAGCAGCGCCGCCCAATCACCGGGCACCACCACCGCAGCGACCATCACGTAATTGCGGTGCTTGGTCTCCTCCATGAACACCGCACCGCTCACCGCGGCGGATCCGGCTTCCACAGCAGCTGTCGGTACAACGTCGACCGCGACACCCCAACCACGGCGGCGACCTCCGAGAGCGGGGTGCCCTCGGCGATCATCCTGGTGGCTTGCTTGCGCTTGACCGCAGTCATCACCGACGGACGACCACCCCGCCGGCCCCGCGCCCGGGCCGCAGCGAGTCCAGCGTAGGTGCGCTCCCGGATCAAATCCCGCTCGAACTCCGCGAGCGAACCGAAGATGTGGAAGACGAGTCGGCCCCCGGGGGTGGTGGTGTCGATCGACTCCTGCAACGACCGGAACCCCACCCCCCGCTCTACCAACCCGCGGACGGTCTCAATCAAGTGCGGCAGCGACCGACCCAACCGGTCCAAGCGCCACACCGTGAGGGTGTCCCCCGGGCGCAGTGCGGCCATCACCTCTACGAGCTGCGGACGCTCCGACCGGGACCCCGACGCGGTGTCGGTCCACGTCCGCCAGCACCCCGCGGCGCTCAAAGCGTCGTGCTGCAACGCAGGGTCCTGCACCGTGGTCGACACCCTCGCGTACCCCAACAGCTCCCCCACGAGCACCGACAGTGCCACAACCCACCGCAACCACCTACAGTGACACGCACATTCCGACCACGAGTTCCGCAACAACAAGCCAGCCCGTCGACCTGCGAAAGCAAAACGCGCCCGAGACCACGCAGCCGCGTGTCACAAACGATCGAATGTGCGACAGGCCCTGCCCGTTGTGGGTTTCGACAACACCGAGCTCATCGAGTCCGCCCGGCGCCGGTGGCGAGCCGTCATCGCACCCCACCTCGTCGCCCTCGTCCGCGCCGGAGCCCGCTTCGAACGCGGCATCCTCGTCGAGCGACCCGACCACAAATCAGGAGCTGATCAGCAAGTCGCGTGACACGCCGATCCACAGGTCTTGACTATTCCTCCCGGGGGTAGAACCTGACGGATGGTAAGAGCGGCGTCCTTGAGACTTGACAGCGAGACTTCGTCCCGCAGACCGAAGGACCACAACTCACCGTCGTGGGTGAGCTGCAGCTGGAACCGCTCGCCAAGCGTGGCCAGGTCGAGTCGCTCAGCCACTGGCAGCGCCCGTACTTCCCCGGCGTAGTCGACGAACTCGTTGAGCAGGTCGCCGCTGCTTGTCGCGTGGATACGTCGCCGCGACATCGCCGACCACCCCGCCCGGCCGCGCCTGCCCCCGCGCTGCCTCACCGACTCGTCCCCCGGGGCCCGATGTAGTCGACCGACACCTCACCAGCAGCCTCGTCGAGGAACCGCCAGAACACCCAGAAGTCTTCCGACCCGCCCCGCACCCGGAACCCCCACACGGCGGACGTCAGCGGACCGAGACCGGCACGGAGCCGGTGCTGGCGGACCCGCTGGTCCTGCGGGTTGCCCTCCAGCACGTCAAGCAGATCCTCGATCCGCCGCGCAGCACCGGGCTCGTCACGGTGCAACGCGTCGAGCGCGAGGTCCGCCAGCTCCTGGATCATCATGCCCTTATTCTACCATTCACGGGCAGTGTGGTATTTACCAAGCAGACCTGTCGTGGTATTCTGGGATCGCAGTAACGGAAGCACCCCGCACCCCCGGTGCTGCGCAGTGCTATCCCGCCAGGAGGTGTCATGTCAGTGATCGTGGAGCTCGACAACCGTCGCCGGACGAGCCTGGGCAAGGTGGGCCGGCACAGCCGCTACCTCGTGCGCGAGGAAGACGACGGCACGCTGGTCTTCGAGCCAGCAGTCGTGATGACCGAGTTCGAGGCCAACGTCCTGGCCGACACGACGGTGATGGACCAGCTCGTGGCGGCACAGAGCGGGGAGACCCAGCCACGCAAGCGGGTGCCGCGGGACTGATGCGCAGCCCTAGGCTTGGCGACTGCCCGCCAGCGGTACAACCTTGCCAGCATCATCGACGGAGCTTGCCCGCTGGCGTAGGTGGCGCTACTCAGGACGCACGGCACCGGGCCTACTCGACCAGCTCGGGCACCGGCGCGACGCAACGCAACGCAACGCAACGAGAGTGCGACTTGGGTTGAGCCCCCCGGGCAACCCGAGGGTGCGCATAGATGCGCATCCAAGACCCAAAGTCGCCACTCGACGCTGCCGGAACGCCACCACCGGCCTAATAGGTCAACGACGCTGCAGCCAGGCGGTGTAGACCGCTTCAGACCTCCACGTACGGTTTGCACAAGCGACCCAACTCGGCGGGAGTAATCGACGTGCTGCTGGCGGCTCTCCACGTACGGTTTTTCAAATCATTTAATTTTGACTATCTGCGCAAATCCGATAGCCGAATTGTGGAAGAAAACCCGTGGGAGAAAACTCCCGAAGGGCTGTACTACCCCTATGTCACAATTCCACTGGAGCAAGATATTACTACAGTGGTTGGCGGCAACGAGTCAGGCAAGAGTCAACTATTGCTTGCGCTTAGACACGCCACTACGGGGGAAGGCATTCGTCGAGAAGATTTCTGCCGGTATTCCAATTTGTTTGCGGTCGACCACGGCATGCGTTACCCCGATTTCGGAGTAACTATCACCCAGCTTTCTGACACCGAGAAGGACGCGATGAGGGCTGCGGCGAATCTACCCGAAGACCATGCGGTGGACGAATGCCAGATATACTATGTGAACAACTCGGAAATGACTGCATACGTTCGCACGTCGGACTCCTGGCAGGGCTACACCGTTACCGCGCCAGCTAGTGTCTTCGAACTTCTTCCCACCTATTTCATAATCGATTCCAAAGTACCCCTCCCCGATGCAGTGCCGATCTCGTTTCTCGCAACCGGCGTCGACAGCAGCAAAATTGGCCGTACGCGTAGAAGACGGGGCCTACAGACCGTCCTTCAGAATGTCGCGACCGCCGAAAACCTCGCCGCAGTTCTTCCTAACATCGTAACGGCCTTAGCGCCCACTAGCCCCACCACGGACGGCGACGATCCAGCGCTCGAATTGGCGGCGGAACTGCTGCTTAATGTCGCGCACGTCGACCGCTCGGCGTTCCAAGAACTCGAAGAAGCCCTGAACCAAGACAAACAAGGCTATGCGGACGGCATCGTCGAACAGGTCAATCACGATCTAGCGAGATCGCTGAACTTCGCGAAATGGTGGTCACAAGACACCAACTTTGAATTGCGCTTAAGCCTACGCGAATTTGATCTTGTTTTCCTAATCCGCGACCGAACTGGCACTACATACTCCTTTGATGAGCGCAGCGGCGGCCTCAAGTACTTCTTGAGTTACTTCGTCCAGTACCTATCTCACCACCAGACCGAGGACCGGTCCGAAATTCTCCTCATGGACGAACCGGACGAGCGTTTGTCGTCTCTTGGCCAGCAGGACATGCTCCGAATCTTTGATGCATTCGCACACCCCGTCGACGTCGACCGCCAGCCCTGTCAGGTGCTGTACGTCACCCATTCTCCTTTCCTGATCGATAAGAACCACAGTGAGCGAATTCGAGTCTTGGAGAAGGGGTCTGGCGACGAAGGAACCCGGGTGGTCAGAGACGTAGCGCGTAACCACTATGAACCCCTCCGGTCTGCATTCGGCGGGTTTGTGGCCGAGACTACGTTCATGGGAAACGTCAACCTCTTCCTGGAGGGTCAAGCAGATCAAATCCTGATCGCTGGAGTATCCGCCCATCTTACCAAGCAAGGCACCGCTCACATTCAGAACATCGATCTAAATACGATCACACTCGTTCCGGCGGGGGGTGCAACACAAATTCCATACCTTGTCTACCTTGCACGGGGCCGAGACGTCGAAAAACCTGCCGTGGTCGTGCTTGTTGATAGTGACGCGGCCGGAAATAATGCGGTCAAAGAACTTACTCGTAAGGTTAACGGCAGGCCAACGCTGATTAAACCTGACTACATCTATCAAGTCGGTGGTCTGACGGGGACCGTCACAACCACCAACCCCCATGGCGTTATTGAAACAGAGGACTTAATCCCCGCAGCGATTGCCATCCAAGCCGCGCGGCATTTTGTCCGACAACGCTTTGGGGATTCTGCAGTCCGAAAGATTGACGGTCTGACAGTCGAGGGCCTGACCTACCGGGACGACGACCCCAACAGTAGCCTGCATACTGCAGTCGAAAATAGCGTCGGCGCACTGATTGAAACTGGCTTCACCTTAGACAAAGTCGGATTCGCTCGAGGGGTGCTCTCGGCTCTACCCGCGGCTGACCCGACCGATCTAGAAGTCTTGGAGGCAAACTTCCGGGCTCTATTCACGGAACTCGGGATACGCCAACGCAACGCCGCCCGTGATCTGCAAAAAGTCCGCACTGACACCCGCATTAGACGGACAAGAAGCAACTTCCTGCGAGATCATCCCACCCGCTCCACTCGAGAGGAGGGCGGTCTTCTACTCGAGGAAGTTCTCGCGAACCTAGATAACACAGAAGATGGAGAGAGCCTCAGCACCGAGGTGCGTCAGATCAGTATCAAGCATGGGCTTGCCGATGAACTCACGAGTGATATTGTGGATTTTGAGGGCTTTCGCGCGTCGATAGAGAGCCTGGCCTATGCACATATCCGAAGTTCGCAAGAACCCGACAGTGCTGCAAGCGAATAGACGGCATGGCGCAGTAATGACGTTCGACGAAAGCGCTTTAATCGTGGCATTCCACCGCTGGCCGTGGCAGGCATCGCTCAAGCCGCCGGGCTGCGTATCGGCCTGGTCATCCTCCCGGCCCTGGCCCTGCTGGCCATTGGTGCCCTCGCCCGCCACCACGCCACCACCCCGGCACCAGCATCGCGATGAACCGCCCTCCACAGCGCCCGAGTCAACGAACCTCATGCGGCGACGCAGCGAGCCCGCCGGGCACCCGACCGGCATCGCCGCAAGGGGATCGGTAAGCGGGTCCCGCGCCACGATCTACCGGGCACTGCACGCGACCGAGCCGACCCCGACGACACCACAGACCAGAGAAACAGGTGTGTCTGCGGCTCGCGGCATGTAGACATATGCAGTGGACGACTGGCTTACCGACGAGCGGCCCATCGATGCCGACAGAGCGCGGACCGTGTACGCCGGCGCCGCAGGATCCGGTGCCGTCGCCGGTACCTTGGCCGGCATCGTCCTCGGCGCCTTGTTCGGGTTCGTGATGTCCTGGCTCGCGGTGATCGGCGAGCAAATCAAACGCCGCCGAGCCCGGGAAGAGGCCTCGGCCGAGGACTCCCCCGCGGTTACCTCACCTCCTCCGCAGTGACCGGACCAACGCTGGGGCGAGCACACTCCCGGCCACGACCGCCCACACGGCGACAGACAGGAAAACCCATGCACAAGCCCGCGGCACCTACCCGGCCGCTCGACGCCGCGGCACGTCGACACATCTACGCGGTGTCCGTGCAGCACGCCGCCCTATTCTCTGGGCTGGTGGGCGCCGTCCTCGGCGCCCTGCTCGGGTGGCTCGCCTCGGTATCCAACGTGGCGCGGGAAAACCTCAGACATCAGGAAATCCCGGCGCGGGAAAAGTGAACGGGCCAGCTCACGGACGGTCCTGCGCCGGGTTGTCCCGACTCGCGTCGTCGGGCATGGGGATGCCTTGGTAGACCGCCTCGGCCCGCAGCTGCGCCACGCTCATCCCACCCGCCGCCGCTGGGGCCTCAGGGTCGGCGGCCGCGGCCGCCACCTCGTGGGTGACTCCGTTCCCGGGTTCGTAGGAGTAGTGCACGAGCGCGCTGGCGTGGAACTGGCGTCGGCCATCGGCCGCGGGCCCGACCGTCACGGCGTGGGAGAGCTGCTCGAACCGGATCGTGTCGCCGCGCTCGAACACCAGCCGGTCGTGCAGGGTGTTCACCGCCTCGGCGAGGCGGGTCAGGGCGACGTCGTGGCTCGGCCTGCCCGCGCACCGCGACCGCCGCGGTCGCGTACGTCCTGGTCACGGGGACCCCCTTCGGTGGTGCCGGCACGCTACCGGGGAGGCCCGCCGAGAGTGCACGATGATGCCGGTTATCGTGCACACGCTGCCGGTTCGGCGGCCGCACCGTCCCCCGCACGGCCGAGACGTTCCGCGCTAGTCCAGCCCCCTCCGCGACGTGCGCCTGAACCTCGCCACTGCCTTCCCGGCCACCGGCGCCGGTCCCGCAGCGCGGTACAGCTGAGCGGGGCCACCAAGCCCGAAGGCGCCCTCAGCGCTCGACGGCTGCGGTCTTTCGATCGCCCCGTTTCTCCGGGCCGCTTCCCGAACTCGGCGTGCACGTCTCGATGCACCCGGGCTCTCCACAAGCCCCGTGCGGGGTGCTCGAAGAGCAACGACATGCACAGGGGAGACTACTTGGCACAGCGCTGGCTCTGCGGCACTTAAGGTGGCTCCCCTCTTGTCCAACGACGGCGGCCGACCACTGTGGACATCACCGGCAAGCGAGGCCGGCCGCACACCCACGCCCCAGCACCAAATCAGCATCCCGATACGAAACGATCATTACCGACATAGTCCGCCGGTGGATCGAGGCTTAACCCCGATCAGCCCCGCGTTAACGTTCGGCTACCTGGTATTCGTTGTGGCGCCGGAAGCAGTTCACCGTGCCGGGCGCTGCCTCCGCCTCTCGGGCACGTACACAGCGGCCACGCTCGATACGGTAGCGCAGGTGCACGGGAACCTGATGGACCCACCGTCGTACTGATCGGCGTGGCGGGCAGCCAGGCCTGCTGCGGGTGGCCGCTTATGCCGTTGGCTTCGCTGTCCGATATGCCGTCGGCCCGCGCACTACCCCGCTGACCGATGAGTACACCAGCAGAGCAGGTCATGCCGTAATCAGTAAATCACGGCGGCGAGTGTCGAAGGGTCGTCCAGGTCTGTCGCGCGCAGGGGTCTTTGTGACGATTACCCTGGTGAGGGAAAAGGGAAGGATGCGGGCGGTGGTCGTTGATGATGTGGTGAACCCGACCCGAGCTGGGTTGCCCGTGCTGATCGCCGGCCGGTACCTGGTGGGGCCGTTGCTCGGCCGCGGGGGTGCAGCAGAGGTGTACCGAGCGCACGATCAGGTGCTGGGCCGGGCGGTCGCGGTCAAACTCTTCCTGAGCGGGGTAACCACCACCGACCCACGCCGCCAGCACCGCGAAGTCACCACCCTCGCCGGGTTGAGCCACCCCGGTCTGGTGACCGTCTACAACGCCGGCGAGCAGGACGGACGCGCGTTCTTCGTGATGCAGCTGGTGGCCGGGCGCACCCTGGCTGACCGGCTCCGGGAGAACCCGCTGCCCGCTGCGGAGACCGCGCAGCTGGGTATCGACCTGGCCGACGCCCTGGCCTACGTCCACGCACACGGTGTGATCCACCGCGACATCAAACCCGCCAACGTGCTCCTCGATGAACACCACCGCCCGCACCTGAGCGACTTCGGCATCGCCACGATGGCCGATTCCACCCAGATCACCCACACCGGACTGATGATCGGGACCGCCGCCTACCTGTCCCCCGAACAGGTCCGCGGGCACCCCGTCGGGCCCGCAGCCGACATTTACGCGCTCGGCCTGGTGCTCATCGAGTGCCTCACCGGGCAACGGGAGTACCCCGGCCAACCCATGGAAGCCGCCCTCGCCCGCCTGCACCGCCAACCCCACGTCCCCCAGGACCTACCCACCCCGATGCCGGCCCTGCTGCAAGCAATGACCGCCGCCGACCCCGACCAGCGACCCACGGCCGCCGAAGTCTCCACCTGGTTGCGAGAGGACACACCACCCACCACAGGTGTGACCACGGTCCTGGGTGCACCCACCGGTACCCCTGGAGGGCCCGTTGCTCCCGTCCCGGTCCCGCGGGAAGGATCATCGGTCCCTGCACCGGGCAAGAACCGCCGCCGCAGGGCACTACCCGTCGGGGCACTGCTGCTCGGGGCACTGCTCCTGGCCCTCGGCCTCGGCCTCGTGCTCGCCCTACCACTGCGGACCAACACCCCCGCCCCCACGACCCCCACACCCGGGGTGGCCCTTCCCTCCACCCCGCCCGTCCCCGCACCGATCCCGAGCACACCAGCCGCGCCCAGCACCGGGCTTTTCCCCAACCCCACAGCCGAGCAACCGGCCCCACCACCCAACCCAGCACAAAGCCCGAACACACCAGCCGCGCCCAGCACCGGGCTTTTCCCCAACCCCACAGCCGAGCAACCAGCCCCACCACCCAACCCAGCACAAAGCCCGAACACACCAGCCGCGCCCAGCACCGGGCTTTTCCCCAACCCCACAGCCGAGCAACCAGCCCCACCACCCAACCC
>JAABUK010005883.1_pt1 | contig 18697 bp, 15 predicted proteins | sample 5559141 | NCBI WGS metagenome assembly JAABUK01 (sample SAMN10711869, study PRJNA513367) | rock metagenome | isolation source: Antarctica rocks | place: Antarctica: Victoria Land, Pudding Butte nord | collected 2016-01-03 | reverse complement strand
CGGAGGAGCGGTTGCGAGGGGAGTAAGGGCGGGGACGTATATGGGTACCTGTTTTGCCGTCGGGGGATAGTTCTATCCATTCATGCTCTTCTGTGTATTTCTTTTCCAGTACTGGGAGACGGCGGTGTCAGGTATGCGCAATTGTGTGGGGTGGGGGGAGACGTACAGCGGTTTTGGTGGGAGAATGATCTCCTCGGTAGAACCCAGCATGCTTGCGATCTCGAAGTAAGTGATGCTGGTCTAAGTATTGATTGGGACCGAGTCGCGACCCTTAGAGGCGAAATCAGCCTTGTTGCGGCTGCCATTGTGATCGTCGTTATGAAGTATCAATGTACGGAGACGGAGTAGAGTCTAGTAATTGGCACAGGATGGAGCAGGCTTGAGAGCTTGGCCGCCAACCAATCGGAGTTGACCTTGGTTCCGCCGCGGAATCGCGATACTTTTGCTTCTTGTGTTGTTCGACTTCGCTATTTTTCCCTTCTCCCGACGACAGTGACCATCCGATGAGATGCTCTACGAACTAATAGCAATCGTGCGTATCTATCCATCAGTCTTCTCAGAGTCCTCCACACGTCCAACGCTAACGAGGCCAATGCAGGTCCGACCCGGCAACGTCAATGAAGTCAAAGAGTACGCTCACCCAATCTACCCAATCCACCTCCCAACCCCAAACCACATCCCTCCTTCTAATACCACTTCTGCCAGAATCGCCCGCAACGCTGGCTCCCTAATCCTGCGCTCCCGCGGCGTAGTCCGGGGCATAACAAACTGGGGACCCTTCCTCCTCCCCAAACCCACCAAAGCGCATCAGACCTACCACCACAACGGGCACTACTTCCTGATGCGGTTCGACTCCTCCGCCGCGACGCAAGCCGCCATGTGCCGCTCGCTGGGGCTCGACCCCCGAATGATCAAGTTCACGGTGGTCAAGTTGGCGGAGAGGTTGGGGACGAGGGGACAGATTGCGGGTGTGGAGGCGGTGGAGGGGAAGGTGGATTGGATGGCGACGGAGAGTTGGGGGGAGACGGAAGTGGGGGTTTTTATGGACAGAAATAGTCGGAGGCAGAGTCCGAATCTCAATCTGCCTGGGCCGGAGGATGATGGGGTGGAGTGATGGGGATGTCGACAAGTGGGTGCAACGGGTTTTTCAAGCGATCCTTTGTTTGTAGAAGATCTAGCCGCATGGGTTGGGAGTCAATATCATGAGGATGGCTCTATTCATAGATTTACAATACTCTGTGAGCAAAATACGCCAAACGCCCGCCTGCTTCCCATGGTATCTGAGGTGAATTGTCCCCGGCTGAATCAGAAAATGCTCCACCCCTTACTCCTTTGTTTCGCAGCCGACGCAGTCCTGTCCGCCGCGACACTGGCCTTCGCCCGGCCTTCGAGTTGTCGCAGACTCTCAATTTTCTCCAACACCATCTCCAACTTGTCCTTGCGATGAATGACATCCAAGTGCTTCCTCACCTTAGGGTCTTCTCTTGCAAACCTCTCCACCTCGGCATCACTCAAATGCCGTCCTAATCGGATATCCAGCTCTCGGGGGAAGTTGTAGTAGAATTCAGACAGAAGCTCCACGTTCAGGAAGAGCACGGCGGTAGACGTTAATTTGTCTGCTACCACGTCCAGGAATACCTCAGGGCAGTAATACCTGTTCTTCTGGCTTGCGCATTGTCTCGAGCGAACTGCTTGGAGGCGCATCTTGAGGATATCTGCTCGATCGCGTAGGAAAACTGCTTCTCGGCCTTTTCGCGGAGGTTAGTCAAGCCAAGGACAATCAGCTTTTGGCCACTCACCTCGTTCTAGCAGGGCCGAGCTAAATCCTCCTGCACCACCAGCCCTGTCGCCTTCAAGAAGGACTTCCCCCTTTCTCACTCGATCTACGAACCCAGTCACGTCTTTCAGCTTCCGCTTGCCAATGAGGTCTTCGAGTTGTTTCTGCACCCCTTCACAAGCTCGCAATTCGTTCTTTAGGACCTTAGCGACGCTTTCCCGACCTTTGGTCCACTCATTATCTTCGACTTCGATTTCAAACTTGTACGGCTTTATGCAGTTTTCGACTTGGTCACTGGTGCTATAGAATCGGTCGTTGAGAATGTTGGACGCGGCTTCCGTAATGGCACCGTGAGCGTATGGGTGAGACGAGAAACTCGAGCTCGCTATCAGTCTGTCGATCTGTCCTTGCAGCTCGTTAGCGACCACAGTGGTTGCTAGTCGACCGATGCCCAGCTTTGTCAGCTCTGACGTCGACGCATCCAGCTTTCTCTGCCAGTACAACGAGCTTGGATCAGCCTTCGACAAATCCGCCAAAGGGTCTGCTTCGAATGGCGCTTGTGCCAGATCTTCTATTGGCTTGTTCCAATATCGCTTGGCAAGAAGGTCCATGACTCGCTGATCCAGTGTCTCCTTTAGCATTTCCCGGACTTGTGGACGACCGAAAGCCTCACCAAATTCCTTGAAGGAATGCTTGAAGCTGTCGAGGTTCTCAGCAAGATACGACTCTGCGCTTAGCGGTCGTTCGTTATATTGGACTTTAAATTCGTATGTTGCTTCTTCCAGCTCCTGAACGATGGCATCACGAGTCCCAGCTAGACTTGATGCCATGGTTTGTTCTAAGACGTGCATGAGTTTTTTCCGCAATGTCGAGCTGCCAATTGCCAATTCAGATTCCGAGCCGAACTCTAGTGGATGAGCTGAAAAGTAGGCGTTCTCGTTCTTGGTGATGACATCCGTCAGATTACCACGACTTCTCGAGAAAAGTCCTGCGGCTGATTGAGGTATCTTGCACACAACGCCAACATAACCCAGCCGCAGAGGGTACTTCTTGTCTGCCAGTATCTCTGCTCCACGACGAGCATCAACGAGATCCATTTTTGTAATGACTCCGATGGTCCTTTCGCCTCGGGGATCCACCCTTCTGCTCGCACGAAGGGCAGTTGAGTTGGCAAGATCCACGTCGGCAGCTGAGATGGCGAGAATGACGTTGGGAGGTTGGATGTACTTGTCGCATAGATCTGAGATTTTCTGTTTCAATTCGGTCGGTTGATCTTCACCAACAACCTGGATGTAGCCTGGGAGATCAATCAACGAAAGATCCGGGACGTTGGGTGAGAATATTGATAACTGGATGGGATCGTCGGATACGCATTTCTCAGCCGGTACAGCCAGATTCAAATCTGTCAGAGTTTTTTGGATCTGACTGAAGTCTGCGATCTTTCCCAAGCCCAGCGCAGGAAATTCCCCATATTCTGCCTTTGCTTCAGGGGTATTGACAAGTGTCAGCTCGATTGGCCGCCGAGTAACCATGTTAGAACCCTTAGGCAAAAACTCATGGCCAACAATGGCCTCCAAAACAGAGCTCTTTCCCGAGGATTGTGACCCGATCACAACGATGGACGGTAACGTCAACGCGCCTGACTGCCCGACGCCTTGTAATATGCTTCTTATTTCAATCATTTTCTTCGTGAGCATCATCATCTGATCATCTCTTGCTATTTGCTCATGAGATCTATCATCTTCTTCCGGCGACTGCTCGTAGCCAAAAGCTGCTCCGGTTGTTACTGCTCCTGCGGCAGTAGCCCCAGCCCTTGATTGTTTGCGTTGTTCGTCTCCTGATCCTCTTCCTCCCCCTGGTTGTGATTCTTCTTCCCGGCGTAGTATCTTTTGCATCCATTCGGGAAGGTGTATCTCGTCTTTCGTCTTCTCCCAGCCGACCGAGATCTGCTCCGCAATTCCTCTGCTTCCTTGATAGATGCTCGAGGCGGATGAGCTTGTAGTGTCGCTGGCTCGCCGGAAGATGTCCATGGCATAGCTTCCTGCCTCTGCGAATATCCTTAGCAGTCATCTCTTCCAGCATAGGCAGTTTAGCTTACGCGCAGCCTGATATTGTATATAAGCAAGTCCGGCAATCATGCCGGCTCCCAACATGGCAGGTAACCTTGCCATCTTCAGGGCTAGTTGTGGTAGCACCCGCGCAAAGGATATAAATCTGACCGCTGGCACATTGTGTATCGAGCTGGCTCCGAAAGGCCACGGCCTGCGTCTTCCAAGCGAAGGTGCGCCATCAACACGGAGCAGGCCGCCGGCTCTTCCAGTCGCACAGCGGTGCAAATGGCGTTGGGTCGTAATGCCCCTCCGAATCAGAGGAGCCACCCTTGCGGAGAGGGCGCGTCCACTCATAACAAGATATGGTCAATCATCTACAATGTTGGCGTAGAAAGATCGAAGAACCTGTTTGGATATGACACAATTGCCGCCTTTAACTGAGAATTGCGCCCTTTGCTGCAAGGGCTGCCGTAGTTAGACGAGGAAGAACAGCACATTGCCAAAGAAGTATTTCTTGAAGACCACTCATACATGAACATTGACCGAGTGGCAAGCCACGTATCTTGTTCGACGACATTGCTGATGGGCCGAAGCTCAGCGTACAGTATCGACGGTCTCTTAAAGAGCTTTTCCCTTGGCCCACTTGGTTGTGGCTCTCAAATACGCTCTTGGAATGACCTGCTTAAACCATTGTATCGCTTCCCTGCGTTTCCTCTTCAAACGCGATCCAATGATATTGATAGGCGCTTGACCAAAAGAAACCCCTCCTTTGTACCTTTTCCTCTTTTTCTTCAGCAGAATAGATTCGTCGATCCATCTCGGTCTACTTCTCCTTGTCTCCTTTCTCTCCTCCGCTATTGCAAGTCCCTGAGCTGTCTTGGCGCCCCTTAAATGTGCCGATTTTTGGTAAAGTTTAAGATCGTTCCTCTGGGAGATTGTCGTTACGCTTACTTTAGTCCAGGTCTTCAAGGGCACGCACCCCTTGATTCTCTCCAAACTCGTCACAGAACCTTCGCACTCCATTCTCACCCAGTCGTACGATTCTCGCCTTCGCCTGGACAGGCGCCGACCGGTCAATGGTGACGGCTTTGGTGTTGGCTGGTACACAGAAGCTCTCCTAGGCAACACGCCGTGTGTTTTTACTTCAACTCTTCCAGCGTGGAATTGCGTCAACCTTGAGCGCATCGCACCCAAGACATGCTCTCGACTGATCTTTGCCCACGTCCGTGCCACCACCGAAGGCTCCCTCGCCGAAAATAACTGCCATCCGTTCCAGCACAACACGCTGATGTGGATGCACAACGGCAACATAGGCGGCTGGAAGTATGTCAAGCGCCCTCTCGCAGATTCTCTCGCCGACAAATGGTACATCGGCGTAACCGGCGGCACAGACTCAGAATGGGCATTCGCGCTCTTCCTCGACACCCTCGAAAAGGAAGGAGTCGACCCTAGCTCCGAGCCCCCCAACGGCTTCGGTCGAAAAGTCCTCCGTCACGCCATGAAGAAAACAATCGCCCAGATCAACGCCTTTGTCAAAGCCATCCCTGCTCACCACAAACTCGCAGACGTAGAGACAAGGAGTCTCCTGAACTTCGCCGTAACAGATGGCCACACCGTCATCGTCACTCGATACGTCAGCAGCAAAACCGACGCCGCAGCCAGCCTGTACTATTCCTCCGGAACCGACTGGGTAGAGGGCAAGACGAAAGGGCAATTCAAAATGGAGCGCCGAGACAAGGCTTCCGACGTGGTTCTCGTCGCTAGCGAACCCTTGACATTCGAAAGACATAATTGGCTTTCTGTGCCGACGAACACGATCTTGACGATCTGCGATCAGACGGTCTTCGTACGGCCCATCAAGGATGAATTCTACAACCCGGACCCTTCGGCGGAGAGGTCTTCGAATTTTGCCAAGGCGCAGGGATTGGTGACGAAGGCGCTGGGGGGGGGTCAGGGTAAACCAACTGGTTCGTCAGCGACGATGGATGAGGCGGCGCCGAGGTCCAAGAAGAGTGTGGCGGTAAGTGCGGAGGAGCAATCTTATGATTCGGAGAACGAGGCGGCGGTTTAGACTTGGAGGAGATTACCCTTCTCACAGAGAATGGATGCTCTGCGTTCTGTGGAGAGTAAGAACAGTGATTTCCCCAACCTTCTCGGCAATGTTAGAGCCGTTTGGCAATACTACTTCCATATTGGCTGCAGCCATTAGGCACCGATACCGCGGTAAATGACTTCTTCTAAAGCGCAGCAGCAATGACGGATTTCAGAATCCCATTTTGGGCATCAATTCATCATTACGGGGATCTCTATTCTGACGGCCTGATCTTCCCTAGCTTCCATGACTTGTCACCGTGTGGGTTCGTTGAAGACTTCATCATGAACAAGCTCGCGAATGGCTCCCACTATAGTTCGGCCGAAAGCACAGCAGCCTCCCCGTCACTCTTTGGTTCGACCGGCCTCACCCTCACTTACCCACAATCGATATACCCAGTTCCACTCGATATACCCAGTTCCACTCGATATTCCCGCAGCGACACGCAATCTATCGGGCAGCCCACCACCTGGACGTCAATACCGCATCGTCCCATCCCTCCATATCCCTGAACCTGCACTCACAGTGTGGACTGCATATGCTTCTAGACTTGCGGTTCCCTGGCACCAACCAGTATTTCCCATCTCGCTCCATGCCATGCGCTTCGCAAATGAAGCACTTCCCGAAACCCTTCCTCCCTAATGGGTCATCCCATCCCTCCATATCGTTGGATCTGCGATCATAGTGTCTGCGGCATATGCCTCCTTGCGTCTCGTCCCGTGGCACAAACCAATGCCGCCCATCCGGCTCAACACCATACGCTTCGCAGATGAACCGTTTCCCGTATTCCCCTTTCTCAGAACGAGATATGATGTTCTTTGGGTCGTGTGGTTTGCGCAATGGGCGATCCCAGCTGGTTTCGATATGACGACGATTGAAATGGGGAGCGCAGAGATTGCCTTTTGATGTGTCGCGCCAGTGGTACAAATAAGGCGCATCATACACTTCTCCATAGTTCAAGCAGACGAAACAATTTCCGAAGAGCATTCTTCCCTCCCCACGTGGGTTCATGACCTCGATCTCCCTCCGGAATTCCACCCGTCAGTCTGCGTATGTGACGAGCATTTCAAAGCTTCCCTTTGGTTTCGTCTTTGTGATCTACCCATGCCGCGCCAATCTTGACGCACTCGCATCGTCGGCAAACAACGCAATTCAGTCGTACGGAAGCAACCTGGTAGGATTCAGTGATAGGTAAGGACCGATTGACTCTTTGAACACCATCATACACGATCCGAACTTTGCTGCGAGATTGCTTGTACAGATTAAGAGCACCAAAGCTACCGTTGAGAAATGGCAGCTTGACCATCGAGGTCGGCAATGTTCCTGCTCTGGTCGTGAAAACAGTTGCCATGAAGGAGTGTAAATGGATTCTTTTATCGTAGTAGGCATGGAGAAAAGAACTCGGAAGTTGCAAAGAGTCCCTGCAGTGCTCATGAAACAATAATAAATCGTTTGTTGCAAACCTTTATCGATTTCAAGACGATGATCAAGGCATCGCCTGCGAAGGCGAACAGAAAACCCGACATACGCGCCGTCAACCTCTGAAATTCGCGTCCCGATGTCAACGTACAAGCCAGGTACTCCCTTTTCAGTAGGAATGTCGGCTCCATAATCGCGAATAAGTTCCCAGAGAATTTCCTTCGATCCAAAAGCATACTGGATGGTGATGTAGGTGTGACGGAGGATCAATTCCACCAGGTGCTCAAGAACCTCATCCTTTAGTACCGACGAGAAGAATGACGGATCAAATGATAGACGGATGGCTCCTTCATCATGACAAACAAAGTCTCTTCAGCATCAACGACATCCACATTTTATTCCATCCGCATGAAGAAACCGTCCTGCCTGACTTTCAAGTCTTGCCAGGAAAAATTGGCAGGGCAGATATTTGCAGAGCGATGGCGCGCGGCTCTTTCGAGAGCCACCTCTTGTCGGATCTTGAAAGTAGTTCCGCTACTTAGCGGAATGACAAGGTCGATTTGAGCACGACTCGGAAGGACCACAGCTGTTTTGACTGGCGCCATAGTGACAAGTCACAAGGGGGGAGGAAGAGCAGGTTGCGTGAAGGAAGACCGAGTGGTAAGCAGGTAACTCCAGCTACGAACAAGCTGAAATACAAGACAAGCCTCACAGGCCGGTTGATTTGATGACATCGAACGAATTGTAGGCAGCTTTGTGAGATCACAACAAAGCAACGCTTCGTTCTGTCCACAAGAGTCGAGAAACAGCACGAACATCTGCACCCATTGCCTGGAATTCTGAAGATTGCTCAGGTAGTAGCGTGGGAGGTGTATACAAGTCTCAGGACCGCGAGATGTTTTAACTGCGATGCGGGGGACCGAACACGTCGTGAAGCTCAGCTTCGTCTGCGCATTGAAATCTAAACACAGCATGCATGCATTTGATTTGTTAGCTCTGAGCTTTCATCAGCGGGTCAGCCATCATCTCCACGACCTTCGGCATGCCTAAAGTATTTCATTCCAACCCATGCAACGACCACCCAGACCCATGCCATTACGCTGGTAAGTACCATCAACGCGGGATAATACCCCACAATCGGCAGTGTTGGATCATCATTGAGCTCTAGCGGCGCATATGGAGTCTCGCCCACATCCCACGCCCATGACCAGACATCAAAACAAGACCCCATCCCGATTACAAAGACGAGCCAGGTGATGATCAATATGACATAACCCCAGTATGCTGTTTCCGAATAGTCCCACTCTTCCTCGCTTGCAACAGGGGAAGAAGTCAATGACTGGGGCTGCGTAGCCAGAGGCGACTTTGTCCTGTTCGCAAGTCTTCTGGAGCGAAAAGGCTGCTGAGTGGGGAAGTATGAGTCTCCATTGCTAGATGGAGGCTTTCTGGGCGCGATAAATGGTAGTTTGTCGAACGACAAGACTTGCTCGTCATCGTCCGTCATTGAGTGGTCAGTGGGCAAGGTTGGACTTGTGATAGAAGCTCTTGAAGACGCTGGTTCGACAGATGGTACACTGGGGCGGATCGAAGACAGCGACGCTTTAGACGTTGAGAATGTCCACTTAGGAGGCGAGACTGGAAGCACGGGGCTGTCATCATCCTGGCTCGGCCTTGGTGTCGCGTCTGTATCTATTTCCTGGGTTGCAATCACTAGGGTCTTCTCGTTCCCCTTGCGGGATTGTGAACTTGAGAGAGGCGATTTCGACTTGACATCGGGCCCTTTACGATCTCGTCCCAGCACACCCTTCCCGAGTAGAGCTGTTTTTCTCAACGATCCTCTCCTCTTCCGCGTTTTTCCATGTTGGACTAGCTCCTGGGCCCCACTAGGAGGAGGACTATCTTCATGGTCATCGATTCTCTCGAGAGAGGTCCTGTCCGAGCTGCTGTTATTGCGTAGAAATGGCAGCCTCGATAGTATGTTGCCCGATATCGTTCGTCGATGGCTGAGATTAGGATGATCAACATGAGCTCTTTCTGCTGCCTGCGACTTTCCTACACCTCTCACAGAGTTGTCCTCGCCAATACAAGGGAATGGTAGGGAGTTCTCCGGCGTGGGCAGAGATTGGCTCTCGGCCATGGCCGTGCGAAGGCAGCGGCGCAAGGGATGAAAACAGCTTCATCGAAGATGCTATGCCTTCCCAATGCTCAATCTCCAACAGTGGAAGTGGCATATGATTGCTCTGGAGAGCTCACTCGCGTGAAGTTGAATGCGCATCTGGCCGCAACGGTAACCGTACTTGAGCCTCGGCCCGAACCCTTTACGCCCGGTCTGATAGTGCTGCCAAAGCACTCGCACGCTAAACTGGTGATTCCAGGGACTCTGTTATAAGAGCCAGCTACGCAGATTCGCAGTGTACCATAAAGGGTGAGAGGACTTGGAAGTACTTTGATCCCAAGCACATAGAATCCTGATCTCTTTCGAGCAGGCCTAGAGCTAATATACATTGAATCGCAGTTGACAACGGTCAACCAAACTCCTGTTCACTTCTACATCATCCTGAAGTTTGCTGTTGTCGGAAAAGCTATGGCCTTGTCCACCCCCTTAGGCTCAACCGGTGCGTCTCTGCCGGACCCGTTCCCTGGCCTGATGAGGTATGCTTGATGGTTTCCCTTGAAGCACGCCGTAAGTTCTCCCCCAGCATAGTTTCGTTGCCTGACATCCACCTTATAGTGTGGAGCGATTCTTCACTGAAGGGATACATCGTGGGAGGACTGGATATCCTTGCCGACTCGTGTTGTATTGATCGCCTCAGAATCAATCCGTCTGCTTCACAGAGGTGGTAGCGATTCTCGGCAGATTGGACAAACCAGTCTGAGTCTCATCCATCCCTCCAGGCATTCGCTGTGGAAAATATGCCGACAAGGTGTGACCATGTAGGTTCGCCTGCCAAGCCAACTCGCTCCCAGATTACCTCTGTCAGCTGTCTCCTTACTAGGCAGCACCGGCACTTCGATCTCGTTCATGCAGATCGCACAATCGAAGATCTTAAGATTGCTGCTCGAATTTTTGTCCTTGGTATTGTCCTTTTCTTTTGCCTCGGATGCTGACGCAACGAAGCCGATGGGCAGCAGTGAACCTGATTCAACATCACTAACATCGCTCTGAAGGAGTGGATGGTAATCGTAGGCCGGAGAACACCAGCTCTCCTTGACGAAAAGCCGAGGACCAAGGAACTGTTGAGTTACAAGAGCCAGAATTTGTAGAGAGACCCATCCTGTTAGGACGAGTGCTGCGAATGGATCGGTATCGACGCTGAGCGTATTGGAACTTTTCGTGTAACAATAGATAATTGGAAGAAGCCTGAGAATGCTGATGCCAATAACGTACTCCCAAGTAAAGGCCTGACGGCAGTTGCGCATGATGTTTCGATGTATCTGCGGAACCCAAAACGAGAGATATGCAAAGCACAGTAGATTGACATAGGCAGATCGCAAAGGTTTCGGCCACGAGAAAGCCCACAACGAGAAGAATACAAGGACTAGCATCGAGAAGTAGAATCGCGAATACAAGGTCTGAAAGTCGACGCTGGTCCGGGCACCAGGATTAGAGCCTGTGGCCGCTGCGTTCTGCTGCTCATCCTCTTCGGCGGCAGCATCTATGTCCTGATCCGGCGGCAAAATGATGGGTGTTGCTCCTGTGTCAATTGGACGGGAAGCTGTCACAGGCAATGGTAGTCCTGGTGGGCCAACAGCGGCTCGATCCGAGGACGGAGGAGGAGTTCCATTGTCTGGTGGCTGCGTCGTGGTTCTATTCTGCTCCTCGGCATTTTGTTGTTGACCTGATCTTCCTATTTCTTCTCTTCTCTGGTGCCCTACTTGCACAAGCCAAACGTCGTATATGAATTTCATTTCAAAGAAGGCAAAATTGAAGAAGCACAAAAAGCCTGCCGCTGTGAGAATCAGAAAGCCACTATCATTGACCATAGAGAAAGCGATCAGAGACGCCAGCATAAGACCGTCCCCCATAGCCATCATGGCAATGCTGTGGTAGCTCGTACGACTTCGCATGGATGGCGTCGATGCCTCGTCCATTTGGCGCTTGAGCAGTGAGATTTGTAGACCAAGCACAATCAGAAGCCCGAGAAGCAGTTGCCTGATCAAGGTCCAAAACGCTTCAGTCTTTGGACCAGAGAGAAAATGCGACTCCATCACGTCTGGGTCTCCTTTGCTCTCCAGGACGAAGCCACAGTCTGGAGAGAAAAGGACAGCACTGAAAACCATTGGCGGAACGTCCGGAATAGGGGCCCCTTCAGGAAATCGAAGCTCTTTCTCAACTTGACTGATAAGATGAACGAGTTGTGAAGAACTCGTTTTCAGCTTCGGGAAACGTACTGGTTGCTGCTGCAAGTAGACAATGTATTCGCAACTGGGCGCCGAGAAAAGTGACGCGCTTTCATCGCCGGACGTAGATGTCCAGGGAAACGCAGGGTCATCAGCATTGCTCTTTTCCTGGTCCAATATGGTCTCACTTAGGGAACGGTTGAGTAGCTCTTTCGATTGCTCAAAATTTGCCCTGGTCAGAGCAAAGTGTGGCAAAGTGAATATTCCAGAGAATTTCTCGCTCGTAGTAGTCAAGACGATTGAACCAGTCTCGGGATAATGAACACCAAACATCTTCATTTCCCATCCACTGCCAGGCGACGATTCCGTCTGAATAGCGACATTGGCGCTTATCTCCCTTGCTGAAACGTCTGCCCTAGCATCTTTGTCCTCCTCGAAAATCCGCAATGTGAGGCCGCCCTCAGCGTCGGTAACGTTTCTCCAGAACTCTTTGATGACGTATCTGTTATCCGGGACTAAAGAGGTGAGATTTATGGGTGCGTGAATTGTTTCAGCCAGGGATCGCCTGACAAAGTCGCCTTGCACAGTTCCGCTGACGTTTTGGTAGAAGGGCAAAGAGCTCTCTCCTGCTACCTCGTAGGCCTTTTCACTTCCCGCCACAACATCGCCTTTGCTCACCTTCTCAGTGTCAAGGAAAAGCTCAAGGTATTGAGCACGGGCGCTTTTCTTTACACCGGGAAGCAGATTCCAGGAAAACCCGTCTTGGTCTCCAAAGCCAATCGCATTACTTTCTCCATGGTATGGGGCAGGAAATTGACCATAAGACGAATTTCTGAGGCACTCCAAAGCCTGATGCTCTCTCAGAATCCGAGTATTAGGCTGACTTCTCTGATTCCGCGACGGTTGGCTCGTGTCCGGAGAGAGGAGGAAAAATAGGATCAGAAACACTCCTAGAACGGCGCGCTGCCTTTCCATTCAGCAGGCAGTTTCCTCAAACCACCCTTGAGATTAGAGCAGCTCCTACGTGGCGTCTGTCTACTCAGCGACATCGCTGAAGGTCGAAGAATCCAGCTGGTGTTGAGCCGGAGGAAGAGAGAGATCGCTAAGCTTTTGGCCAACTGACCAATCGGAGTGGCGCAGTACAACGTGAGCGGGAGACAGACAGCGTCGCTTGCTTGATCGTTGACAGAAAGCGCAGACACGGAGATCGACGAGGTCGCGAAAGACTGCGCAGTTGTCCTCAGCGGTCCATCTATGCTCACCATTCGTTGCAGATGACCAAGTAATGCGGTTCTTGTCTTTGGGACTGTCATTTGGCCATCATGGCCTCTACGATGCCCATTCCTGCTCCGCCTCGAACCCCCACGCCTCCCCCTGACGAGAGTTCCGCTCCAAGTGGCCTGGGCTTAGACGGCATTCCACATGCTGTCGCACCGGCCGAGATTCTCTACGATCCCAGTTCGTTGTCTCCAGCTGATCCAAATGCCCATTTCGGATCAATGTCTGCAAACATGGTCTCACCTGCAGATTCCAATTCGGTCTACAGTCCCTTGTCTTTAGACACTGGAAAGAGCGATGCCTCAAGCCCGTTCAATTTTCAGACAACAACTCTTGCAAAGTCCCCTGTGACCAAATCTGTTCGTTATCTCCCAGCTGTCTTGCTCAGTCCTTCCCCGCTCAAGTCAAACAGCTCTGACCCAGACCAGAACATTGGCCAGCGACGCGGTCACAAATACAAGCACAGCAGCGTCTCACACCAGATCTTCCTTGAACCTCCTGCACGAGCGCCGCTCTCATTACCCAACTCTCTGCCTATCCCAACGTTTGCCGAATGCCGCGCAAGCATGTCGAAAGATCAGAAGACTAGGTTTTGGTGGAGCTTGTGTCACATCTCAATTGCAGGATACGCGCTCTGGAGTGCGTCGGGCTCGTCAGCCATGGAGGCGCTATCTCACCTTTTGATATACGATTCGTTGGGAGCACTGATATGCGTGGTCGTTGATGTGCTGAGCAATTTTGACGTTTGGAAGCGATCAAGCATCCGTCATCCCTTTGGCCTCGAGAGAATGGAGGTTCTCTGCGGCTTTGGATTATCCATCTTCCTGGTCTTCACTGGCTTCGACCTTATATCTCACAACGCGAAACATGCATTGGAAGGCATCGGACATACTCCACACCATGCCCACAAGCACGAAAGAGCATCAGCAGGCTCAGTCGATGTGACCGCTGTGCTTGCTCTTGTCTCAACTTTGATTTCCGCCGTTGGACTCAAAAATCATGCGAGAATTGGAAAGGCAATGCGATTTGCCGCCATTGAATCCTTGCCCCCAGTTCTCAGCAATCCTTCGCACTTCTTGACGCTATCCTGCTCTGCCATACTGCTCCTGCTACCGCTTCTCTCCCTGCACGCCTATACATGGATTGACAAGGCGCTGTCAGCGACGATGGCAGTCTGCATGTGTGTGCTTGGCGTCCGGCTGGCGAAAACACTTGGGTCGATGCTGCTCATGTCATATTCTGGACCAGGAGTACAAGATGTGATTCGGGCGATTGAGACTGACTCTGCTGTGACGAGGGTGGAAGATGCCAAATTCTGGCAGGTCCACTACGGGCTCGGAATGGCTAATCTTAAACTCGGAGTCAGAGGTACGGAAGAGAATCTGTCGAAGTTGCGAGAACGACTTACCAGCTTGATACGCAATCGACTCGGTGGTGGATATGGGGCAGGTGGGCAAAAATGGGAGGTTTCCGTTCAATTTATCAAAGATGACCTCCATGCAAGATGAGTTCGCCGAGCCAGCGCAATTGAAATGCAGCTGCCAAACCAGGAGCTCGACAGAGCAGAAGACTCTAACCGGGCCTTTGTAGGAAAGTGCATCGAGAGCAGTCATTTCCACAGGTCCCCATATGTACGAGATAGCAAGTATGCCGAATTAAGGTCGATTCTCAAGAAGGCAAGCGAGAAGACGTCTCACAGCAAATCGGCTTCTGTGCTGGTTCCGGTTCAAGCGTGGCCGAACAATATAGAGAGCACCGCCCACTGAGTGGAAAGATGGATCCATACGGAGTATACAGGATCTCTTCCCAAGGAATGTTCAGCAATTGAGAAATGCGGGTGGCGAACCACCCTTGTGTTATATTTTGATGTCTATGTGATAGAGTCGAGGCGGCCAGATCACGCAGAGTTTGTGCATGATGGGCGCTCCCATCAGATTCGTATCTAGGGATTACAAACAGTGTGCTTTGATCGATACCTCTTTAAGAAGCTTTCCCAGCACCCATAGGGCACCTCTATTGCAACAGAAGCCCCTCCACCGAACACAAATCGCTTGTGTGGAAACGTGAAAAGACTCGTGGAAGATAGGCCCAGAGAGTCTACTCCAAGCCTTTCTTTCTAACTCTCAGTACGGTGTGCTTTCCAACTACGCCACCTTGCATCGGACTGATCTCTCTCCCGTCTGCCTCTTTTAGCTTCGCTTTAACCTTCCTAAGCACTTCCTGCCCTTCCTCTGGCGTAGCCTGCCTCTGCTTCTTCTTGCCTGCTAGAACAATCTCAACCTTCTTTCCACCCTCAATGAAGCCCTTTAGTTGCGTCAACTTGTGTTCCAGGTCATTCGAATCGATAGCCCAGTTCAGTTCAATCTGCTTGGGTACAGAGTGCTTCACGCTCTTCTTGTGCTCTTTCTGCACCCTCTCCTTGTCTTTCTTTTGCCTAAGTAGATCTGCTATTGTGATGATGCGGCAGATGGCTATGCCGTCGTCGTCTACTTTCGATATTTGCACGAGGTGTTCTGTACCCTGCCGCACACGTGAAAGTGCCGAGCGCAATGACTCAGGCGGTGATAGACCGCCGTCTGGCGTTGGCATTCTGATATATTGGGCCATGATCGCACCGTCTCGATTGACGCCTGGGAACTGATCCACTGGGGTCTTTGCTATGTTGTTGCTGGCATAATTTCGTGGGCGCATGGTCATCGCATGCCGGACCTGGGCAGTGGTCCTCGGCTTTGCAACGTGACCTTTGTGATGCGATAGAGGTCGGGCGATGGATGTGGGCGCACTTTGGCAGAAGACTCGCAGTAGTGCTTGCGCTGGGGAGATGAAGGATTGCGCATGACTCATGCTGAGGGTCGGAATGCCTCAGATGTCGATTGGAGGCGTAGATGCTTCTTGACTGCGTCTTTGAGCCCACTGACACCTTTCATTCGAAAAGGGTTCGACGCTCCATCGAGTCCGAAGCCGCTGGAGAAATCTTGGCAATCTCCAATTGCTTGCCCCAATCTTAAATTTCTGGATGCATGGGACTCTCAGAGACCAGCCGTCAGGAGCCAGCACGCTGGACACCTCCTTTGACACGATTTTCTTGTTCCGCAATCCACTTACGTATGGGTATCTTGATGATCCCAACCTAGTCTCTCCTTCCTCATCCTTCTCCCATCTTTCCCCTCTTCATGTCCACCAGCGTCGACTCGCGGCGCCGTACAGGGATCTGGTCTTACATTCCCTTCGGATCGACAAGTCCTCGGCGGAGATCTGTGTCCCTACCCTATTGTGCCAACGGCGACATCTCTGATCCCTTCGATCCATTCGAGAAGCCAAATAGACACTCATCTACGGGGCCTGGTCCGCATTCGAGTTCGCCGACCCTGGTGGAAAGTTTGCAAAACGCCTGGATGACGCAGAGCCAGCGGAGTAGATATGTTAAGGCAGGAGGCGTTGTCGTATGCATACTTTTCGTTTTATTCTACCTGTCCGGAGGCCGGAGGGGCATACCAAATGTTGGCAGTAGGTGGAACTTTTCTTGGAGGAGAGCCACATTAACCAAATCAGGGAATACATACGCGGCTTCCGACTCGCCAACCTCGAAATGCACGAAACCACACGATGCGTCGAAACCTCTCATTCAATATGCGCTCATGATTGATGCTGGTAGTACAGGCTCCAGAATACATATATACCGATTCAATAATTGTGGGCCTACGCCAGAACTGGAGGATGAGGTGTTCAAGATGACCGAGAAGCGTGAGGGTGGTTCGGGATTAAGCTCCTATAAGACAGACGCCGACGGCGCAGCAATGAGTTTGGATCTATTGATGGACACGGCGATGCAGTCCGTCCCAGATGAGTACAAGTCCTGCTCACCGGTAGCAGTGAAAGCTACTGCCGGTCTCCGCGTGCTAGGTGATGAGATGAGCGCAAAGATTTTGGATGCTGTGCGGCAACGACTGGAGACGAAGTATCCCTTCCCCTTGGTCTCGCGAGAGAAGGACGGCGTCGTGATCATGAAAGGTGAAGATGAGGGTGTTTATGCCTGGATCACAACCAACTACCTCCTGGGCAAAATCGGCGGACCAGATAAGACCCCAACCGCCGCAATATTCGACCTGGGAGGCGGGTCCACCCAGATTGTTTTCCAACCCACCTTCAAAGATGCCGCTCGTGGTGGAATGCCCGAAAATCTGGCGGACGGTGATCACAAGTACGAGCTCAAGTTCGGCGGTCGAGACTTTACCTTGTATCAACACTCACATCTTGGCTACGGCTTGATGTCTGCCCGAGACGCGGTGCATCAGCTCGTAATGGACAATATGCACAAATCGAACAAGAATGCGAAAGACTGGATCTCGTCGCCCATCCCAAACCCCTGCATCGCACCCGGCTTGTCCAAAACAGTCGACGTGACGCTTACACCAGAGCACGATCCAGGATCATTGGTGCCAGTCACAATGGAAGGTCCCAGAGACGGCATACCCGCCCAATGCCGAGCCTTGGCAGAAGGCATCCTCTACAAAGACGCTGCCTGCAATCTATCCCCCTGCTCCTTCAACGGCGTCCACCAACCCAGCCTCGAAAAGACCTTCGCCCGCCAAGACGTCTACATCTTCTCCTACTTCTACGACCGCACCCAACCGCTCGGCATGCCCGAGTCTTTCACCCTCCGCGAACTCCACGACCTCACCGCCAAGGTCTGCGGTGGCGAGAAATCATGGGATTCGTTTGCGGGGCTGCAGGGCGAGGACGGTCTGACTGTGTTGGAGGATCTGAAAGGTAGGCCAGAGTGGTGCTTGGATCTGAATTTTATGGGTGCGCTGCTGCATACGGGGTATGAGATGCCGATTGAGCGGGAGGTGAAGATTGCGAAGAAGATTAAAGGGAATGAGTTGGGGTGGTGTTTGGGAGCGAGTTTGCCCCTGTTGGAGAAGGGGAGTGGGTGGCAGTGTAGGATTAAGGAGGTTGAGTAGAAAAGTGCGAGCTAGTCATCGCTGGCATTTGGCATCTTATGATGATGGCGTTTTCGAGAAGAACGGTGGCGTTTGCGCGGGGAAAGGCAGCATACTTGTTAAGTCGGTGATGAAGATGGGATGTTGCGATCAGTTCGGTTCACATGGATTTTGCTCACGGCCGCGTCCGGGCGACGACAGATCGTGGACTGCTTGATGAGCGTACTTACTAAGTACTGTGGTAGTTAGTTACTAGTAGTAGAGCATTCGTAGGTAGTTTAATTCTGGAGCGGTAGCCTGCACATATATACACCAACGTCACATCGGGCCACACCCTCACTCACTACCTAGGGGTTATCAGAACTCGTCTTTACCACAATGTCTGCCTAGATTCAGGCAGATCGAGTGTTTAAAACAACTCAACGTCCAAACTCTCTACCCGAATTTAATTCGATCGATCCAGCAAGACGAGTCCCTCTGCTACCCTGAATAAGGCTCCAGGGCAAAAAGAGAAGCTGATCATCAAAAACCGGGTGCTGGTTCATCGCACATATGAGAGTACCCAAATTCGGGCAGAAATGGTGGTGAAATGAAATTCCCGACACCCCGCCTGTCTCGAAGGACAACACTTGGAATTGACCGGTGTTGCAGGCAGGGGTCGTCGATATAGCCCGTTGCCGACATGGGGGTTGTTCTCGAGGTACATTCGTGTGTCGACTAAATAATACCCGAGTCAGTGCTGGATCGGTGGCACATTCACCATCACCATCCTCCCTCCCCCCCCATCCCTCCTCCC
>JAABUK010005882.1_pt1 | contig 18698 bp, 16 predicted proteins | sample 5559141 | NCBI WGS metagenome assembly JAABUK01 (sample SAMN10711869, study PRJNA513367) | rock metagenome | isolation source: Antarctica rocks | place: Antarctica: Victoria Land, Pudding Butte nord | collected 2016-01-03 | reverse complement strand
GCGAAATCGGCGTCGCCGGAAAGGTTCGACAGGGCATCGCCAAACTATACGTTCCCACGCTTCCATGAATTGTCCGGCGAAGATGGAGCCGTGGCATCAATCAGAAGAAGTATGAAGAGACGTGAACAAGCGCAAAGATGTAAGGCCAGCTGCGCGCCGGTTAAAGCATGGTCATGAAAAGAAACTTTATCTTTTGAACGTCAACTTATCTTTGCCCGTCCATTCGCCGTTGCGATACACGGCATCGGGCGGAAAGCGATTCTCCAAGTCCGGCATTGTCCAATCCATTTTCGACGCACGTTCTTTCCTGTAAAAAAGAAGCGATGCTTCCGCGCCGTTACGCAATGCGCTTCGCTGCGGCACGACGTAAAAATCGGCGGCGTTCACTTCATCTATGCTGTAAAAGACTGAGAGGTCGCCGACTTCCTGAATGCTCGCGCGCCGTTGCAATCTTCCGTCGCTTGAAGATGCGGCTTCGTTGATCGCAAAATCTGCGACGAAGGGCGCGACGCGCGTGCCGTCTATCTCGAAGCGAGAAATGATCGTCGCATTGCGCACGATTAGATCGTAGAGCGTGCCGCTCGTATTAAACGGCAACGCATCGTAAACAGTTGTTTGAGCTTTTTCCACGCTGCCGTCGGATAAAGCTTCGAGGGCGGACGCAAAGGCGACAAAATTCAATTGCACGAGTTCCGTTTCGCTCTTGCCTTTGAGCGCGCCGGTCTCGACGAGCACAACGGGCGTGCCCCAGCGACTGAACATGTCGCCGAAGGCGCGCGGATTAAATGTATCGTCATAGCGCGCGATGTGTCCCTTGATAAAAGGATTGAGCGCCTCAGTTATGACGGCGCAAATCTTTTTGCCGCGAATGCGTCCCGCGTTATCGCCCCCGGATGGATCGAAGGCGACGGCCAAGAGCGAGATGGTGGATTGCAATCCGCTGTTGCCGACGGCTGTTCTCGGATTCTCGTTATGGAGATTGAAGCCTATGTCGGGCTGCCACTCGTCGCGCAGTTTCTTCAGCAAACGGCCTTCGGGCGTGGCGAGCGCGCGGGCGTCACGATTGATGTCTATTGATTGAAGATTGCGGCGCTGGTATAACTCCGCTCCGTCCGGGTTCAACATCGGAACGGCGCGCAAGGTAATTCTTTTTTCGAGGGCGGCAATCCATGGCGCGTGGCGATTGCGTTGCAGGTAATGAAATAGATCAACGAGCGCGCTTGTGGCCGTCGGCTCGTCGCCATGCATCTGCGACCACATAAAAACTTTCAGCGGCCCGCGCCCGAACTCCATTTGAAAGATTTCACGGTTCGCCGTCGAGCGACCCACTTCGCGGACACTAATGCCTTCGGCGCGCAATCGGCCTAAATATCCTTTTAGATCGGCGTGGCGCACACGCGACGGATCGAGATTCGTGACATGTTGCTGCTGCCATTCACGAAAAAGGGATTGCGGGGTCTGTGCCTGCGCGGAGTTTGCGACGCCCAAGGCGAGAGCAAGGCACAACATTAAATTAAAATATTTCATCGGAATTAAGAACGGAAAGGCAGGCAAGCAAAGCGATATGGATTTGAGTTTACGGAACGGCAACTCATCGAATTATCCAACTCTGCGCCCCTCTGCGATGCTTACAATAATCTTCCAGACTTCAAATATCAACAATCGGGTCGCCGCAATTGACAGAACGCGTCGGTGAGGTTGATGAATTCTGAAAAGACTCCCGCTCGATCACAGCGCGCCGGTTTATCGAGAGTGTTAAAACGAATTATGAAATTAATGCTTCTCAATTGTTTTGTCCTCTTGCTCATAATGAATGCCGCGGCGATGGCTCAAAGCCCGACTGAAAAAAACGACGGCGGCAGAATGTTGCTCAAAGAGAATTGGCGTATCCAATCGTCTGCGCAGGTAAAGGAGAAGGGAGAAACGCTCTCGACTGCCGGGTACAAAACAACGGGCTGGTATCCGGCGACCTTGCCTTCGACAGTCATCGGAGCGCTCGTCGAAAACAAAGTGTATCCCGATCCCTTTTATGGAATGAATCTGCGAGCGATGCCCGGATGCAGTTATCCCATCGGCAAAAATTTTGCGAATCTGCCGATGCCCGATGATAGCCCGTATCGAAATTCGTGGTGGTATCGCACAGAATTTCAGCTTCCCGCGAGCGATAAGAAACGCCGTCTTCAACTGCACTTCGACGGCATCAATTACAGCGCGAACATCTGGCTCAACGGGCGCAAGATTGCCGACGCGAATGACATCGCGGGTTCGTTCCGGCGTTACGAATTCAACGTAACGGATGCAGCCAAGCCGGGACGCTTCAACACGCTCGCCGTCGAAGTGTTTGCGCCGCAACCGGATGATCTGGCGCTTACATGGGTTGATTGGAATCCGATGCCGCCCGATAAGATGATGGGACTCTGGCATGACGTGTATCTAACGACGAGCGGCGCGGTCACGTTACGCTTTCCGCAGGTCATTACGAAGCTCGATCTGCCTTCGCTCGATGCGGCGCATCTCACCGTCAACGCCGAACTACATAACGCGGCGAATCATTCTGTTCAAGGCACGCTCAGAGGCCGCATCGAGCAGATACGCTTCTCGCAAAGCGTGCGGCTCGAACCGAACGAAACAAGGCTTGTCAGTTTCACGCCGGATGAGTTTCGCCAACTCAATCTCACTCGTCCGCGCCTCTGGTGGCCTGTCCATTTAGGAGCGCAAAATCTCTACGATCTCGAAATGGATTTCGAGTCGGGCGGGCAAATCTCAGACCGTCAAACTTCGCGCTTCGGCATCAGAGAAATCACGTCCGAAATTGATAGGGACAACCACCGTCTCTTCAAAGTCAACGGCCAGAACATTCTGATACGCGGCGGCGGTTGGTCGCCCGATATGTTTATGCGCTATCTGCCGCAGCGCCTCGAACAAGAGTTCCGCTACGTCAAGGATATGAACCTGAACGCGATTCGATTGGAAGGCAAACTCGAATCTGATTATTTCTACGAATTAGCAGACCGCGAAGGAATCCTCGTGATGGCCGGATGGTGTTGTTGCAGCCACTGGGAGCACTGGACGCATCGCGCCGATTACAAAGAAGGGCCGACGTGGGGGACGGAGGATTACAAGGTGGCCGCCGCGTCTTTGACCGATCAAATCCGGCGTTTGAGGAATCATCCGAGCCTTCTCGTCTGGCTCAACGGCAGCGACAATCCGCCGCCTGCGGATGTTGAAAAAATGTACAAAGACATTCTGCAAAAGGAGCGTTGGCCTAATCCTTATCTTTCTTCGGCAACCGCGAAGTCCGCGCAATTAACAGGCATATCGGGCGTGAAGATGGAAGGCCCCTATGAATGGGTGCCGCCCGGCTACTGGTTGCTCGATAACAAACTGGGCGGCGCGCACGGTTTCGCCACAGAGATTAGTCCCGGCCCCGCTGTGCCTCCCGTCGAAAGTCTGCGAAGGATGCTGCCGCCGGAACACATCTGGCCGATTGATGAGGTGTGGAGCTACCACGCGGGCGGCGGGCAGTTCAAGACGCTGACTGTTTTCACGGATGCTTTGAATGCGCGCTACGGCACGGCGAAGAATGTCGAAGATTATGCGATGAAGTCGCAGTTGATGACCTATGAAGGCCAGCGCGCGATGTTTGAAGGCTACGCGAAAAATAAGTACCGCTCGACGGGCGTCGTTCAGTGGATGCTCAACAACGCATGGCCTTCGCTCATCTGGCATCTCTACGATTATTACCTGCTTCCGGGCGGCGGCTACTTCGGCACGAAGAAGGCGTGCGAACCCGTTCACGTGCAATACTCTTACGATGACCGCTCTATCGTCGCCGTCAACAACACGCGCGAATCGCACCAGCGGCTCAAGCTCACGGCGAAAGTCTTTGACCTCGATCTTGCTGAAAAATTTACTAAAACAGTTGACCTCGATCTTCCGGCTGATGCCAACGTCCGCGCCTTCGTCATCCCGGAATTGCAGGCATTGACGCAGACCTATTTCCTCAAACTTACGCTCGAAGCAAACGACGGCGCGCTTCTCAGCTCCAACTTCTACTGGCTTTCGACGAAGGAGGATAAGCTGGATTGGACGAAATCGACTTGGTACTACACACCTACGCAATCCTTTGCCGATTACACACAGCTTCGGAATCTAGCGCCCGTGACGCTGAATGCTTCCGGCAGCATTGTGCGTCGCGGCGAAAACGAAGTTGCACATATAACGCTGGAAAATCCGAGCCGTAATCTGGCGTTCTTCGTCCGGTTGCAGATTCTAAATCGGAGCGGCGGAGAGGAAATTCTACCCGTCGTGTGGCAGGATAATTACTTCTCGATGCTGCCCGGCGAGAAAAGAGCAGTAACGGCTACTTATCGCATCGAAGATTCGCCGGACGTGCGCCCGTCGCTCGCTATCGGAGGCTGGAATATTACGACGAAGCCTTATACGCTAGACTCCGCTGCGACTCGTTAGGCGCGCTCCTCCGTCAATGTAATCAAATGCAAATTGCGCACGTCGCTTTTACCAGACATCACCGGCAATTAAATCTTCATAGGAATCGCGGCGACGAATAAGATCGACTCTTTTGCCTTCGCGTACCATTACGGCGGCGGGCAGCGGGCGTCCGTTGTAGGGAAACATTTGCGCGAGCGAGTAAGCGCCGCTATTGAGCAGCGCGAACACTTCGTTCGGCAAAACGTTTGCGGGAAGTTTGCGATAATCCGGCAGGCGTCCCTGTCTTTCTATGTCAAAGTAAACGTCGCCTGAGTCACACAGCGGCCCTGCGACTTTGTATGCGGAGTCGTGCGATTCATCAGCACGCGTTGCTGAGATAAGATGGTAGTACCACTTGTAGTTGTTCATTGAGAGCATCAGGTTGTAGCCCGCATCGGTCAAGAGCCACGTATCGCCGGTTTCAGGTCGCCGCTTGATGTTTTGCACGGTGGTTAAAACGAGTCCGGCGTCGGCGATCACGCTTCTGCCCGGCTCCAGCAAGATCGTGACGCGCTCAAGCAAATGTTCGGCGTTCGCTTCGGCGGCGGACTCACGGGCAGCGCGCAGAGCGGCGGCGAGCACGTCCGAAGGCTCCAGTTCCGCGCCGAGCATGTCGCGCTCGTGTTCGGGAAGCGCTTCGGCGTGCGAGCGGTCGCGCAAATAATTAACCGGAATGCCGCCGCCCAAGTTGATATGTTCGAGCGTATGCCCCGTTTCGCGTTGAACTGTGATGAGATGCTCCCACATCGTTTTGAAGGCGCTGGCGAACGGCTCGACATCGGGCGTTTGCGAGCCGACGTGAATGTGTATGCCGGAGACGTGAATGAGGTCTGGATTCCGCAGCGCGCGGCGGAAGGCATCGAGAACTTCCGATGACGAAATGCCGAACTTCGATGTGAGCAGTGCGGTCTGCAAGCCCAGATGCGAGCGCGTGCCTATCTCCGGCACTAACCGCAGAGCGATGTTCGCCTTCTTGTTCAGCTTGCGCGCGGATTCCTCTATGAGTTCGATTTCGTAAACGGAATCGACATTGATGGAGTAGATTCCCGCGCGCACGGCTTCGTCTATCTCGTCGCTGGTTTTGCTTGTGCCGTTGAAGATTATTTGATCCGAGCGAAAGCCCGCGCGGAGAGCTTTGTAGAGTTCGCCGCCGCTATTAACTTCGATGTCGATGCCGGAGTCGCGCACCGCCGCCAGCACAGCCATATTCGAGTTGGCTTTCGAGGCATAGCAGAATCGAAGCGGATGCCCGACGGCGTGGGCGGCTTTTTTCAAGCGCTCGATGTTCGAGCGAATGCGCGGCTCGGAGAACACAAAGAGCGGCGTGCCGTATTCCTGCGCGAGCGCGCGCGCGTCAACGCCGTTGATGTTGAGATGTCCGTCAGTTGTCTCTAAATATCCGGGAATCGTCCACGCGGGAAAAGAGGCAACGATTTGTGATGACAAAATTAAAAACTCCTCGGTAAAAATATGATAAGAGATTCGAGCGAAGATAATGCGGACAAGCGGCAGCGTCAAGCCTTTATGTTTCAAGGAAAACTAAGAAGCGAGAAAGGTGGCTGTTTTGGGCGCTGATATAGATTGGCAACTCGTTCGACGTGATTTCCCTGTGACGGAGCGCGCGGCTTATTTGAACAGCGCGGCTGCCGGTGCTCTGCCGCGCATCGTCATGGAAACGGCGGCTGGCTTTTACCGCGAGATGATGGAAGCGGGCGACGCGGGCTGGGACAAGTGGCTGGCGCGGCGCGAGGAAATAAGAAGGCGCGTCGCGGAATTTATCAATGCCGAACCGGACGAGATTGCGTTTACGACGAACACTTCCGCCGGAATGAATTTGATTGCCGACGCGCTCGAAAGGCGGGGCGACGTTATTTCATGCGAACTCGAATTTCCCGTTTCCACACTGCCTTGGCTGCACAGAGGAGCGCATATAAAGTCGATTAAAGCGCATGACGGCGAGATAAATGCGGAAGATGTCGCGCGCTCACAGACATCCCGAACGTCTGTTATTGCGCTTAGCCACGTTCAATACTCGAACGGTTTCCGCCTCGATCTGGAATCAATCGGAGCGATTAAAAAAAGTCATGCGTTTGTCGTCAACGCGAGCCAGTCAATCGGCGCGTTTCCAATCGACGTGAAGCGCATGGAGATCGACGCGCTGTGCGCGACGGGTCATAAGTGGCTGCTCGCCGGTTATGGCTGCGGATTCGTTTATATGAGCCGCGAGTTGCTGGCAGAGACACGCGGGCGCAACGTGAGTTGGATGAGCGTCGAAAATCCGTTTGCAATGCGCAATGATGAATTCAAAACGCGCACGGACGCGGCGGCGCGCGTCGAACTAGGCGTGCCGCACTTTGCCGGTATCTTCGCGCTCGGTGCGGCGCTCGATTACTTGATGAACATCGGGAAGGAGCAGATAGAGCAGCGCGTTCTCCATCTCAATCGGTATTTAACCGGTTGCCTTGCGGAAAAGGAATGGTCAGTTCTGTCGCCATTGGAAAATGAACACGCGAGGTCTGGTCAAACGCTCGTTGCGACGGAGACTCCCGCGCGCGTCGTTGCGAATCTTGCATCTCGCGGCGTCGCGGTGACACAGAAACCGCAGGGCATACGCATCGCCACGCACTTCTTCAACAATGAAGCGGACATCAAGCGGCTCATTGCAGCCCTTTATGATTCGCCAACGGTGTAGCCCAAGCACTTGAAGGAAACTGCCTTGCTACTTAAACGAAGAAAGCAGAATTGGGCAAAAGTTGTTTAGAACACGGCGTGAAACCTGACCGGAATATCCGCCACGGTCTTCAATCCCGGCTGCGCTTCGACAATTGCCGGAATCGCGTTGACAACCGCCGCCACCGTCGCCAGATCGCCGTGTACGCCGCCGGGAATAACGAGCGATAAAGCGGGCGTGCCTTCGATGCGTATAGTGTCGGCGGGTTCCTTCGCGCCGACGTACATCTGCAACTCCAGATGAATTATTTCTTCGCCGCGCCGCGTGCCTTTACAAATTTGTTTGACGCCCGCCACCTCGCCGCGCTTGACTTGCAAATACTCCGTCGTGACATCGGCGGACGCGATTACAGGATCGATTGTTTCGCTGATCTCATCAACTTCTAAGTTCATATTATCGACGATCAAACCGGCAGATTCGGGCAACCCGTGATGCTTGATGCGCCCTGCCTCGACCTCCGCGCGAAACACTCCTTCGGTCATTCCCGCGCCGACTTTTCGCTGAAGCGGCAGGCGGCGTTTTGCAGCATCGACGATGCGCGTCACGCTGACCCGCTCGACGCTCTGGCAAACAGAGGATAAAGTCAAAGCCAGCTTGTCCATGACAAAGCCGGGATTGACGCCCGTGCCGTGCAGCGTGACTTTGTTTTGTTTCGCCGCCTCGTCAAACTCTCTCGACAATTCGGGATATTTGCGGAGCGGATAGGAAAGTTCTTCACACGATGAAACGACATTGTGACCAGCCACGAGGCAGAGCAACAGCTGGTCTCGAACGTCTGTGAGATAAGACCCGGTCGAATGCACGACAATGTCTGCGGGAATGCGCAAGACTTTCTCCGCATCGGGCGATACGGTGACGCCTAAATTTTTTTCCAAGCCGACGACGCGCGCGAGGTCTTGCCCTGCCTTTGCCGGATCGATGTCGATTGCCCCGACGATCTGGGCGTTTTCCTTTTCGGCAATCAAGCGCACAATGGCTGCACCGATTGGGCCTATGCCATATTGAATAATACGAAGGGCTGAACACATCTTTGCGAGTCTCCTTTTAACTTTTTCGCGGACGCACCTTAAATCGGTAGCGCAAGGAAAATTCGACAATGCGCCGTTGCTATTATCGCGTGCGTATAAAAAATAAAACGGCGCATCTTAACGTTCAACAAGCATCCTTGTCGAGATGAAATATTAGGGCTTGCGCGCGAAATATGCTTTGTTGCGGATTCCGGCGGGCGAAAAAAATAAAGGCGCGGCAAGCCGCTTTAGAGGAATTGCGGTAAGGTACGCAATAAACAGACTCGCAAACGGGTCATGGAAATAAATACCTTACAGCAATGAACTCAGGAAAAGGCGGCGATGCGACGCACATGCTTGCCGTTGAGAGTGAGCAATTTTCTTGGTGCCGAACCATCTTGATTTTGCATCATCTCGGATAAAACCTTAGTCAGTTTTCCGACACCGCGCTTGATTTGTTTTGCGTCAAATGCCGCGTAACCGAAAACCAAACCGTTGCGCACACCGTCTTGACACGCCAACCATTCATAACAAGCCCCGCTCAATTACCTCAGTTAATCGTGAGTTACAATTGCTCCGAGCAGTATTCAGATTCGCTATCCGTGAAGGTGCGATGCTACGCTCACCATTTGAACTTGGTGCTCCGCTAATTTCTGTTGCCGACGAACGTAAGCGCGAGCGAATCTTATCTTACGACGAAGAAACGCGATTACTGGCGAGCTGCACTAACAGACGAGCGCACATTCGCCCGCTTATTATCACCGCCCTTGACACAGGAATGAGGCGCGGTGATCTCTTTGGTCTACGTTGGTCTGATATAGATTTTGTATCGAGCATAATCAACATTCGCGCGACCACAACAAAGACACTTAGTGCTCGAGCGGTAGGCATGACGACGCGCGTACGAGAGGAACTTCAACGCTTACGCGATGTTGCGCCGGATGACCCGCAACGAAGTGTCTTTGGTATTAAGGATACTGTGAAAACGGGTTTCATGGCAGCATTAAGGGAAGCGGGCATTGAAAGTTTACGCTTTCACGATCTGCGGCATACTGCGATTACTCGCATGATCGAAGGTGGGATGAAATCACCTGCTGTTATGAAAATTAGCGGCCACACACAGATGACAACATTTATCCGCTATGTGAATCCCAATACGGATACCGTGCGGAATGGCGCTGAGATGCTTGATGCTTATAATGCCGCACAAGTTGCGGCCTCTGCTGGGAAGAACTTCAAGGTTGAAGCTGAAACGATTAACTGAATTTAGCCTGCTTCTGCGCGTATCGGCAAGAAGTTACTCGGCGATTTTAGACGCTTGCAAAATCATACATACAGTGAGGCTCAGACGTGACGCAAGAGCAGGGCGGACGCAAGAAAAAAGATCGGAAGCGACCAAAAATAGAGCATCACCCGGTAGTTCGCATCACAAAATTGGCGGAGCCGGGGCAGGTGCTCGTCGCTTCTATTAAAGGTCTGGAGTTTTGTCGTCTAATATACGGTCATAACAATCTTTTGACCGCTCTTAATGAATACCTGAAAACAAGTTTACACACAGAGCAAATTGCGGTATGGATGGAAGGGTGCCCAGATACTCCGTCTAATAGAAGTAGTGCCGCAGATCAAGCTACACAACTTTTACAGCACCACGCTGCAGGGGTGACGACATATATTTCGAACAATTTGCATTTTATGCTCGGGTCAATGTTAGAAGCATATTTAAACATTGGTGGACTGTATGCTAAGCAAGATAAAGAACTACAACAAGGCCTTGATCCGGAACCAATAACAGCGGAAAAGATACAAAGAATTTTTGCTGACTTGACGATGCAATATATCCAACGACAAGCGAAAGCGCTGGGTGGAAGAAGACCTGACATCGCTAAAGAAAACGCTAAACGCGACTTGAAAAGAGCCATTACAGAATTACGTGAAGCAGGACGGAAAACAACATATGAAGAGGCTGAAGGTGTGCTCGGATTAGGTAGTGGCACCTTGAAGGGAATTATCAAGCGACATGAACTGAGTTCGTATTGGCGAGAGCTAAAAAAGGAGTAGAAACCAAGCTTAGTTAATCCGAATTTTTCTGCTCTTGTTTTTAGTAGTATGCCGGTGATGATTAGCACTTATGCTGATTCATTACCGGCTTTTGTATTTAACTGAAGGAGGCGATTTATGAGAGAAGTAGGTGAGAGGCTTTACACTCCGAATGAGGTGGCAGAGCGCGGCATTATGTCGCTTGTTAAGCAGTGGCAGGAACGAAAGTCCGGGCGTTTGGGCGCGTATCGGTTAGGCCGGAAAGTCCTTTACGGACAAAAGCATTTGGACGCCTATTTCAAATTGTGCGATAGCGACGCCATTCAAGGAGGAGGGCACGCCAATGCAGCCTAAAGGAAATGCCTGCGTTAGCGGCGCAGGCATTCTTAAATCGAAACCTTTAATAGAGACTTTAGCAAGCGGTTTCTTCGTGTTTTATAAAGCGAACCGCGCCGTAAGTCAACTATTTGAGCCGTGCCAATCCTGTGGCCGTCGCTTACGTTTAACGCGCGCGACAATCACCGTGCGCGGGCGATGCGGTCATGTTGCCGTGTGCAAAGTCTGTGCGCGCTGCGTGGAAGAGCGAGGGCTAATCGGATGAACGCGCACGACCTCGAATCACTCGCGCGCTTCTACATTACGCCAGAGTTAGCAGAGCAAGCGCGGATTTACAGAGTCACGTCCGAAGAAGGCGCACAGCTTGTCGGGCGCAATCGACACGGGCAATATGCCGGGCTTGTCTTTCCTTATATCTGGCCGGGCGAAACGCATCCACGAGAGTTTCGCTTGCGCCGCGATCATCCAGACCTTGAAGAACAACCCGACGGCATACACAAAGAGAAAGCCAAGTATTTATCGCCGCCCGGACGCGCCAACATGCTCTACTTTGCGCCCGGCACATTGCCAGAGCATTTAGCAGACACAGGTTTGCCCGTCGTTATCACCGAAGGCGAAAAGAAAACGCTCGCGCTTTATCGGCTGGCACATGAAAAGGCAGAAGAAAGCGCGCCGCGTTTTCTAGGCGTTGGATTATCTGGCGTCTGGAATTGGCGCGGCACGGTTGGCAAGACGCAAGATGCAACCGGCGCACGGCGCGACGTTAAAGGGGTTATTCCAGACTTTGATCACATCACATGGCAAGGGCGCATTGTTCACATCGCTTTTGATGCAAACGTCGCCACAAACGACGGCGTGCGCGCAGCGCGGCGCGGACTTGCAAAAGAGTTAGCGAAGCGAGGCGCGCAGGTGCGCTTCGTAAACTTGCCGGAGTTGCCGGGCGTGAATGGCGTTGATGATCTTCTGGCAATCAAAGGCGCAGACTTTGTTTTGCATCTGATAGAAAACGCACAACGCGCCGAAGATGTAGAGAAGCCGCCGCGCAAGTCACAGGCAACAATTTTAGTCGAGCTTGGCAAGGAAATTGAACTATTCCACACGCCCGACGGCGAGCCATGCGCTTCAGTAGAAATCAACAATCATCGTGAAACTTGGCTGTTGAACAAACGCGGCTTTCGTGATTGGCTGATGCGCCGCTTTTACGAAGCTGAAGGCGCAACGCCGTCCGCACAAGCCTTGCAAGATGCACTTGGCGTGTTGTCTGGACAAGCGCGCTTTGGCAGCGCAGAACATGAGTTACATACGCGCGTAGCATTGCATGGCGATGTCATTTATTTAGACCTCTGCGATGAGGATTGGAGGGCGGTTCGCCTCACGCCAAACGGTTGGGAAGTTGTGCCGCACGGCGACGTGAAGTTTCGCCGGACAAAAGGAATGCTCGCCTTGCCGGAGCCTATGCGCGGCGGAAGTGTTGAAAGCTTGCGGGCTTTCGTGAATGTTTCCGATGAAGATTGGCCGCTTATCGTGACGTGGCTTGTCGCTACCTTTAGACCGGGCAAGCCGTTTCCTGTCCTCGCCTTGCACGGCGAGCAGGGCAGCGCGAAAAGCACAACGGCGCGCGTGCTGCGCTCGTTTATTGATCCAAACAAAGCTGCCTTGCGGAGCGAGCCACGTAATGAACAGGATTTAATGATTGCCGCAACAAACGGCTGGCTTGTCGCTCTGGATAATCTCTCGCGCGTTCCAGTATGGCTATCCGACGCTTTATGCCGTCTGGCGACGGGCGGAGGCTTCGCAACGCGCGAACTTTATGCCAACGATGAAGAAACGCTTTTCGACGCGATGCGTCCCGTGCTCTTGAACGGCATCGAAGAACTCGCCACGCGCTCTGACTTACTAGACCGCGCGCTTGTCTTAAATCTTCCGACCATTCCCACACACAAGCGTAGAACAGAAACGGACGTATGGCGCGAGTTTGAAGCGGCACGCCCGACTATCTTAGGCGCGCTCTTGGATGCGGTGTGCGGCGCGTTGCGCGAGCAAGGAAGCGTGCGGCTTTCATTCTTACCGCGCATGGCGGACTTCGCTTTGTTTGCGACGGCTGCTGAGAAGCCTTTAGGACTCAAGCAGGGCGCGTTCATGGCGACTTATAAAGGCAACCGTGAAGCGGCGAACGATCTTGCTTTGGAAGCATCGCCCGTCGGAGCAGCGATCATTGCTTTCGTGGAAAGTAAAGGCAGATGGAGCGGCACATCAACCGAACTATTGAAAGCCTTGAACGAAAGCGTGGACGAAGCGGCGCAACGTCAACAGGGATGGGCGAAGAGTGCTAAGGCGTTGGGTGGCGTGCTCAAACGTCTTGCGCCAAACTTACGCGAGCGCGGCATGGAGTACACAGTAGAGCGTGAACCTAACAAAAAGCGCACGCGCATCATCACTTTAGAACGAACGGGTAATTATGCGTGCGATTCGTCCGAAACGTCCGAAGGCGCAGATTCGCCCGATGATTATGGCTTCGCATCGGACGCAAGAGAAAGCGCGGACAAATCGACGGACGCAAACATTCCTGATGAATGGCGAGAAAACGGCGCTTTGGACAAGCCGGACGTTTCGGACGCAAAAGAACAAAGTCTTTCTGATGAAGAAGCGGAACTTGCCGCGCAGCTTGAATACTACGGCGCATCGCGCGAGGAAGCAGATGCGACAGCAAAGCGGATGTCCGAGCCTGTGCCGTTTTGAGAAAAGGAAACATGAGGTGGTCTCGTTTCGGTGGACACGAGTGTTGCTTAGTTCAGCTGTCCTTTCGTCATGCTCGGTTCGTTGCCGCTGATGGTTGGTTGTTTGGCTTTCTCGTAGAAAGCCTCTTCGTATTCTGCCGGACTTTGGTAGCCAAGACTCGAATGCCGCCGCACCCGATTGTAGTAACCTTCGATGTAGTTGAAGGTTTCCAGCCGTGCTTCCACGACATCCCGAAACGCTCCGCCTTCCAACACCTCCGCTTTGTACCTTGAAAACAGACTTTCGGCAAACGCGTTGTCATATGTTTCCGCTTTGCGGCTCATGCTTTGGCACAAGTTGTGGCTCAAGAGCAAGCGTCGAAACTCGCCACCAACATACTGCCCGCCGCGATCACTATGCACGATGCACCCGCTCACCAACGCTCGGCGCTCAATGGCTTTCTTCATCGCCGTGATTATCAGTTCTTCGGTCATCGTTTCCGCCACCGCCCATCCCACAATGATGCGTGAGTACAAGTCTTGCCATGTCGCCAGATATGCCCACGAACCACCTACCAGCGGCAAATAAGTAATGTCGCCGACGAGCACGCGGTTAGGCTCTTGCGGCATTAATGCTCCAGGCAGGCGGTTCGGACTGGCGCGCAAGCCGTGCCTTGAATCAGTTGTGCGCGGGACAAAGCTCTTGGGCTGGATCGCCCGTAAATCTCGCTCGCGCATCATCCGTCGCACCTGTCGGCGTCCGACCGCGGTGCCTTGCGCCGTAAGTTCCGCCACGATGCGGCGTGAACCATAACGACGCGAATGTCGCCAAAACACTGCCTCGACTTTGGCTGCCAACTCAACGGCGCAAGGTATCTCATAGCGTGCCAGCCGGTGCTGCCACGCGTAGAATCCGCTGCGTGAGACGCGCACCGCGCGGCACACTGCTGCGACCGGATACTTGGTTGCTGTCGTCTCGACGGCTTGGTAGCGCATGGTCACGTCTGACGGGAGAAAATGCTCGAGGCTTTTTTTAAGATATCGCGCTCCTGTTCAGCTTGGCGTAAGCGAACGCGCAATTCAGACACCTCGCGCTCATCCGGCGACTGGTAAGAGCGGGCGGCGTGTTTCCACTTGTGAAGTAAGTTCTCGCCAATACCTAAACTTTGCGCGACGGCACGCACTGGCTGCCCGTTGGCGATCATCTGTAATGCGTCTCGCTTGAACTCATCGTCGTATTTACGTCGTGGTTGGTGTTTCACTTTCGTGTTCATTGGATTTATTCTTCCAAGCAACACGCGTGTCCGTCAAACCGTGACCATCTCAATCCACTAGCTGAAGCTAGTGGCAATTCATAGAAATCTAAGAACTAACATTACAGAACACTAGGGTTTAGGAGGGTGCATTGAAGCGTGTATAATTATCTGTAACACCAAACCTTACCTAAAAGAACGGAGAGCAAAATGACATTTGCTGAAAAAGACCTTTCCTCAATCCTCAAAGCTGTAAAATTCTCTGCCGAGAAGCATAAGACACAACGTCGCAAGGGAGCGGATGATACGCCCTATATCAATCATCCGATTGATGTCGCAGAGATGTTGTGGCGAATAGGTAAAGTACGCGACGTTGAAGTAATCCTTTCCGCGATTCTTCACGACACCATCGAAGACACCGAAACAACCGCACAAGAGATAGAAGAACATTTCGGCGAACGGGTGCGCTCCTTAGTCGAAGAAGTCACAGACGATAAGCGGTTGCCGAAACCAGAACGCAAACGCCTTCAGGTAGAGCACGCTCCAACTCTTTCCAACGGAGCTAAACAAATCAAACTCGCTGACAAAACTGCCAACATCCATGATGTTGCCTTTACGCCTCCGTCTCACTGGTCACACGAAAGAAGACTTAACTATTTGTCTTGGTCGGACAATGTCGTGGCGGGTCTGCGCGGCAGTAATCGGCGTCTTGAAAACCATTACGATGTAGTGATGAGTGATGCGAAAACCGCTCTTGAAGAAATTGGTTGACATTCAAGAATTGTGACAGTGAATGTAGGTAGATTAAATTTCGTCCAGTGATGCCGCGAAAAGGCTACCCAGATGAAACCGGGTAGCCTTTCGTTTTGGCGATTGCAAGCGCCTAAAAAGCTTTGTTCAAAGCCGTCAGTCAGTGCAGCATTGGCTACTTAGTATCGGCGACGGGCTTTTCTTTTCCCGTCGTTTGGATTTCACTAACCAGCTTGCTGATGCTATCAAGCGTAAACAGTTTGACGTTGTGATCGCGCAAGAGCGCGCCGATTACGTCTTTCATCTCGCGTTGTTCCGGCGCAAATTGTCCAACAACGGTTAGCTGGATCGCGCCGCGTTGCGGGTCGCGGTGCTCGGCAATGGACTGACCCGCGATGGCGTGAAACGATGCTTCCTTGTTAGCAGCTTCTTCGCCTTTATTGTCGAAGCGCACTGGCTGAATCAAGTTGTAGCTGCCATTTTGATAGCCGAACGGGACTTTTAATGGGTGATGAAATGCTGGAACATTCACGACGACATTCTTTTCTACAAACCGCTTAACGCTCTTGTCAGTGAGGGCTTTGGCAAGAACTCGTCCAACAGTCAAAGCGGGATTAACAGAAGCGGTATCTTCGCTTTTCTTGGCACGGGTTGTCACTAGCTGCCCGAACAAGCGGCGCAAATCTTCCTGCGGATTGAAGACTTTGACGGGTTGCGGCGTGGTCAACTGAATCGTGTTGGCGCGGCGGGCGATAAACTCTTGTATATCTGCAAGCGTGCGGAAGCGTTCGCGGTCAATTCGTAAACGCTCCTCAACCGCACGACGAAACACCGATACTTGCCCGCGCTCACGCTCCTTTGTGCCGAAGAATTGCCGCACGCGCGCTTCCGCTTCATCCGTCATCGCTTCCAAGAAATTCAATTCAGGACAGAACAGCAGCACGCCGATATTGGCAGATTCGAGGCGCGATAGGTCTGGGCAATACTGAATGATCGAGTAGTAGCCTTTGTGTGTCTTCATGGCTGTAACTTTCTTATACGGTTGAGTCTTCGATTATACCCGCTAAATTGTCTGCGACGAAGCGAGCGCGGCGCATAATGAAATCCGTTAACGCCGTCCGTGCCGCTTCCGTGACTTCCCAATCACGGGGAAGCGCGCGGATTATCGGCTCGACAGCCGCTTGTTTGATGCTGCGTAGATCGTCAAGCGTTTGCAGCAAATCGCCGATGTTGAAGTACGGGCGAAAGCCGGGAAATAAACCGTAGATGCGCCGGTCTTGAATGTTGTCAATCGCGTTCAGCCGCGCGGTTAAGTCTCTGCCGCAGGTAAAGCAGTGTGTGTGGTCAATCGCCTTGAGCGTCAGTTTGTTGGCTTCTTCTGCGGCGCACAGGAAAACATTGTCGTAGTGTGGTTGACGTGCTTTAGCGTCGGGATGATGACGATCACAGTTAAGCGTCCAAGTATCGAAGACGACGAGGCGCGTGATGTCTTGCGGGTTGGTAATGACGGCTAATTCGTCGGGCGCACCGCCCCAGACGCCGCCTCTTTCTTCGCGCGTAATGAAGGCAGTGCCGGGTTGCGCGCTCAAACCTTTATAATCATCGTGGAAAGGGAGTTCGTCGTCAACAGAAATCTGAACGAGCGCCGCGTCAAGCGTCGGCAGACCGAACAATCGGGCGAGGTGTGTGCCAACCCACTCACACGCCAACAGGTGCGGACTCGTTGTGTTACCGAGCGCCTTCAGGTAGCCGTTGCCCGCGTCGGTTTCGACAAGGAGCGTGGCGGCTGATGTCGGGAAGGTGCGAATGAGCCGCAGAACTGTTTGTGGCTGCCATTTGGTCGCTCCTATTGTCATGAATGAGGCTTGTTCCCAAGACTGAGGCTTATGAACTTTGTGCGTCAAAACACAATCTGCAAAACCTTGCCAGCCGCGCGGTCAAGCCGCGTGCGAGCGTCAGCGTGCGGTGTCTGTTGACTCAAAGCGTGTGATGCCTTGCGCCATGCCCCAGAAGGAGTGCGGATCGCCGTCAATACGGTAATGATCTTCAACTAAGTCGAAAGCAGTGTCGAGTTGTTCGAGCGAGATGTTTTGATTGAGTAGCTTAAAAAGTTTGCTCAGCACGTCTTCTTTAGTCGCGGCGATAGAACGAGTTTTCGCTTTCTTGATTTTGGCTTCGTCGCGCGAGGCTCCGGCGTTGGCATATTTCTTGAGATCAAGAATGAAATCGGAAAATTTCTCGCGCGCTTTGCCAACGTGACGAATGGAAAGTTTGATGACGTTGCTGGCATCCCAGACGATGTGGTTGCCGCAAACGTGTCGGTATAAAAACGTGGTGCAGCGTAGAGACTTGTCGCCGACTTCACTATTCTCGAAAAAGACGCCGCGCGAAAGCCCTTGATCTGTGCCATCGCTGATGCGGTTCTTCTCGTTGATTAGGAAAGCAAACATATCGTGCGCGCTGGCGTAGAGTCCGGCGGGAGCGATTGGGTCGCCGATTTTTACAGATAGTGCGAAGCCTCGATCTTCCAAAACATCTTCTTCGGTAGCGGGTCGCACGCCGGGCTGTCCTGCGTGTGCGGGACGAGCCGGAGGCACGCGCCAGCCTTGCTCTTGCATTGGCAGCAGACGTTCAATGACTTCCCAATTCCAAATGCGGGTGTACTTCTCGCTTGTCAGGGCGCGTAGCAACAGGGGGCTAGGCGCGATTGCTGCAGCGGTTGGCAGTGTAAGTTGACCGTGTTCATCTGCCTTCTTATGAAAGAGCAGTTCGACGGGTGCGGACGAGGCAGAGCGGCGTTTCAAACCATAGTTAAGGCAATCAGCCGCGAGTGTGGGCGAGAGTTCGCGCACGTAAGCAGCGGGTGCTGCGGCGAGGCGTGCGATTTGCCCGAATGCCCAGAAGGTTAAATTGGCTTCCAAGTCCTTGCTGCCGGTGATCTTCACTTCATCCCCAACAGCCTTCAGCTTAAGCGTGTCAAAGGGAACGCTTGCCTGACACGCGCTGTCGTAATAGCCGCGACACGCGGCAAGCATCTCAGCGAGCGAAGAGAAACGCTCGTCGGGCGGGCGCGTCGCCCATTGATTGCAGGCATTGAATAATTCCATTGTGACTACTCCTATAGCGGTTCTTGATTGAGTGCGTACAAGCAACGGAGTAAGCTGATAGACGATGAAAGCCTATTCCTTAGATTTACGACAACGGGTGCTCAAAGCCGCTCTGAGCGGTGAGCAGACTATCGCGGAGGTCGCTGAAGTGTTCGGCGTCGGCACAACCTTCGTCAACAAGATGTTGCGCCTGCACCGCGAAGGTGCAGACTTAACGCCGCGACCACACGGCGGCGGGCAGAAGGCGCGCTTGTCAGCCGCACATCATA
>JAABUK010005881.1_pt1 | contig 18699 bp, 12 predicted proteins | sample 5559141 | NCBI WGS metagenome assembly JAABUK01 (sample SAMN10711869, study PRJNA513367) | rock metagenome | isolation source: Antarctica rocks | place: Antarctica: Victoria Land, Pudding Butte nord | collected 2016-01-03 | reverse complement strand
GACACACTAAAGGAGCGACTGCTACACTGCTATAAGTTGCCTTTTTGAGCAGTTGTAAGTTCGATTCTTTTGTGTCATCTTCAAAGAACTTTTTTGGGTAACCAAAAATTAATTACTCGCAATGACGAATATTCCTCATAATGAAATTGACAATTTGAAATGTATACAATTTACTTCTTCAACAACCCGTATCTTTCAACATCTGTCAGTTTTCCGTTGCCGGTTCTGAATTCGCGTTTTAAAAAACCTTCTTTTTCAAAACCATTTTTTATGGCAACTTTCTTGCTTCCTGTATTTTCAGGGTTAAACTTTATATACAGTTTTTCCATTTCTAATTGTTCAAAACAAAATTCAACTACCCATTTTACTGCATTTGACGTAATTCCCATCCCCTCAAAATCCTCGTCTATAAAATACGCAAGCTCGCCTTTGGGAATGGTCCAGTCTATATTTTTAATCATTACCATTCCTATAATTTCGGCCTTGCTGCTCAGTGCAATTACAAAACAAAACTGTTCTTTTTGTAAACCCTGCTTTACCTTTTGTTTAATAAATTTTTTTGTCGCCTCCAGGTCTTTTATGCTTCGCGATGTTTTTGGAAAGTATGTTATCAGCCTTTCCCTGTTTTTTTCAATTACATTAAAAAGACTTGTACAATCTTCTGTTTCTACCGGTCTTATCTGTATGTCTTTCATTATTAATTCATAAAGTAATTATAGATTTCTTTCCGCTTACATATTTATTACCTTTTACAATAAATCTGTATTGCAGCAACGCGTCTTCGGCTGCATAGTCTACACCAATTCTTGCAGTCGCGGCTATCTGATTTTCGTTATACTTACATCCATCATCTGCGATGTACAATTCGTTATCCAGCAAATTCATTCCCGAATGCCTTGTGTGAAGCCCCAATGCTTTAGCAACATTGCCGGGTCCACGCGTCAGGTCAAAACCTTGAACGGTTTTATTTGAACGTTCAAGCATCGCGTCAATACCAGCAACGGGCTCTAAAGCTCTTATCAAAACCGCATTGGGAATACCGGATTTATTAGTGACAATATTAAACATTTGGTGTATACCATAACATAAATAAACATAAGCCACTCCCCCGTTTGCATACATGACTTCGGTGCGTTTGGTACGGCGGTTGTTGTACGAATGCGCTGCTTTATCAAAAGGCCCGTTATACGCTTCCGCTTCCACAATTCTTCCGGCGGTAAGTATGTTGCTGAAATTAGTAACAACAATTTTACCCAAAAGTTCCTTCGTTATGGTTACCACGTCCTCTCTTTCATAAAATATTTGGGCAAGCACACTCCATGTGCTTATCACTTTGCTTAATTCTTCGTTTATCACAGAACCACGATTTATTGGATTAAAAAAGATTTTTATTGAAATAAATATCTATAAAAGATTACAAATAATTTACTTTAATTTTCAAATTTTTAAATTACCAGATTTTTAAAATTCCTATGGCCAGCAATGTTTTTCTTATACCTGCATTCTTATATGAAAATACTGTTGAAACAATACCACTTTATGTAATTGATGCTATGAAGAAATGCAACGTATTTTTTGTTGAAAATGAAAGATCATCGAGGCGTTATCTGAAATTGCTTTGGCCGCAAATCGTGATTGACGATTATGAATGGTTTACGATACATAAAGCCGAGGCAGAAGTATTGCAATCATTTACAAAATCACTAAAAGAAGGAAAAAACATCGGAATCATCAGCGAAGCAGGCTGTCCGGGAGTTGCTGACCCAGGGCAATTATTGGTAAATGCGGCTCAAATGGCCGGAGCGGCAGTTAAGCCTTTGGTCGGGCCAAGCAGTATTTTATTAGCATTAATGGCGAGCGGAATGAACGGACAGCGGTTTCAGTTTGTCGGGTATTTGCCAATAGAAAATGCTGCAAGAAGAACTGCAATAAAAGACCTGGAAAATGAGTCTGCAAAGAAAAGCTGCACACAGATATTTATTGAGACTCCTTATAGAAACAACCAGCTTATTAAAGAAATACTTGCTGTCTGTAAATCAGAAACGCAATTGTGTATAGCAGCAGACATCACTGCGCCATCAGAAACTATTCAAACAAAAACTATTGCGGCATGGAAAACCCGGCAGCCTGACATGCATAAAAAGTTAGCTATATTTTTATTATATGCTCAATAAATACTACCGCGCTGTGCTAATACTATCTACAATATACTCGGAGTCTCCTCTCCAGAATAATGCTCCGTTTTTTTGCTGATAATGAAGCTCTACTCTTTGCCCTTCAAATTGAGCCATCTTTGCAGCGACATTTTTATCGTCTACAGAAAAATAAAATTTCTCAGATGATAATGGGCCATTACCATTGGAAGCAATACTATTAAGAACCAGTTCGCCCTCGTAAGTTTTAAAAAGATTTCCTTTGTGAGACATTTTTTGCAGTAACCCGGCCCGGTTTCCGTCACTGTAGGTGAAATAGAATTTCCAGTAAAACCAGCCTGCAAAGATTAATAGTAAAACAAGAACGATTCCTGTTAAGCTTTTTCGCATAAAATTTATTTTATAATTCGTATTTTTTTAACCAGTAAAATAATCCTGCCAAGTTCTGTAAATTATTTAATTTAAGAATAGCATTATTTAAAAGAATAGGACTCTTTTGTGCCATAACGATTTGTGTGGCTAAAATAGTCACGACCCTTAGGTCGTGGATTTGTAAAAAAATCAGGTATTGGCTTTAGCCAAAACTCTTTTAAAATGATGTGCATTTAGAAATTCTTTTAAATTTTTTTTTTTGGTACTGTTCTCTTTCACATTCTATAAGCAGTAATGATTTCAACTTGTTGCTTATTATATGTTTCGAGTTTTGGTCGTCCGATAAAATGTATCCGTATTTTGGCTATGCATGTTGAGTTTAGTCTTTTTGGCTAAAGCCTGTTGTTTATTATTCTTATCCACGACCGAAGGTCAATGTCATTTAGTTAAGCCCAAAGGGCTTTAATTTGAATAGACACAGGTGAAACCTGCAGAAACAGCAGAACCTCATAAATTAACCCTGAAAGGATTAAATAACAAGGCTTTGAATTAGGTTCAGCCACTTCGTGGTTGTTGATTGTCTGTCGTTTTTTCTATGGGGTTTGCACCCACAGCTATTCAAATTTAACCCTTTTAGGGTCAACTATACCTTAACTAAATGACAATAACCTTCAGGTCGTAGCAATTACAGAATAATTATTACCCATACTCTCCGTTATAGAGCCATTCTTTTAAAAACAAATTTATTTAGCTATCTTATTCAAATATGCTGAAAATTTATCAATTACCCGTGCATCAATAATAATTTGCTGCTGAGCTTCCTGCCAGTGGCGCTGCTCGATCGCCTCACGGACGCCAGGCATTGTTTTGACTCCATAGCCTGTATAAAACCCGGGTGCATAAATAGCATGCCGGTACCAGTTCCGGCGTGGCAAGCCTGCAGGAAGCAATAACTGTTGCTCAGCCTGGTACAGCTCCTTATTTAAATCATTATGATTTCCATTAGTGCTGTCAGTTTTCTTAATAGAAATGGCTAAACTGTCTGTGCTTTTTTGTAAAGAAACCAGCGCATTTTGTAAAGGTGAAAAATCTATATACGGCACTTCTTCTTTGGGTTTTGGAGCAATGAAGGTTTTAGTCGGGTCTGCAGCAATGGTGTATTTATTTTGCGTCAGCAGTTTATTTTCTATTGCTATGCTCTCCCGCATATTATCCGTCAAGGTCATTAACTCAGTGGTATATTCATTTATAGCTTTGTACAAATCTCGGAAATCAAAAGGCAGCACCGGTGCATTTGCCATGCGCAATGCCGCATGCCCTGCGGTTTGAGCTAAAGCAACCCCGTATTTAAAATTTGGGTCTTTGAAGCGTTTGTACAAATCATACGAGTCATAAACAGAATGATATTCTCCGCCGGCATCTTCTCCGCCAAAGCCCAGGTTAAGCGAAGGAACACCAAGATGTTGCAAAAACGAAGAAAAATCAGAGCCGCTGCCAAGCGCCTCAAGCTCAAGAGATGTTTTTGCCAATTCGTCTTTTTTAGCTTTCGCTGAAGAGGCACTTATAATTTCTTCAGCTTTTAACCTGTCAAATACACTTACTTTGGTTTGCGGATCTGTTATATTTTTTGCTATTTCATCCATCATTTTTGTCAGCGCATGCGATCCGCCGGCTTCCAGAAAACCTCTTCCGTTGCCATCAGAATTTATATAAACCACACATTTTTGCTGCAATTCTGTACCGTGGTCTTCTGCCCATTCTGTCGAACCTATCAGCCCGGGCTCTTCTCCATCCCATGCACAATATACCAGTGTGCGCAGCGGCCTCCATCCTGTTTTCAACAATTCACCGATACTTTTCGCTTCTTACAATAAAGCTGCCAAGCCGCTTACCGGGTCATTTGCCCCATTTACCCATGCATCATGGTGATTGCCACGTACAACCCATTCGTCAGGTTGTTGTGAACCTTTTATCATACCAATCACATTGTAGCACGAAACCATTTTCCAGTCAAACGCAAGCTTTAAATGCACCTTCGTTTTACCGGGGCCCACATGATAAGTAATAGGTAATGCACCGCGCCAATCAGCAGGAGCAACCGGGCCTTCAAGAGCGACCAGCAAAGGTTTGGCGTCATGGTAACTAATTGGCAAAACAGGTATTTTGAGCAAGTTCGGCGCTTCAGTATGACTGGCAATTCTTTGTGCATTCTGCGTAGCACCGACTCCCGGCGTTAACGGATCACCAGGGTAAACTACCATATCCATCACACTTCCGCGCTGTGCGCCAAATTCATTTTTAAATGCTCCTTTCGGATATACATCGCCCTGGTAGTATCCATCTTCTTTTGGGTCAGAGTAAATAATGCATCCGATAGCGCCCTGCTCCTGCGCAACTTTTGGCTTTATTCCCCGCCAACTGCGGCCATACTTTGCTATTACAATTTTCCCTTTTACACTAATGCCCATTTTCGCCAGTTCTTCATAATCCTGCGGCAAACCAAAGTTTACAAACACCAGTTCACCCGTCACGTCTCCATCTGCACTCCAGGCATTGTAGATGGGTAACTGGTCTTTTTGCCCTGACGTTGTATCTTCTTTCAGAATCGGTTCTTTCAATAAAGCTTTGTATACAGAAGGAGCAGTCATTTCGAGCACTCTCGTTTCAGGTGTCGGAAACAAAACACTGTAGGTTTCAATTTTAGCATCGAAGCCATAGCTTTTAAGTTTGCTTTGTATAAGCTCTGCATATTCTTTATCGGTTGCAGAACCGAGATTATGAGGCTTTGCAGAAAATGTTTTAATAGCCGCGCCAATATTCTCTGCATTAAGCTGTTTGTCAAAAGCGCTTTCAAGCTGCCTTTGTGTTGCTGCATTAACCGGCGTAAAACCGGTAATTGATGTACTTTGAGATTGAACACAAAAAGGTATTGCAATAAAGGAAAGAATGAACATCCGGTAAAAAATATCACCCATATAAAAAAAATTAATGGTTGAGAAAGCAGAAAAATGAAGCAATGTAAGAAAGAGATTTTTATAAAAAGAGCTTTATTTTTATAAAATCCGCCAAAAAGCAATACAAAGGTTTCAAAAAATATTTGCGGCTATAAAAATTACATATCTTGAACCTTTAACCGCAATTTTGAAAGCACTTATGGGACGTTTTCATGGATTAATTGGTATTGCTCTTATTTTAGGAATCGCTTTCCTTGCATCCAATAATAAAAAAAGAATTAATATTCGTTTGGTTCTAAGCGGGATAGCTCTGCAGGTTTTTATTGGAATCCTGGTTTTAAAAGTTCCCATTGTCACTAATTTTTTTCATTGGATCGGAAGGCAAATTGGTCATATTGAAGAATTTGCCAAAGCCGGTGCTGGCTTTGTGTACTCAGGTGTAGTGGTACAAAATCCCACCGTTCCTTCGGGGATGGCTCCGTACCAGGCGACGGGCGGATTTGTTTTCGCATTCAGCGTAACTGCAACTATTATTATCGTTTGCGCATTAGTTGCCATTTTTTATTACTTAGGTGTAATGCAACGCATTGTTTCTCTTATTGCAAAAGCAATGAATTTTATAATGAGAGTAAGCGGCGCCGAAGCGCTGAGCAATGTCGCCAGTGCTTTTGTAGGCCAGGTGGAAGCACAGGTGATGATAAGGCCATACCTCGCAGGAATGACGATGAGTGAACTGCTTGCAAGCATGAGCGGAAGTCTGGCTTGTATTGCCGGCGGTATTTTAATCGTGTATGTAAATATGGGCGCTCCCGCGGAATACCTTTTAACTGCAAGTTTAATGGCTGCGCCGGGAGCTTTGGTCATTTCAAAAATAGTATGGCCCGAAACGGAAGAAAGCCAGACAATGGGCAAGGTAAAACTGCAAGTAAAAAGTGAATATCGAAATATTATTGATGCCATCTCGCATGGCGCAGCAGACGGAATGAAAATAGCGATAAATGTAATTGCCATGCTTATTGGTTTTCTCGCCATAATTGCTTTGGTAAATTTTCTCTTAGGTAAAATGGGCGGATGGATACACTTAAGTTTCCCTTTAACTCTTGACCTGATTTTCAGCAAAATATTTTATCCCATGGCATGGGCGATGGGCGTTCCCACACCTGATATTGACAAGGTGGCAATTCTTATGGGCAAAAAACTCACTATAAACGAATTTGTTGCTTTTTTTGACCTTACGCACGGCATTAAGCAAACGCTTTCTCCAAAAGGATTGCTGATTGTAAGCTTTGCCATTTGCGGCTTTGCAAACTTCAGCAGTGTCGGTATGCAAATAGGCGGAATCGGAGCGCTTGCTCCTGAGCGCCGCGGTGATCTTGCCCGGCTTGGCATGCGAGCTTTGTTGTGCGGTACACTTGCTTCTTATTTGTCTGCAACGATTGCCGGTATTTTGATTGGGTAAGTGTAATTTATGACGCTAACCATATTGGTATGTTGACTAAAGCTCAGATTTTATTTCTAATTTTCGCTCAGATTTTTTTAATAGACTGTAACGATTTCAGACAAAACAACAACATTATAAAGAGCCGTAATTTATACAAATATGAGCTTGTAAAAAACTGGCCAAATCTGCCGGACAGTTTTATATTAGGCAATCCGACAGGTATCGGTATTGACACTAATCAAAACGTTTTTATTTTTCACAGAGCGGACAGAAAATGGCCTTTAATTGGTCCTATGCCGGATACTTATATTTCTGCAAAAACAATTTTAATGCTTGATGCTAAAAGCGGAAAAATAGTAAACAGTTGGGGCAATAATCTTTTTATTATGCCTCATGGTTTGACTGTTGACAGAAACAATAATATTTGGGTTACCGATGTTGGATTACATCAGGTTTTTAAATTTAGTCATGAGGGTAAATTATTGATGAAGCTCGGTGAAGCAAAAATAGCAGGTGATGATTCAGCACATTTTAATCGTCCAACAGACGTTGCAGTTTTAGACAATGGCTCTTTTTATGTCAGCGATGGATACGGAAACAGCAGAATTATAAAGTTCTCGTCTGCAGGAAAATATCTTTTTCAATGGGGAACAAAAGGAGATAAAGAAGGACAATTCAATATTCCGCATGCAATTGACTTAGATGAAAAAGGAAATGTATACGTAGCAGACAGAGAAAACAAACGCGTACAGATCTTTAACCCTGCAGGAAAGTTTTTAAAACAATGGACTAATAAAACTTTTGGAAGTATTTGCTCAATAACCTTTGATAAGACAAAAAGGGGATTTATTGCTGTGGATGACGCTGTTTCATGGTTTGGCCTTAGACACAATGGTTCCAACATTATCATATTTGATTCGTCTGGTAAATTAACAGCTCAATTTGGAAGAAGCAGTATGTATAACGGTTTAAAATGTTGGTATCACGACGCAGTAACAGATAATGAAGAAAATATTTATGTTGGAGACATTCTTGGAAATAAGATACAAAAGTTTAAAAAAGTATTGAAAGAGTAAGAAAAAATAATATGTCTTTACAAATCTCTTATTGGTACAGTAACATTTAATGTACCTAACTGTATCTGTTTTAATTGTTGATTACAGTTATAAAACTTTAATAGGTATTAACCTTCATTCTGATTCTTTTACTTTTTTAGAAAAACTGATCCGATTTCTATATAACAAGGCATATTATCATTTGATGCGTCCGGCACATAGCTTACCTGCAGCTTGTCTGCGTCTTTTAAATCGAAAACCTGTGAAGATGCGGAAGTAAACCACAAAGGCTGAAAAGCAGGATAAGGTCTGGGAAGCAGTAAAGATGAATCGCGCTTTAATTCACTTAATGGTATTTCAATATTCTGCAGTTGATTGTCTACGGTAACATAAAAAGTAAATGAAATTGCATCTTTATTAATGATAGCTATTTTTAATTTTACTGGTGAAGCATTATCAGTGCGTGCTGCAATCATTATTTTTTTGAATGAAGGTATTTCGGATTCTCTGCCTTGAAGTTTATCTTTTATACTCATATCAAAACCTGCCGCTTCTGTTGCTATCTGTTTGTTTATAATGATTTTTAAAAGTAATTGCTGAGGTTGTTGCAAAGTTGTATAGTTAAAAGAAATATTTTTCGAATCAGGATTATAAATGTTCAAATTGTTGTTATCAACATTCGGGTCGGATAATTGCAGATCTGCATTTTTTGAAGCGACAAATGTTTGCCATGTTTCATTTTCAAATGCGTCCCATGCATAAGGATCTCCATGATGATTTCCGGGAAAGACGTAAAAATTTTTTTCAGCTTTCTGAATAATTATCCGATAGTTTATTGTACCTGCTGTCACCATATCTGCAGGCACTTCAGCGAAGTAATTATAAACGGTTTTTGCAGTGCAGGTTACTGTTTTCCATTTACCGGCAGAATTACTAATCTCTATAGAAACTTTATCAGCAGTATCAACGCCAACAATTTTTGAGGAGATAATAAATGAACTGTTTTCAGAGACTTCTGAATAAGGTGTCTGAACTGCGAAAGGAGTTGTATCTGCTGATTTAGGCGCAGCAAACTCTTTTAAATATGAAGGATAAGAATTTAATTTAGCATTGATTGTATTTTTTGTCAGAAGATATGAACCGGGATGTATTGTAAAACCATTATTAATTGCTGCAGTTGAAAAATTATTTCCTTCATTAAGTGCATTGATCTTAAAGTTTTCACCTAACTCTGGCAATGCAATTTTCATAGACTGATTAGTCCATTGAATTCGTGTTACTTCTTTTTTCGGAGAAGATTTCTCAAACGGGTCTCTTATCTGTAAAGCATCCGGCATTACTTCCAGCCGCCACACACCTTCACTGACTTTATCTATAAAATAGACTCCGTAACCATTGTAATTTACAACCGGAGAACTGCCGACACCTGCTATATGTTGAAGTTGACCGAGGTTAACCGGTTTTGAAGATGTAGCATTAGAATAATAAAATTCTTCAGGAGAATTTATCTCACTCAATTGTTCTTTATAACTGACGCGGAAAACATCAAAAACACTATCCGCAGGAAAAGTGCCATAAGATTTATTGCGTGGAAGCCTGTGAAAGGCTTTTGCAGCGATCATCAGGCTGATAGCTTTAGATGGTGTATAGGCAAGATTTAGATAGTGTGTCTGGTATTCTGTATTTGCATAAGCTGTAGCCATTGGGTCATAAGCAAATTGTGTTGCCCATTGAAAACCTGCACCTCTGAAGCTTCTTAGCCATCGCCGGATACATGTTTGACTGCAGCACATCGCCTGCATCAAATTCATACACCATTTTGGCCCGTTTTTTAAATGCAGCAATAGTATCAAACGGAATAACATATTTATCAACATTAGGTAAAAAATTGCCTTGCAGAGTATGATTAGCAACTAACCCGGTAGGATACCATTGAAAGCTGTGCCCGTCAACATTTGCTTTGGCAACTGCGTCTGCATAAGTTGGAGATTCACTTATATTGTAAAATATAGGTTTCGTCCATCCCGTGCTTCTTACAGCAGTTGCAAGCCTGTTTACATATTCGGTTGTTTTTTCTTTTGGCCCCGAATGATGCGGCTCGTTATTCAGCTCTGTAGCAATTACATCCGGATCGTCTTTATATGATAGCTTTGTATAAGGATTTATGTGCATGAAAAATTGCTTTAAATATTTTTCCTGTGCTTTTATCGCATCTTCATTCACCACTGCCTGCTGTTTTCCATATTTTGTTGAAAAGCTTATCGTCCGTTCATCTTTTTCAGGATAACCATTTCCCCAAAAAGCAATTGGCGTAATGAGAATTTTTATGTTTCGTTGCTCAAGTTTATATAACAAATAATCAAACAAACGCAAATGATCATTCTCCAACAAACTTCCTGTTGAGTCAGATATTTCTGTATCCCACACATGTACTCTGAAAGCATCTAATCCCAACCTTGATAAGTGGTACACATCCTGGTCAATTGCCTTTTCAATGTCTATGCCTGTACGCTTTACCGAACGATAGCCGTAAGCGAAGGGAACGGTATAATTTACGCCAAAGAAAGCTGCCTCATTATTGTTTTTTGTATAACGAAGAATACCATTTTTATCTGCATAAATAAGGTTAGAAGATGAAGATTTTTTATGTTGTGCTGTAATAAACGAAGAAGGTAAAAAAAAACAGACAGCAGAAAAGCATGGTAAAAACTTCTATTTAAATTATACATCTTATTGGTTTAGCTACTAAAAAAATGGTTCTATGACGGAGAGTATGGGTAAATATGATTAAGCTATAATTGCCACGACCTTACGGTCAATGTCATTTAGTTAAAAATTTTTCATTTTTCTTGCTTAATAGGAGCATAATATTTGTAGAATTTATCTACAAGCGTGCCATAGTACACTGCCTTTTATTCCGCACCTACGGCGCGCTTAAATTATTTTTAATGTCTTTATTCTGCCAACATTTTACCTCTACGAGGTTGTAAAACATCTTAACTAAATGACATTTACCTAAAGGTCGTGGCTATTTTTAGCCACACAAATCGTCATAGAACCAAAAAATTTAAAAATTTCAGGATAAGTTATTGATTAGAATAATTTATAGGACCTGATTGTAAAAATACTTAATAAAAAAGCTGCCCTATTTACTTTAGGACAGCCTGAAAACATTAAACTGAAAAACTTACTGTTTCGTTACCGTAAATTTTCCTGTTACAAAATTTACCCCAATCTTATACATTCCGTTAAATCAGGCAAAAAATGCACTTTGTAATCAAACTGAATATTACCAACAATCCTGTTAACCGTTGACCTGTTATCTCGTAAGTTTAAAAGAGCTAAAGGATTACGGGTAGAAAGATCAATAGGGTTTTTATTTGCCTGCAGCCATTAATAATAACCACCAAATTTATTATTGCTGATAACAGGCTGGGTAGGATCGAAAGCAACTGCAGACCCAATTGCTCCTTCATCAGCAAACCGGTTTTTTGTCTGCACGGCTTTTATGGCAAGATTTACAGATAAATGGTCATCAAAAAATTTGGGGGAAAGATTTAATGAGGAAGACAAGCGATCGAAGTGATTTGTTTTCAAAACACCATCCTATGACGGGTAACCTGCAGATACCCGGAAAGAAAAGTTTCCAACAGTACCGCTGGCGCTGATATTACTATCAGAAGCAAAAGCGTTTTGATAAATTTCTCTTTGCCAATCAGTATTGGCAACAAACAAGTACTTATAAAGACAATGAATAATATAAAATGATACGTGTAATTATTCTTAATGTTGAATTACAAATTGCCGGATGAATAATTCTTTTGATGTTTCTGCCTTCATCAGATACGTTCCGTTTGGAAGATTTTTTATATCAACGGGAATATTTTTATTAGCGTTAGCCGGGTTGAAAACATACTTATTATACCCCCTTCCGGTTATATCTTCTATTGTAATGTTTATCTCTGTGGAGACAGGTTCATCTAATGATATAAATACTTGTGAGCCTTTAACGGGATTAGGATATAAAGAAAAACTTCCTGCGGCTGCAGAAGAACTGATTACAGCTACATTTGAATAAATGTATTTACCATCTTTGTCAATCATCTTTAACCTGTAATATATTTTCTTATCACTTTTAACAGCCAGCGGGTCCTTATCAGGATAATTGTAAGAAAGATTTCCGCCTGATATATTTTTTGCTGCAATAGTAGCTATGCTGCTAAACAGTACACCATCAAATGATCGCTCAGCAACGAAATGCTTTACGTTTACTTCATTTGCTGTCACCCATGCAAGTGAAATATTATCACTATTGCGGCTGCCGGTAAAAGATAACAATTTTAAAGGAAGAGCTGTTGCCACGCTGTCTGCATTTCTGTTTACATAAACGTAATATTCTCCCGGCTGCAGTCTTATACTCTCTGCAGCACCTGTAGCTGTTCTGGTTCCTCCTGATAAATAGTTATACCATGTTCCGGCATTCTGAAAGGTAACTGTTGCGGTTGCCGGCACCACATCAAAATTGCCGATAACCATTATTTTTAAAGAATCAGAATTTACTTTCAGCCACTTAAATCCACCTCCAAGGCTGTCAGTTACATCGTTTGTCACGAACGTGGGTAAATAATTTGGAACATTGCGAAGCTTAAACAATTTAGCATAAACATCATGCAAAGCCACGCGATTTGGGTTTGTAAGATAATCCCAACGCACAGGCTTTGGAGAAGTCCTGCAATCATTATTGATCGTACCATCTTCACATGTATTTATGGAATAATCATATCCCAACTCTCCAAACTGCCACATCATTTTGGGAGCAGGCTGTACAGCCCAAAAAGCTGTAGCCATCTCATTACGCTTTAAAGCAATTACAGTATCTTTTACATTATAAGAACCGGAAGAATTACCATAACTAACATTTTTATACATCAATCTTTCTTCATCATGGCTTTCCTGAAAAGTGACCAGATTTGGTTGAGCCCAACCGCGTTTTGTATATATGCCATATTCGAAATTGGAACCATTATTATCAAGATAACCCATGGTAGCCTGGTTGTAATTATAGTTGGCATTTCCCCAAAGCAACATACCGTAATTACTTAGCTCTGTTTCTTCGTTATTAGCTGCAAAATGTTCAAGAATGCAAAAAGAGTTAGGAGATTTAGCTTGCATTGTATCATAGTAACCTTTCCAGGTTGCAATACGACCTGCATCATAATTAGCCCAGTTAGCATAATCAGCATCCTTATCACAAGTTTGTGAAACACACGAAATTTTTTGTGTAAACCCTTTAGAAAGATCCCATCTGTAACCGTCAATTTTATATTTGGTAAGCCAGTGTTCAATCACCTTATTGACGAGGTCTTTAGTTGCAGGTGACTGATGGTTAAAATCAGGGCCAAAGTTTAACGGATGAGGAGAAACTTCATTATACCACGGATTATTTGCTGCAGGCCGGTTTAGTGCACTGTTCCAATACATTTGGGCAGTAGGAGCAAGGCCTGTCGAATGATTCATAGCAATATCCATTATCACCGCTATTCCCTGCCGGTGACATTCATCTATAAACTGGCGAAGAGCAGTTTCGGTTCCATAAGCTTTATCAGGAGCGAAGTAAAAATCAGGATTATATCCCCAGCTATTGTTTCCTTCAAATTCATTAAAAGGCAAGACTTCGATCGCATTTACACCAAGCCTTTTTAAATAAGAAATGGAGTCTTTTACAGTTTGCCAGTTTTGTGCTGCCACAAAATCTCTTACCAGCAATTCATATATGATAAGGTTTCTTTTATCAGGTCTTGTAAAATTAGTTGCCTGCCAGTTATACACAGGTTTTGCTGTTTGCAAAACACTTACAATTCCTGTTGTTTTTCCTGCGGGATAAGGTTTCAAATTTGGATAAGTAACGGCAGAAATATATGGATCATTATCAGGATCTAATACTTTTTCGGTCATATAATCAGCCACCTTCAGCGTTCCATCTATCAAATATTGGTAAGCGTATTCTGTTCCGGGAGTTAAACCTGTTATCCTGATCCAGTAGCGGCTGCTGTCAGGAGTTTTGTTCATCTGGTGCTGGTTTGTTTCCATCCAGTTATTAAAATCACCGAGGACAGCAACACGGTTTTTATAAGGAGCAAAAAGAACAAGCGTGACCGATGTATCACCAGGCTCGTAATTTATTCCGTCTCTGACGCCTGCAGGTAAAGGAGCGACTGTAACAGGAGCCGTAACAAAAAATGTAATGGTATCATATTTAGTGTGTGATGCAGTTGCAGCTTCAGCAATAATAGTTTGCGTACCGGGAGCTGCTATAACAGGAGCAGCGCTTATGGTGGTATCATTAGAAACAGTTATTCCCACCTGCACTCCGTTGAGATATAACTTTAGTGTTGCATTCTGGCTTGACTTTGCATTTATTGAGATACTATCGCCAAGGTTTTTAATAACAGGTTCAGGAACCGGAGTAAACTTTGGTTCCTTAAAAGGCTCATCTATTCTGACGTATAATCCTGTATCATAAACAGGTACATACATATCACTGCCGTCAGCATTAGTATTTTTCAGAGAGCCGCTGCCATTCCTAAAGAGAATAGCTATTTTCTGAATTTTTTCATTCGCATCAGTCATTCCGAAAAAAGATCTTAATCCGCCTGTTATTGTATATTTCCATTTATTATTTCCCAGGTAGGTGCAGTTAGCCGCACTATTAGTCGTGCCCCAGGCGAAAGGAACATATTTCCAATCTCCGCTGTTAGCACTGTAATTGGTAATTGTACCAATATGTACATAGACATCTGACGTGGGTGTATAATCTTTTAAACCCTGGCTGCCTTTTGTGGCATCAAGGGTTATGTCAATTGACGATGATGTTTCCTGAATAAAAGAAGGAGACCAGGTAAGAAGCTGACCTTTAGCAGTAATAGTAATTATACATGCAGAAAAAAAGAGAGTAAAAACTAATCTCATATTTGCAGGCTTTTCGTTAAATATTAAAAATGTGTAAATTCTACACAAGAGTACTGATTTTTTTATAACTACAAATTTTTTATTACTATTTTTAAAAGGCGATAACGCTCTACTGTAAGTGTTCAAATTTAAAAACAGGCTTAGAGAGGAAACCAAAAGTTTCTAACAGAATCTATGAGGTAATTTTAATGTACCAATGATGTGTTGATGCCAAAAACCGTCATTAATTTGCTGGTAAAATAATACCTTTTTTTTACGTAAAAATTACATATTAAATTGTACTGCTTTCACAAACTGCTATTTGACAAAATTTTGCATATGAAACTTCCGAAATTCTTTTGTTTCATTTTCATTTTACATGTGCTCCTCTATTCATTTATGCCGATAGATAAATTATATTTTTTTGAAGATTACCCTGTTTATAACGGTAAAGACCTGGGAGTCAACTATACATCTGAAAAAACGGTATTTAAAATATGGGCGCCAAAGGCCTCGGCAGTAAAACTAAGATTGTACCAGGCAGGTGATGGCGGAGAAGCAACCAGTGTACTTGAGATGAATAAAAGAAAGCAGGGAGTATGGGAATTAACTATTAACAAAGACATTAAAAATATTTATTACACTTTCCAGGTTTTGCAGGATAGCAAATGGCTGGCGGAACGTCCTGATATTTACGCAAAAGCCGCAGGTGTAAATGGCAAACGGGGAATGGTGTCAGATTTAGCAACTACCAATCCTGCAGGTTGGGAAAAGGATACAAAACCTGCACTAAAAAATTTTACTGATATAATTATTTACGAGACTCACATCAGGGATATTTCCATAAGTAAAAATTCGGGCATACAACATAAGGGTAAATTTTTAGGTATAGCTGAAGCCGGCACAAAAAACCCCGACGGAGAGTCTACAGGATTGGATCATCTGAAAGAATTAGGCATAACACATGTGCACCTGTTGCCATCATTTGATTTTAATTCCATTGATGAATCAAAGCCTGAGTCAACTGCTTATAACTGGGGCTATGATCCGCTTAATTACAATGTTCCCGAAGGCAGTTATTCTACCAACCCTTATGACGGAAATATAAGAATCAGGGAATTTAAACAGATGGTTCAAACGCTTCATGCTAATGGAATAAGAGTAATATTAGATGTTGTGTATAATCACACTGCTAACAGGGAGTCTGGTTTTAACCAGTTTGCACCTTTTTATTTTTATCGTCAGAATGCTGCCGGAAATTATTCTGATGCTACTGCCTGCGGCAACGAAACTGCATCGGAAAGAGCCATGATGCGAAAGTTTATGATAGAGTCAGTGGCTTATTGGGCTGCAGAATATCACCTTGATGGATTTCGTTTTGACCTGATGGGAGTTCATGATATAGAGACTATGAACCTGATAAGTGACACTTTGCATAAAATTGACCCGACTATATTTATATATGGTGAAGGATGGGCAGCAGGCGCAAGCTCGTTACCGGAAAATCTCAGAGCAGTAAAAAGAAATACTTACAAATTAAATAAAATAGCAGCATTCAGCGATGATATCAGAGATGGCTTGCGCGGGCCTTTCGATAATATAAAAGAAAAAGGATTTGTAAGCGGTGCAAAAGGTACGGCAGAGAGTGTAAGGTTTGGTATTGTCGCCTCAACTCAACATCCTCAGATTAATTACAAGAATATTAATCACTCTGATGCTCCCTGGGCTAAGGAGCCATATCAAACTATAAGTTACGTTTCGTGCCACGATGATAACACCTTGTTCGATCGTTTTAAAATAGACAACCCCGATGAAACTGAAGCCGGTCTTATAAAAATGGATAAGTTTAGCCATACCATTATTCTAACCTCGCAGGGTGTTAGTTTTCTACAGTCAGGGGCTGAAATGCTAAGAACAAAACAAGGCATTGCCAACTCTTATAATTCACCTGACTCAATTAATGAGATAGACTGGAGCAGAAAAACAAAATACAAAGATGTATTCAACTACTATAAGGGATTAATTGCTTTACGAAAACATCATCCTGCTTTTAGAATGCCTTCTGCAAAAATGATACAGGACAATCTGAAGTTTCTTGAAACTTCAGACCCGTTAATAATTGCTTACCAGTTAACTAACAATGCTAACGGAGATAAATGGAAAGATATACTCATACTGCTAAATGGAACCCCGACAGATAAAACCATAAAAATACCTGCAGGCACCTGGACATTGGCAGGTGACGGAAACACTATAAATGAAAAAGGTTTAAAACAAATTAGTGCAAATGTGACATTACCATCTGCAACTGCCTATATTTTGTATAAGTTGAAATGATAATGAGTACCGAAAGAGTTACATATAACGCTGCTTTATAACTTACTATCTTACATTTGTCTGGTGAAAATAATATTTATAAACTGATTCATTCATTTGCAAAACAACAATTAATATGAATAAAAGCCATTTATTATCATCTTCAATATTATCATTTTTGCTGATTCTATTTTCTCCTGTATTCTCACAGAAAGTTGGAATTTTTGATGGTCATACTGATGTCGGAACTAATGTAAAACCGGGCTCGGCTACGTACATACCTCAAACGGGGCAATATGTAATTTCAGGAGCAGGAGCCAATGTATGGGCCGATCATGACGAATTTCAGTATGTATGGAAAAAAATAAAGGGCGATTTTATATTGTACACCAGGGCCGAATTCCTGGGAAACTGGGTAGACTATCATCGTAAGGCAGGTTGGATGGTTCGCAAAACGCTTGATGGAAACTCACCTCATATTAATGCTGTGGAGCATGGCGACGGATTGACATCACTGCAGTTCAGAAGAACTGCGGGGGCTGTTACTGAAGAAATTAAATCAAAGATTACCAAAGCCAATATTATTCAGTTGGAAAGAAAAGGCAAGACCTATACTATGAGAGTAGCGAAGTATGGTGAGCCATTCGTAACGGAACAGGTTACTGATTTTGACCTCGGAGATGAAGTGTATGTTGGTTTATTTGTAGGTTCTCATAATGCTGATGTAGCAGAAACGGGCGTATTCAGCAATGTTCAGATTACAGTGCCCGTTACCGGCGAGGCAGATAACAGGACACAAATGAAATTAGGCAGCAACCTCGAATTGATGGATATAGCCAGCGGTAACCGTGAGATTATTTATACTGTTCCTTATTCTATACAGGCACCTAACTGGACTACAGATGGCAAGGGCCTTATATTTAACGGAAGCGATGGTAAAATGTACAATTTTGATTTAGCAAGCCGCAAACCAAAAGAAGTCAACACAGGAAATGTGGTAAGCAACAATAACGATCATGTTCTTTCTTTTGACGGCAAGATGCTTGGCTTAAGCAACTTTAATAAAGATTTAGGTGGTTCTATCATTTACACTGTGCCTGTCACAGGCGGCACGCCAAAGCAAATTACCCCTAAAGGACCTTCTTACCTGCACGGCTGGTCGCCTGATGGTAAAAGCCTTGTTTTTTGCGGTGACCGGGGCGGGGAGTTTGATGTATATAAAGTTTCGGCAAACGGAGGACCGGAAGTTCGATTGACTACATCAAAAGGTTTAGACGACGGACCGGAATATACTCCTGATGGAAAATACATTTATTTTAATTCAGTTCGCTCGGGTCTGATGCAGATCTGGAGAATGAATGCAGACGGAAGCCACCAGGAACAGGTAACGAAGGATAGTTTAAATAACTGGTTTGCCCATATTTCTCCTAACGGAAAATCTATGGTTTTTATTTCATTTC
>JAABUK010005880.1_pt1 | contig 18703 bp, 22 predicted proteins | sample 5559141 | NCBI WGS metagenome assembly JAABUK01 (sample SAMN10711869, study PRJNA513367) | rock metagenome | isolation source: Antarctica rocks | place: Antarctica: Victoria Land, Pudding Butte nord | collected 2016-01-03 | reverse complement strand
GAACTCACATCCTTGATCAAGGTCGGTCTCTCTGGTAACTGATGCCCAACTGGTAGGTGTTGATTGTATGCCATCAAGCTGGCAGCCAGCAGGGGATTGGTCGCTGGGTCAAATTGTTGCGTGAAGAGGAGTAGAAGAGGAACGCACCGGAGACCGCAGCAAGCGCAGCATGCGCATGGCAATTGTTCGAAACGGCTAGTGGTTGCCTTCTCGATCGCGAGCTGTACTGTCCATTTGGAGTCGTGCTGCTTGTACATGCTGACTGCGTTGTTCCGAAGTTCCAGTCGGCGACTAGCGAGTCGGAGTTTTCTGAAAAGAGAATTCGCGACAACACCCGGCTCGAGGGCGAAGGAAGAGCTAGACGACCTCTTTCTGCCTCTGGTGCGTGCCTTAGCATTGCACGTGCTCACACTGAGTTTCACATATTGACAGGCAGATCGGCACGGAACGCGTGCTGCAGGTTGCTGTGGTGGGGCGACCTAACGTCGGCAAATCTGCCCTGTTCAACAGGTTGGTGGGCAAAAGAGAAGCATTGGTAAAGCGCCTTCCTTCGTTACATTGCATTTGCGTTCCATGTTTGCTCCTGTACACCTCATATTCTCGTCGCAGGTGCACAACACACCTGAAGGACATGTCACTCGTGACTACAAGGAAGGCCTAGCGCGCCTTAGTGATCTGCGTTTCAAGGTCGTTGACACCTCAGGTGAGCATAGAATGGTCAGCTCAGCCTGTCGAGATTGTTGAGCTGGTGCTCTGCAGTGCCAGCACCATGTTGCATATGTGGGTGCACAGTTGCAAAATTGCAATTTGTAATCCTACACTGATGTGATGCACAGGCCTTGAACCATCTGCAGCAGCTGGGACCATTCAAGCCAGGGCCACTGCACTCACAAGCGGTGTGCTCAATCAAAGCACACTTGCATTGTTCTTAGTAGATGCCAGGTAAGCCTTGCTGACTTTACTTTGCATGCATGCTGGCCTTGCTTCCCATTCTAATGGAAGTCATGTTGCATCAGATGCTCCACCAATGCCTGGGTGAGATCAATGTTCCCTGGTCCACATTCACACCGCCAAGTCTGCTTTGCTTGTGCAGTGCATGCATTTTTGCATGCTATCAATGTAGCACGCTAGACAGGTGGCACATGTGCAGGGAAGGAGTGCTAGGACAAGATGCAGACTTGGCCAAATGGTTGCGCAAGAACTGTTCCTCAACTGTGTTGTTGGCTGCCAATAAGGCGGAGCGTAGAGGTGCCTCAGGAAGCTCAGGCATGTGTTAGTCCACCCAAGCTGTTTTCATCTAATCTCTTGTTTTCACCATCAACGCAAGCTGAGCCAACTGCACAGGTGTACAGAGATGACCATGTGTTGCCTTCAGCTGTCCTGACTGTATAGCGACTTCATTCCAGCACCCTGCAGCTATCAGCAACACTGTCTGCTGCATGAGCAGATTACAGTATAGTTGTGCATGGCTTCATAGAACCAGCGTGAGGTCTGCACTGTGTGAGGCAGACTTGCCATGTTGGACTCGACAAATGAGGTCCCGTGTGAGAACAGCAGTTGCTGACATTGTGAAGCAATGATGCATGCGATGTCAGCATCTGCTTTTCTCTGACACAGGAGCCCATTTGACGAGTCCAACATGGCAAGTCTGCCTCACACAGCAGTGAAGGTCTATACAGTTTAGCATTCCTAAGCCCGTGTGACAAAGCTTTTTTCCCCAAGACTTTGTCTGAATCCCAACCTCCAGCATGTGAGCCCGTGAAGCCAGCATGCAGCGCTTTAAATTTACATCACCTCAGCTTTGGTTGGGCCTGACCCCACCTGATCCCATCTGACCCCACCTGGCACCCCACCTGGTCCCATCTGACCCCATCTGGTCCCATCTGACCCCACCTGGTCCCATCTGACCCCACTTGCATGCGCTCATTCAATCCGTCGTGCCACAAATCACATCAAAGTCATTACTGTGGACCCCAGTTTCCTGAGCTTCACACCCCACTTGAGCCTTCACCACCACAGGAGAGATCCACTGCTTCAGCCACAGTTCACTGCCAGTCTGAATCCCAAATTGAATGCCAGAGCAAGGGGATGTGGTGCAGGGGTGGAGGCAGCTTTGACAGATGCAACACGCTTGGGCTTTGGTGACCCCATCGCCATCTCAGCTGAGACAGGTACCTTTTTTGTGCATTTGCCTCACTCCAGCATGGCCTGTCCTCATCATTGTCTTTGCACTTAGACAGGTACCTTCATCACTTCTGCCCGTGTGCTGCTCAACTATCGGCAAGCACAAAGGCTGTGCTTTTGTGTGTTGCGTCTCTCTTGGTGGTGTGCACTACACATGTTGCCAGGACATAGACTTCTTTTGGGGGAAAGGCAACTCATCTGTTGGATGTTGCTGCTACTTCTTGAAAATACGGATGCCTTGTGCTTTGGCATATCAGCAAAAGCGCAGAATCCAGCTGCTGTAGATTGATCACTGCGTATCGATGTTTATGGCACATATCTGGTTCCTTTTCCACAAACGTAAGAAGCAAACTTGCCAGACCATGAGTACACGTGCAGAAAGTGTGATGTTGGCTTGCAGGAGAGGGCATGACTGAGCTTTACGCAGCCTTGCAGCCGGTCTTGGATGAGCATGACAGCTTCCACCAGCAGCAGGCCCAAGAGGATGAAGAAGGCAAGGAGCGAGCTGTGCAGCTGGCCATCATGGGCCTCCCCAATGTGGTAGGTAACCTTCCTCTTCCTCACACTTGCCTTTTTGTTCCTCTGCCACTTGCTACATCCATCTTCATGCAACTTTTCAGCCCTGATGGGTTGGTAAAGCCCACTGAGCATGTGATCAACATGCCATGCCTGATAAAGCATCAATGGGGTCAGGCATGAGAACTCTAATCAATGCTTAAATAAATGTGTTCAATGTGTTCTACAAGCTATGCCCATACATATGCTCACGGTGTCAGCAAGCTGGGTTTCTTGTTACAGCACATAGACATGCTTTGCAGGAGCTTCCCATCATGAGCAGCAATGCATCAGCTGCAGCCACCGCATTCAGTACTATCCTGGCACTTGTACGCCTGTATTGAGCAGTTCGTTTGTATTGAGCAATCCAGTCTTGGCCATATGAAAATTTCTCTTTCGCCCATACTGAATTGCTCAATACAAAGTCACATTGTGCATATGGCAAAGCAAGGAAAAATCAGCTGTCACTTGCCATCAGGAGTGTGTGTGTGGCAGGGCAAATCTACTCTGGCCAATTATTTGCTAGGCAGGGAGCGCAGCATGACAGGGCCTGAGCCCGGCCTCACCAGAGATGCAGTGCATGGGCGGCTGGCATGGGAGGGGCGTGACATTGACCTGGTTGACACTGCGGGCTGGATGCGCCGCAACCGGCTGCACAACTATGATGAAAGCGGGTGGGCTTTCGTGCCCTGATTGTGCTCTGTTTCCCGAGTCATGGAAGTGTTGCTATCTAAAACATCTCCACAATGTAGAAATGCATTTTTTACTGTCCCCACACGTTTCGGAGATTAGACTTCCAGTGTAGGGATGACGTTTTTGAAATTGAAATCGACGTTTGGGGATTGAAAAGGGCTATTCAGATGTGAGACATTGCTGCAATGTGTCTGCCTGCATGTGGATTCAAGTTGCCCTACAGCCCTCGAGAGGCAAGTCAGTGGCAGTAAAAGGTGATTGATGCAGTTGATTGATTGCAGCTGCCCAGTTGTGCGTGGCTTGTACAAGCTGTGATTAGCATGCTTGGCAAGCAGTTGTGCTGTGCTCATATTCCAGTCTGTCCTGCACCTGTTATGGTCTGCCTCTGCAGGCAACAACATGAATCTTGGTCTAGCACACAGTTGCTTGGCAACTATCACAGCTTTAGTTGCTCTCAATAAGAACAATTTTGGCCATCTGAGCTGTCTGTCAAGAGCGCTCTTTAACCTCAGTATGGTCTACGCACTATGGCCTACACGCTATGGCCTACACACTATGGCCTACATGCTTACCACGTGGTTTGAATTCTGTCATTGTGTGCTCAGGGGTGCAGTGGCTGAGCAGACGCTGCAGCAGGGGCAGCGCAGCATGCACATGGCAGCTGTGGTCGTGCTGCTGGTGAATGCAGAGGATGTGAGGGACAGAGGTGCTGGCGTCTCCAAGCGTGAGCTGGCCTTGGCTAGTGACGTCATCAAGGAGGGCCGAGCATTACTCATTGTGGCCAACAAGCTGGATGCCTGCTCTGAGGATGAGCGCTCTGCAGTGAGTCATCGGCTAAGCTGCTGTGCATAGGCTGTATGTGGCAGGGCAATGCACAGCAAGAGGGGAAGGCATTCTTAGCAGTGCAGAAGAGACGAAGTGGTGGACACAGCACAAGCTGATGTGTAGCTGTGGCTGCTGCAAGCTGAGTGCTCAATGTTAACTGCTTCCAAGCTAGCCTGTGTTCTTTCCATGCTCCAGTGGTGACATGCATGGGCGCCTGCTTTGATGCAGCGTACTGTCATTGTAACACTGCTTACTTTGTGAATGTATGACAGGTGATGGAGCACATCCACAGTCAGTTTCAAGCAAGCACATCTGAGGTGGCAGCTTTGCCATTGCATGGACTGTCAGCCAAAACAGGTGAAGGAGCCCAAAATCTGCTTCCAGCAGCAATGCAACTGTACGACACCTGGAACAAACGCCTGACTACATCTAGGCTGAACAACTGGCGAGAAAAGGTGACGTTCTGAGCTTGTAGAGTTGAGTTGGTAACAAAGAAGTTTGCTGTCATGTAAACATGTGTATGTCATCTTCTGTTGATCCTGCTGTGTGCTGCAATTGCCGTCAAACTTAACTACAGTCAGCATAGTGACAAGACAAGCAGACTTGGTTGTCAGATCTGCGGCACGGATGGGGCCACAGTCATTGTTTCATGCTCTCATTGTGGCCTATCGAGGAACAATATTGCGCTTGATGATAATGATATGTGTGTGCAGCTGGTGATGCGTCACCAAGGTGATGGAGCAACAGGGAGTGCATTAGCCAGGATACGCTACATCACCCAGGTCAAGAGCAGACCACCAACATTTGCAGTATTTGTGTCTGGTGGACTTGATTTTCCAGAGAATGCAAGGCGCTTCCTTATAAAAGCTTTGCAGAAAGACTTTGAATTCGAAGGAGTCCCAATCCGGGCTGAAATCCGCTATAGAAAGAGGAAACAAATGCAGGACAACCAAGGCGCTCGCCAATGGCAGCAAATCAGCAACCACCAGTAGTTCAGAAAAGAGCTGCACGTCAAGCAGCATAAATCATTGGTGATTCTCAATAACACTGCTTAGACACGCTGACGTCTGTGCACCCCAACAGTATACCAGTGAATCATGAAATGAATGAATAGGAACTCTTGTGCTGAAAGCCTTGACTAGCTCCACTACCAAATTCACAATGTAGCATGGCAGCAACAGGCCTTGGTGTTAGCTACTTGATATTGTTGCATGGAGCGCATTGCACCAGGGACCTAGTTGCACCAACAGAGTCACAAATACTTTCTTGCCAGTCTGATCCGGTATGCTTTCACTCAAGGCCTAATTTGCCAGAGGAGGCACAAAGAACTCCTTGCCAGTTTGATCTGACAGCATGATCCGCTCATCCACTCCCATCTTCTGGCACTCCTCCCTTATGCTGGTGAACAGTACTGATGACAGGTACCGCTCGCCAAAGCTGCACAGGATGACAACAATGAGCTTGCCAGCCATGTCTGGTCGGGTGGCGACCCTGAGGGCAGCAACAACTGCAGCTCCTGATGAGATGCCACAGAAGATGCCTTCCTCCTTGGCCAAACGCTTTGCCATCTCTATTGAGTCCTCGCTGCTCACCTGCACACTCCCCACTCAAGCTCAGCAACAGATCAAGCAACAGGTCAAGCAACAGATTAAGCAGCAGTCTCACTCGAAAGCAACCTCACCTGTTGTTACATAAATCATGACAGAGGCAGCAATTTTACTTGCGAAAATTGGTGAATACAGACAGAGTTAATGAGCGACAGAATGTCCAGGGAAAAGACATCTGACTTACAGGCAACAAGCAAGACAGCAAGTGCAGGCAGGCAGAAAGCATTGCAAGCCCACAAAATGTCACAAGAAGCATGGACTGGAACAAAGCGTGCTTTGCAAGCGTGCAACATGGTATGCCACAATAGTGACATGACACAGTGCATTCTCTGCACCTGCAAAACTTCATCATAGACTTTGGTGTTGAGGACACCAGGCACAAAGCCTGCTCCAATGCCCTGAATCTTGTGAGGCCCTGGAGCCCCTCCTGATAGTACCGGGCTCTCGGTTGGCTCAATGCCAATCACTCGGATGTCTGACTTCTGTGACTTGAGGTACTCACCAGCGCCTGTGATCGTGCCCCCAGTGCCGATTGCACTCATGAAGACATCAACCTGTGCAGCCAAGAGATAGTGTTATAGCTGCACAGCTAAAATGGCGCTTTGTCTGCCTGCGTTTGTTGTGGAGGCATCTGAAGTGACTGGTACTGCAACATGCACAGCAATGGCTGCTTGCAATCGACAGGCTTGAGATCAGCAAGACAAGGCACAGTTGCATCTGAGCTGACCATTGCAGGTTGTGTGCCGCTGAGCGCCAAGACTATGAGTGCTGAGTACCATGATATGCACTCAACCCCCTGTTTGACATTGACTATGGAATTGATTCACTTTGCCTGGGCCAGGAATAGAAACAACAGGCATGCTATCATTGCCACGCAAAAAAAACTGATGCTGCACATTGATAACAACTGACCTGTCCAGCTGTGTCCCGCCAGATTTCTGGCCCTGTTGTGCGACGGTGAATGTCAGCATTGGCAGGGTTCTCAAACTGCTGTAGGATGTATGAATTGTCTGTCTTAGCAGCTATCTCCTGTGCCTTATTCACAGCTCCTCGCATCGCCTGCAGAAACAAGTTGGTCACTACTGCTGCAATGATCCCTTCAGGCAAGGCCTCAGTCCATAAAACTCAATCCACAGCAGTGTTGGCTCCAATCTGATTTCAATTTCAGCATGCAGCATGCATGCATCACATATTGTATGTACAAAGGCTGCAGAACAAAAGCCTGGCATGTGATGAAGAGCACAGTATTGCTTTGATCATGTGCGATTTGTTGAGGCAGAAGGCCATGGAGAGGCTGAATGATAGGGCCTGCATCACTTGTTGCAACTCATGTAGGAAAGAGCAGCACCTTTGATGGATCAGTGAGAACAAGCTCTGCTCCAAAGGCCTGCAATAGGACCCTCCTTTCAAGAGACATAGACGCTGGCATGGTAAGTATTAGCTTGTATCCCTTGGCAGCAGCTACAAAGGCAAGACCAATGCCAGTGTTACCAGACGTCGGCTCAACAAGGGTTGTCACTCCTGCAGGCATACAAGTGCTTCAGCTTTTGTTGACCTCAATCTGACTGCTTCTTTCGGATGTACGCAGTGACACTGTTGTTGCTATGATCCATAGGGATTGAACTGTGACCTGGTTTGATCAGGCCCTTTTTCTCAGCATCCTCAATCATATTCTTGCCAATTCTGTCCTTGACACTGCGGCAGGGCTCCTGAATCTCAAGCTTGCAGGCAATGCGGGCGCCGGCTCCCTTGCTGACCTGATTGAGGAACACCATTGGTGTGTTGCCTATCAGATCTGTCACGCTTGCTGCAATCCTCGATCCAGGAGCTGCTGTTGATCTGGCAGGAGGTGCTTCTGTTGCAGCTGCATTTACTTGTGCATCTGCTCTACATATTGAGGCAGTGCGGTTGCTACGCGCAGCTGCTTGTTTACGCTGCCTCAGAGGAGTAGCAACCAGTGAGTTCCGCAATGTATTGCCCTGCACACAATTGATCTACATCAATCACTTCCTGGCGCACAAAGGTCTACACTTGCTTGTTGGTTTTCGGTCAGTTCGGTCAACCTATACAGAATGCATGAGAACGTGCCTTTGTGTGACCTGGACTGCTCAGACCAAGGGATGTCGCCATGACCGATCCTGCCGACATGCTTGGGTTTGCCTGTTACCACAAGCAAGTGCTCAGCCTGCACGATTGGATGTTTGTGGTAGCGCTGACAAACAATGTAAGATCTTACCTACGTTGACGGAGCCCAGAATGACAATACCGTTTCTGAGGCGGACTTTGAAGCTGCGGACTTTCCTGTACGTTGTGGTAATCACACAAACATGGGATTGCTGAGCTACTGAAGGGTCAGCGCAAACTGTACACATATGCTGAGGCTACAATGTCATAATGAGACTAGAGTTCAGAATCCAAAGCATTGCAACCTGAAGTTTGACTTCTGCCAGCGGAGATACATCACACACTAAAGTTGGACACACTGTTCCTGTGAAGACCACAATAGACTTGGTCTCGCGCAGGAGCTACTTGATGTGGGCAAAAGCGTGGACACCCATGGCCGCCACAGCATTGCCACGCTGGAAGTGCTGATCAGTCATGGCATAGCAGGCAGCTCAAGCTTAAGACGTTGACCACTTGCAAATGCCACCCAAACGGGAGATTTGCACATACGGCGTGATCGGCTATACCTGCCAAATTCAGCAATGGAACTTATTAAGCTTATGAAGTTATGCCGTGCTCTTCGCATTCATGTGCATGAATATGGATTGTCAACCCATACGTCCAAATGTAGAGTCTGCAGGGTCTGACCTGGTACATACAGGCCGTTCATTGGTGAAGACGAAGCTTGCAGTCACCTGAAATTTCAGAACCTGATGAGAGTCCAATACTGCTGCAGCATGATGCCAGGTCCAAGTGCTTGAAACACCAGCTGCATGTAATTGTAATTAACAAGCAAAATTAAAGTTCACCCCAATTTTGATAATAGTGCTACTTGAAATATCCGCCGGTATAAAAAACCATTGGGTACAACAATGAGGCCATGGCTATGTCCGTGAGAAGCTTTGTGCCAAACTGAGAATCGTCTTGATCTTTTCTGCATTGAATAGCCTGATGGAGTCGGCTCTTTTTCCCCCCCTTCAAGAATGAAAACATACAAGCCGAGTGCCAATGTCAATACAGCCTAGGGGTGCTCAACAAAGTGCTATGCATACATGGTCTCCATGTAGCTCAGCTCAACCCCACCAGGCTGTGGAGAGGCACTATGGGTGATTATCTCTATCATCTGGAGCATGTTGTCCTACTCAACTGTACAATGGTTGCATCTTACACAAGAGGTGTACAAGCACAGCGTCCTGATTTTCTCAGCTCATCTTTCCCGCAATTGTTTCAGCTCTGCATCTTTCCTCTGGATTTCCATTTGGGCAGTCTTGAATAGGCATGAAATGTTTCTCACCAACGTCTCCCGCTCTTTGGACAGCCTTGCAGTCTGCATTTTGCATGTATGTTGATGCCTGCAGTACTTGTACAGAACCGGGCAGCATGACGTGTGTAGCAGGTCAGTTGCACACCTCAGCCAACGCCTTATTAAGCTCAGCTTGCAACTGCTGCATGTCTTCTTCTTTGGCTTGCAGTTTGCTTCTCAGCTGCGCAAAACACGACGGTCAAGCAGCTGAATGAGCGTCGCATAAAGCCAACTGAGGTACCTCTTCCGCCTCTGCCCTAAAGTGTCCTTGTCCCTCTTCTGCATGGCCGGTGATCAGGTCTCCATACAAGTCGGTCTCATCATTGACCTCCATATGGGAACAACCCTCAAAAGCTCACAACGCTACGAATCAATAGACGGCCTCTGCTGGTTAAGCAGCGTTTCGGACGGTGCAGGGCTTGTTGCCATGTCCTGATCAGCTTCCTAAGAGAACAATTCAACAAGCGATAAGCTATTTTCAACGCATAAGAGCTATTCACGAGTCTGAATGACAGCTTTCACTCCAGCATTTCGGCAAAATGTCACGCTAAATCTTGCAAGCCATGCATATGCCGGTGACTGTGACTAATAGCTTTAGGAATGCAACAACCGCAAGCAACATGCAGTTCCAATCTCGACTTATCGGGCGATTTTTTAGTCGGTTCCAATCTTGACTTCAGTTATAGCATGATTTTGCTGCTGTGTGAGGTGAGCAAAACAGAAGACTGTTACTGCAACATCGGATCGAAATCAGCTCCAACCGCACAGCTGTTTCAATACATCAACAGGCAGGCATTAGGAGTCAACAGAAGGAGCAGCAGCTAGAAACCAAAAAACCACACAGCTTATAGAACAGGTCGGAAAAGGGCTTGACTGGATGACCATTGGTGTCAACAACAGCTTCATTTGCAGTATCTCACTGGACAATTCTTAAGTTGATTGGTCATCGCTTGGTTGAATGCTGAAAACAAGGCAAATTGTTGTGGTTCTGTTACATTTCTCCTCCAAATCAGGACAGAATTCCAAGTCCGACGCCAGCTCGTCCAGCTGCATACTATCCACCCTGGTACAGTCATGTAACCCTCAAGCTGGCCTCCAATTCAATGAGCTACAACAGCTTTGCCTTTGGTTTCCCCAACACCTTCTTCCTTTGACTCAGCATGTGTAAGTACAGCATAGGGAATCCTGCACAAGGAAACTCATATCACATTTGATGGTGTGCAATGCTTGTAGTACCAAAGCATGCTTTGTATTGGACGACGTCGAGGCTTACGCTTGGAAACAAAATGCGTGTGCTGCCGACCACAAGGTCTGCTGCATGCATACGTAGTGCAAATTGACAACTGATGTCAATAACTATGCACATCACAACCAGACACCTACCTGGGATGTATATAGCGACCGCCAGCAGACAGAAGAGAAAGTAATCAAATGCAAAGTTGAAGGCATTAGGCATGCGTATGCTCCACATCTGAGACTTTCTGATGTGTGGAAGCGCCAAGGCAACCATGGTCATTTCGCTGGCCACACCCAAGGGATACAGTGGGATGAACGTTGTATAACGCAGCCATAACAGAGGGTAGGGTGACATGCCCAGCTCCTGCAATAACCAGTGAGCTTCATTGTCACTGTGAGCTGTGATGTGGGGTTAACCGTGAGTGGACAAAGCATGTCTGAGCATGAGTTTGGACATGCAACATGCAACTGACATAGTATGCTTTATGGATACGACACAACCTCTTGTGTAGACAAGGCAGCTTGGCATGCCATATGCATGGTGACAGTGCCAGCAGGCCACAAGGGTCCACCGAGCAGACAGGTATGCATTAGCAGTAGGAGTGTGAAATGCTACAGAGCAGTTGGGGCTGTCTTGGTGTGCATGATCCATGGCTGCTGCAGGTTGCTGTTGGCAACCTTTACCTTGAAAGCAAAGAAGCTGTACCGGACTATCTCTGTGATGCTCCATGCAAGCAAGAGCGACATCAGGTTCAGCTCAATAGAATGCTTTCCAAGGGGAACAATTGTTACTCCTCTGCTTGCAATCTGTGCTGGAGCGGCCACCATTATGCCCCAGACCACCCACACCCTTGATGTCACCTGAAGAACTGCAGCAGAACCATGTCAACAGCAGTCTACAACCTGTTATTGATCATGCAGCAAATGTTAGAATGTTGCAGAGGGTCTTAACGAGATCATGTCTCAAATGCAGGGCTGCAAAGCCTGTAACATCTGCAGCGCTGCACCTGTTGTCATGACAGGAGCTCTGACAACCCCTAGAACACTGTGCACCACCTGCAAGAGTAGCATGCGAATTGGCAAGGTTGACATGAGCATACGGCCACTTGATGATTACGTTTACCTCCAGCAATGCAGCAGTTTGAGTCAGCTTCAATGGCGTCTCAATGGCCTGCAGAGCAACAGTGGAAGGCACAGCTCAGTGCTGCTGATGGCATCACTCACCATTGCCTGGATGGCAAGGAGGATTACCTTCCAAACTCGCCAGAGGTCACCACCATTATACCTCTCAACGAGACAAAGGAACAAAACATAAGCCCTGCTGGCATGTGAGTGTCAGATATCAGACAGTTTTTGCTATTGATGTACTGTGTTGACGGGGACTTACCAGCCACAGACGACCGTGACGTTGAAGATCAGTAAATAGGTCGACTTGACCTATGACAAAAAATGTTTTGAGTAGTGTTCGGGGTCCAAACAGCAACAACTGAGTACGGTCGACTCGGGGGCATCGACTTGCTCACCATTACAAGCTGCAGTTTGATCAAGCTGGCCCTAGCAGCGCGCAGATCAGCAGGGGTGGAGATCTGCACTCATGGGCGGAGCTAAACAAACGGTTCTGAGGCAGCTGACTGGCGATTTAGTACGAACGCTCCAGCACCAGCAATCGCAGCTTATGGCTCAATGTGGTACAGCAAGCGCTAAGTCTCTGCAGCAGTCAGTCAGTCAGTCCATGGGACATCACAATTAGGTCATCGATGTCATGACTATGCCCATGGGAAATTCTGACTTGCTTTCAAGACATCTCTTCCATTCACATGAGCGCTGTGCTGCTGATGCCTGATTATGTGAGGTGTCAGTGTGTTCCCTGGTGCCCCGCTTCTCGATTTGCTTTTGGCATGTATCTTTAACCTCATTCAAAGCACTATGTGCTTGTTGTTACTTGTTACAGACTGCTTGCAAGCATGTTCTGTGTCATATGCTGCAGCAGTCTTGCTGCGACCCTTGCACATGCACCTGATGTATCACGTGTGCCATTGCTGGACATCTGATTTCAAACTTTTATTTCTGACCTGCTGCTTCCATGAAGCAACTATAGCGGTATATGTGCAAGAGTCACAGTATGGCAAGTGAAGGAACCAACGGCAATCGGGCACCAACAAAAAAAGATCACAATGCTAGGCACAATAAGTCTGATCCTGGGAAAACGAGATCTGTGTCGTTTACTAAGAACACGAAAGAAGCACTCACAATACATGCAAACACCTCATAGGACAGCTACCTGAAGAGTGCGTTTGGTCGCTATGCAAGGAACACTCAGTCTGACAACGTGGCTACCGACAAGGACAGTCTACGGCTATCGAGGTATGCCTGTCCATGCGCCCGTGCACACATGCAGAATGTGCATGCAAAGAGTCCAGTTGGTGTGATCTATACTCACAGTCTGTGTGTGCCGAAGGACCTGTAATTGGTTTGGCCTCTCAGCTAGCAAAGCATGCGTCGTACTCGTCGATTCGAGAACCTCACGCCCCTTTTAGGTAAGCAGGCCTCAACAAGATCTGTCTAGAGGCATCTCCTACTATGAGGATGCAGCTGACATTTGGTCCTGAGCAGGGGTCTGGAGCGCAAGCAGCAGGAAGAAACATTCCTATACGATACACATACTCCAATGAATCTGCTGCAGAAAGGCGCAATTGCTGTTCTGTCAACTGCAGCAGCTTTCAGAAAGCAAGTGGTGGAGCCTCTGCGCTCATCTGCATGCGCGCTGGCATACTTCAGCCTGTTGCATATACTCACAATCATTGGATGCTACCTGCAGTCCTGCAAGAGCTGACATGGTTGCAGCTCTTGGAGAGACAACAGGTGACTCAATAATGCTTTCTTGGCAACCTGCATTTGCCAAGCTATGCATCTCAACCCTTCTGCGCTGCACAGGAGTTGCAGCACTGCAGGGCATGCTGCGTAGAATGCAGGACAGCGAGACAGGCCAGCAGATACTGCGTGACAAGCCAAGAGTCACTGTGAGTGAGCTTTACAATCTGTAGCTTTGCATAGTTCATGCTATGTTGGTAAGCAGCAGATTGCTATGTCCAAAGGGCGACAAACTGTGTTGACTGTAGCCCTGCTGCAGAATGAAGCTGTTGCACATGCATGGGACCTGCCAGAGGGAACCTTTGGGCATGCCTATGCAAAGTTCATGGGTGACAGGAACTTCACAGCAGGCGACCGACCTCCAGTCAGGTTTATAGATGATATAGAGCTAGCTTATGTTGCAGCCAGAGCTCGAGAAGTCCATGACTTTTGGCATGTGTTGTTTGGCTGTCACACAAATGTTTTTGGAGAGCTAGCACTCAAGGCTGTTGAGCTTGTTCAGGTACCAGGTTCACAACCACAACTTTGCTGTCTGTATTGCCTGGCTCAGTCTGCTGCCCTGCTTCAAGCTGTTCCCATTCCCAGAACAGCTGATATGACACAGTGACCTATTGCAGGCATTCTGATGCTGCAGCTGCATGAAGCTGCTGCATGTGACCTGTTACAACATGCATGGTTGCTCATCTTCATGACGCTGTCCTCCTGATGAATCTGTCTACCTGCCGTGGAAGCTTGGCTTTGGCTCCACAGCAAGCCTTCTGCTTGGCAGTGAATTTGCTGAGCTGCTTTGTGGCTGGCTTGCAGACGGGGATGCCAATGACAGCCTTATCAGTCTTGGGTGGCCAGTTTCGTCTCAAGGCTCAAACTCGTGCTGAGCTGTATCAAGACTTCTTGCCATGGGCACTCAGGGCCGGCTTCAGAAGCGCTGACCTCATGTGTCTGTACTATGAAAAGCACTTTGAGGTGAGTCGTCTAGCACATTGCTAGCAGGAGCCTCTGTATGCGATGCAGCCTCCCAAGGCATCTGGTCTGCATACTGTCCAGCGTTGACACTGTGTGGCGGCTGTTTCCACACAATGTGTGCATGAGTAAGTGAGTGAGTGAGTGAGCAACAAAGCAAATGAGTGAGCTATTTACTAATGTGCGATGCATCCATGTGCCAGGATGACCTAGAAGACTTGCGAAGGCAATGGCGAATTGAAATAGCTCCAATTCAAGCCAGGAAGTCTAAAATACAACTGCAGTAGATTAGGTACAAAGGAAAGCATGTTGTCACAGAAACGTGCGGGCTTGCTGATTCCTTCGCTGGATGCGAGCAGAAACCAACCTGATCTTCAACTTTGCTAGTTCAGTGCGCGGTAAAGGGCTTACTGCATGGCCAAGCTTGGTTTCTTGTGTGCAGACATGTAATTTTTGCTTTGTCAGTATATATGCAGTACACACATTATGAAGATAGCAGTGGGTGTTCCAGTTACATGTGGATCACATATGTTTGACAACATGAGCATTGTAAGATATGTCTGGACTGTGTAAAATGACATTCATTTAACCTCCAAAGCATTTTATGTTCATGCCTGCTTGTCTCAAGTTGCTGACCAAAGTGGCTATGACTTCAGCCATTGAAGTGCATAAAAAGCAAACTGATTTGTGCTTTACTCCAAGGACTACTGACCCATGTATAAATCTAGAAGCGTATGTGTCTGCAAGCAGCATACAAACTTGCAAGCCTCAATCAACACCCAGCATTGATCAAGGGTGCATCAGCCTTGCAGACTGCATTCTCAGCTGTGTCAGGGATCTCTTCCTGCCAGAGACTTGGTGTTGCTTGCGAGGCTACAAGCTTTGCGTTTCTGTGGAGTCACAAGTCCCTGAGTCTTGCCCCTATAACAAATTCACGTTTGGTATGGGACATTGCCTTGCGGTGCGTAGGACCACAGTCTACCCTCGCCCTCTACCAGGTGCTGCTCCGGCCTTTGCTTTGGCTCGAGCTGCCACTGCTCTGCCCCTGCCACCAACTCCCATGGGCACATTTTTCATCTGCAGACCAGAGGTTAATTAGTAAGGCAAAGCAAGCCAATACCAGTCCATGCCACTGCGCCACACAAGCATTCTGTCTGGTGTTTTCAATGTGACTGTACTGCACAGCATACCTTCATCTTGGGATCAATACGCTTGAACATGGGAGCATTCTTCAACATGTCTGGTATGATGACGAACCTGTAGCAGAATGACATGACTATCTGAGAGAAAGCTTTGTACATTGTCATTGGGATGGGCATGCACTGCACTATGTCAGCACATGACTTCTGCATGTGTCAGCAACCTCCTGAGCATCTGCATGCAAGCACAGTAGGTGTCTTCCTCACAAATTTTGCAGAGTTTGAGAATATACCTAATTCGGCTTCCTCTGATAAAGATGTGCTCTAGATGCGATATTCTACCATCCTGCATGTGAAGCGCATAGGTGAGCTGCAATCCATAATGACTGGCTTCACAACAAGCACAAAGTGACGGCAAGACTGGCAGTAGGTCTGCTGCACCTTTGCTGTAGCTGTAATGTTTTTCAGCTGGCAGTTCCAGTTGTCTTCAGCCTCGTGCAGCTCCCCACGGTATGCTTCTCCAGATTTGAGTTCAACCTATGCACAACGTGGCGGTTGACAACACAGCTAAGCGGTGATCTGCAGAGCTCAACTAACAGGATCTCTGCTGACCGTAAGAGTATGACCCTCTGCTTCGTGCAATAGCTTGACTGGGATGCCCACTCCTTTGGACGAGGACATCCTAAGTTTGCCGAGGGCCTGGTTTCAGCTGGGCTTAAAAAGGCCTAGCACGTGCAGAGCTAGCTGAAGCGTTTGCCGAGCTTCCTCTCAAGGACTGACGGACGCAACGATGCAGATATATATAAGCACCTGTTATGATATGATGCCTTTGCAACCGGATTTTGAGGAGATCACGAAGCGCATAGCCGGCCCTTCAGAGAATTGCCCGAACTGTTTCCTGGGGAGGGTTTGCAATGGTCAAACCTACCCTACCGAGAGGCCGAAACGCCAGCATCAATCACAAGCACAATTCACCCGAAACTGATTCGATAGTAGCCGTGATACCTGGTTGTTATCAGTCTTGCACATCGATTCAGCTGTGCCTGTTCTTGCTTTGCGGACTATTTCAGTGCCTCCTACACACTTTTGCCTGTCACCAAGCATGGTACAGTGCGGTAGCCATCCACTGCTGCAGACTCGTGCCCCTTGTGTATTGACTGGCACTCGCTCAGCATTCACCTCCACAAGTTTGCCACACAGAAGACAGCGACTGTCGTTAGTCAAGATACTAGCTCAAGATAAAGGTAGGACCTGCAGCAACTTTACTATTTGTGCTCTGACAACCTGTGTGTGTTTGCAACGCCGACAACTCATGCCGACCTGCAGACAGAGGACCGTTTGATGAAGGAGCTGCCCAGGTCAAAAAGCTGCTGACAAGGGACAAGCGAGAACTTATGGGTGTTGAGCAAATAGGACAAAGGGCCAGAACAGAATTTGATGAGGATGATAGTGCACCGTCAACATCTGACTCTGATAATGGGTCCAGCAGCAAACCAAGCACCAGATTGTTTGGCGAAGGTCAGTACAGCAGGTAGCAAATATGTCAGAGTGATGCACATCACTCTTTGATGAGGAACATGGTGCACTTTGTTTTCTCAGCTGCATGAATGCCAAGCTCTTGTCAAGCCACACACAAGGTTGAGCTGACCCTGTGATGGCATCATTTTGCAAAGCTACATCCTGCAAGACTGTGGAAGATTGTGTGGTTGCTAATTTCACATGAGGCCATGCCTCTGCAGCTCGAGACAGGAGCAAATCCAGTACCTCACCCTTTGGTGACTCCAGTCCCAAACCTGCAAAGAAGGTGGCCAATCCTTTTGGTCCAGATAGCAGATCAAAACCGTTTTCAGAGCCAGCAGACTTGTCACCCACCATGAAAGCTATTCCCATAGATGATACTCCATGGTACAAGCAAATCACCGTTGCACAAGTGGTAAGCACCACAGTGTTGAGCATTGTCACCGCGTTTTGCATGTTGCCATGCCTGGCAGCACATGCAATCTGCTATACAATAGTCATGGGCCTGGCAGGATTCAGTGGCAGGCCAGACCTGCCAGGCTTAAAGCTAGGTATCTGCATGATGTTCACACTTGTTGGTGCAGCAGTACTGCTCATTCTAGCTGCACATACCCAGCAGAGTTGTGGCACGTGGTGCGCAGACTGTGCTGGTCACCAAGAGTCTTACGTGTGCTCGTGCATGCAACTGTCCATACTCCAGGATGCACTTGCATCTGCATGGCTTTGTTGATAGTTTGCAGCAAAGCAGCTCCAACAATTGCTGTTCTGCTGTTGTGCAGGTGATTGTCATCAGCTTCACACTCATCATCAGTCTGATGCTGGGCACTTTTGCTTTTGTGCTGAAAGTTGGGGCAATTCGGATCAATGACTGATGTAGCTCAAAACGTTCAGCAGCCTGTTGTTGTGCAGCTGTGTGATGACTTATGATACATAAGCAGCTCAAACACTCCCTTGGATTGTTCCTCCCAGCCATGCATGCAGGCATATGCAACTCTCAAGCACTGATCAGTCATGACCATTTCATTTGCACAAATTAATCGAGGTTTGGATAAGGACAAGCGTTTCGTTCAGTGATGCTCAGTACTAGAATTTCATGAGTTCACATTAGACTTGGTGAAGCTTTCTGTCGCTCAACAATTTTGAATTACAAAGTTGACATACAATGTTCCCGCAATCATCTTGCAACAAATTGGCACTCCCTCAAGCTTACAATGCTGTGCATAGTTGCAGAAAATGCACTTGACTGTCTACACTGCATCATAAATCCTATACAGGCTATGCCTCGTGTACAAGTTAAGTGTGTACCGGCGCTGCAAAGGCTCTTCATCGGATTTATACCACTAAGAAACAGGCTCTTTGCAGCCTAATTTGAGGCTATAAACCCTGAGAAGGGCGAATTTCAACAGGTTTGGCGGTTTGCTCGTGCAGCCTAGCAAGCGTTGATGTTAAGGGGAGGGACTAGGGGCGCCTGCGCTGTTGTCCGGGACCCTTTGTTCTGCAGAAGCTCACCTTTCGAATTCTTCAATCGGCAGCGTCGAGGTCTGAGTTTTTCCCCTGACAAGCATGTCAAGATCTGACACACTGACGTGAACGACTCTCTAGCCCATCCTGCTCAGCTTGCATCATTGTGGTTGCCGCAAAGTTTCTGC
>JAABUK010005879.1_pt1 | contig 18708 bp, 18 predicted proteins | sample 5559141 | NCBI WGS metagenome assembly JAABUK01 (sample SAMN10711869, study PRJNA513367) | rock metagenome | isolation source: Antarctica rocks | place: Antarctica: Victoria Land, Pudding Butte nord | collected 2016-01-03 | reverse complement strand
AGCGTGCGAGCGGTGTGTCAGGATGTCGAGAGGCTGAAGACGATCTGCAACGCCGAATATCTCAAGCAAAGGGCATGAACTTTTCGGAAAGCGTATAATACTTTGAGTGGCTTGAAGGCAATCAACTTCCAATCTCTTGATCGCCATGTAGCGATACCCTCTATTCCGACCTCATCGTAAAGATGTGCCGCTAAGTCCTTCGCGACAAGTTCATCCGAAGTGAGAGTTATTTTTGACTTGTCGGGAAAGTATATGACAGAACGCGGCTTTTCGCCGCCTACTTTGACCAGATAACCCCAGATTATCGTCTGACCATCAACGGTGAAGTCTGACGAAGTTGGAGGCGGGATCGGGTCTTTCTTTGAAATGTAAACCGATCGAATGTTTAATTCTTCATTACCTTCGAGTTCCAGCTCTAAGTTTCTCTTAGTCAACCAATTTGATGCACGCCTCAATTCTTCATGTGTCTTAGGCTCCAATGTGTCAAATGCTCTGTTGTCGATAGATATTGATATGTCGCTAATTGCTGGGATTCCAAAATCCAGTATCGCGGCTCCCATATCAACACTGTTCCCCTCGCGAAGTGAAACCAAACTGACTATTGGGTCAGATCGATCGAGGCTCTCTGAATGCTCAATCCTGTCCTCGATCGGTATCGACGCCTTTATCGCCGCCTCTAAATGCTTCAGTAAATCCCCGAGTTCGCCCATGCCAATTTTGTCAGGACGGCCGTTCTTTCCTTTCAAATTTATGCTTATGACATGCTTGGATATCATTGAATCCTCGGTTCGGGTAATCCCCCGAGAAGAGACCGGGTGGTTGAATGATGGCTGAGAGGTGGACCGATTGCAAGAACCAGCCAAAATCGATGGGTTAGCTGCGCGCGACGATAGCCACCAGCGTGACCAGTGGCTATCGTCGCGTATCAGACCGTCGCTCTATCCCCTGAGCTACGAACCCGTCGAAAGGGCTCGGAGGGATTCGAACCCTCGACCTACGGCTTAGGTCTGTATTATACTCGGTAGAACGGATTTCGAGAAGGGGAAACTGGTCAAAAATCCAGTTTCAAACTGAACTTTTTTCTTGTTTTTAATTGAGCGGTCAATTAAAATCGGGGGCATGAACAAACTCGATACCACCAAGCGAGTCGCGATCATTTCCGCTCTGGTCGAGGGTTGCTCCCTCCGATCGACGACCCGCATGGTGGGTTGCTCGATCAACACCGTTACCAAGCTGCTAGTGGACGCGGGCGAGGCATGCGCCCGCTACCAGCACGAGACGCTCCGCAATCTGACGTGCCGCAAGATACAGTGCGGCGACGAGATATGGAACTTCTGCTACTCCAAGCAGAAGAACGTCCCGCCCGACAAAGCGGGCGTGCTGGGCTATGGCGACGTATGGACGTGGGTAGCGATCGACGCCGATACCAAGCTCGTCCCCTCGTTTCTCGTCGGCTCACGCGATGGGATGCACGCGGCCCACTTCGTCGCCGATCTGGCGGCCCGGCTCACGCATCGCGTCCAGTTGACCACGGACGGGCACAAGCCGTACCTGGAGGCGGTGGAAGGGGCTTTCGGGGGCGAGGTCGATTACGCCATGCTTGTGAAACTCTACGGGCCCGTGCCGGGCAACACGGCCGAAGCCCGCTATTCGCCCGGCGACTGCACCGGTATCCGTAAGGATGTCATCACCGGGAGCCCCGATCCGAAAGCCATCTCGACCAGTTTCTCTGAGCGGCAGAACCTCACGATGCGAATGAGGATGCGGCGGTTCACCCGGTTGACCAACGCATTCAGCAAGAAGCTGGCCAACCTCGAAGCCGCCGTCTCGCTCCACTTCATGCACTACAATTTCGTGCGACGGCACCAGACCCTTCGGCTGACGCCCGCGATGGCGGCGGGGGTCACTCGCAAGATGATGTCGCTCGAAGACCTCGTTGACCTGATTGACTGACCGGGCGTTCAGCAATTCGCGGGCCATGATCGGCCCAAAAAAATCCCAATTTCAAACTGATACACTACCCGCGTTTCCGATGCGTTGTGCCGGCGGTCGGGCCGGTTTATGATGGGCAGATCGCGTCGACGGCGATGCGCACTTCGAGGGGGAACCGCCGGTGATCGGGACGACGCTGAACCAGAGGTTCACCCTCGACAAGGAGCTGGGGCGGGGCGGGATGGGCGCCGTCTACCGGGCCACCGATCAGGTCCTCCAGCGTTCCGTGGCGATCAAGGTCCTCCGCGAGCGGGCCGACGACGAGGTCGGGCGGAAGCTCCGACTGGAGGCCCAGATCCTCGCCCGGCTGGTCCACGACAACATCGTGCGGCTCTACGACTTCGGCGAGGCCGAGGGGACGTTCTACTTCGTGATGGAGGAGGTCGACGGCCCGAGCTTCGTCCGCCGCTGGAAGCAGGTCGGCCTGGCCGAGCGGCTCCGGGTGATCGCCCAGACCGCCGACGCCCTGGACTACGCCCACCACCAGGGGGTGATCCATCGCGACGTGAAGCCGGCCAACGTGCTGCTGACCTCGCTCGACCAGGCCAGGCTGTCGGACTTCGGGCTCTCGCTGATCGCCGACGAGGTTCAGGACTCCGGCACGATCAAGGGGACGCCGCACTACATGAGCCCGGAGCAGGCCAAGGGGAGGCGGCTGGACCACCGGACCGACGTCTACGCGCTGGGGGTGATGCTCTACGAGTGCGCGACGGGGACGCCGCCGTTCCAGGGGGCGACGATGTCGGTGATCGCCAGCCACGTCGGCGCCGCGCCCGAACCGCCCCGGTCGCGGAACCCGGGGGTCTCGGCGGGCCTGGAGGCCTTGATCCTCCGGCTCCTGGCCAAGGACCCCGACCGCCGGCCATCCTCGGCCGCCGAGGTCGCGGCCTCGATCCGCGACCTGATCGCCGTCGACCCGACCCTGCGCGACCCCGCCTCGGCGTCCTCGGCCGCCTTCACGCCGCCGACGCTGGCGAAGTCGATCGGCGGCTCCGACGGCCGGTCGGCCTCGGGTCCGGCCTGGGAGTCGGGGTCGGGGTCGGGGTCGGGGTCGGTCGAAGTGCCCGTGCCCCGGGGGGTCTCGATGGCGACGGCGCGGGGGCCGGGCGCGGATCGCGCCGAGGCCGAGGCCGATGTCGTCAACGGCCGGGACCGGGCCCTGGCGATGGTCGCCGACGTGGTCGCCGAGCCGGTCACGCTCTCGGCCGACGAGCGGTACTTCTGCGGGCATTACCTGGCCTACCTCCTGGGCGGGTCGAGGCGCCGGGGCTTCCTCCGCCGGAGGCCGCTGGACCCGCTGAACGCCGACCGGGCCCGGCTCCTCCTGGCGATGACCTGGCTGATGGGCCGGGGGCCGGTCGAGGGGGCGGTGGAGGAGGCGGCCTGGCTGCTGGACTCGGGGTTCGACGTCCGGCCGATGCTCGGCCCGGTCGTGGTGGCGAAGTACCTGGCCAGCCGCGAATCGGGGCCCAGGCGCAAGGCGTTCCGCGTGGCCCGCAAGCGGCTCCAGGAGGCGAGCGCGGCGGCTTCGGGCCGGATGACCGACGACAAGGGGGTGCTCAACCCCGGCCTGATGCCCCAGAAGCTGGAGGACCTGGCCAAGGTCGCGCCGGCCCGGGTCGAGGTCGACGACCAGCTCGTCGGCCGCTGGAACCGGGTCGCCGAGGTCTGGCGCGACCGGACCGACTTCCGCCGCGCCGTCCTCGGCTACGCCACCACCGGGGCCTGGCGCGACCCGGCCAGCCTCGGGCTCTGGCCCGAGGTCGTCTACCCCCTGATCGAGCGGGCCCGCTGGCAGCGCAACCTGCGCTCGGGGGCCGAGGCCGCCTGGGACAACGTCTGCGGCGTCCTCCACCTGCCCGACGCCGGCCTGAGGCTCGACCAGGCGATCCGCAAGGTCGTCCCCCCGCAGGTCCTCCAGGAGCTCGACCTCTCGCTCGACGCCTTCGAGGACGACCCGGTGCTCGACTTCGACATGGACGAGGGCGGCCCCCACGTCGAGGCCTCCGGCGTCTCGCTCGGCGCCCAGAGCTTCCACGAGCTGGCGACCGACATGGCCCCCTCGCGGGGGTTCGCCCGCCTCGCCTCGGCCGAGCCGGTCCGCCTGACGATGGGCGACCTCCGCGACCTCTACCAGGAGGCCGTCGCCGCGATGAAGTCCCCCGCCGCCGCCCGAGCCGGCCACCGCCACGTCCCGATCGGCCCCTACCGCCTGGCGGTGATCCCCTCGATCCGAGGCAAGTCGGCCGGTCAGGTCGCCATCCAGGGGATGCGGAACAAGCAGATCGAGATGCTCATCCCCTCGATCCGCCTGGCCAGCAACGTCGGCAAGCCGATCCTCGCGGCCTGGACCTACCAGGACGACAGCCTGGCCGTCGCCTACGTCGACCACAAGAACGCCGAGCGCTTCATCTCCTGGCACGCCCCGACCAGCCAGCAGGACATCTACGACGACCCCGGCGAGTTCAACAGGGCCCTGCTCCAGCTCGGCCTGGAAGCCCCCGACCAGCTCGACCGGGCCCTCTCGAAGCGCTATCGCCCCCGGAACCCGGTCTGACCCGCGCCCCGGCCGGAGCCCTTCGCCGATGCTCGCCTACCGGATCGCCGCCGACCTCGTCGTCACCTTCCACTTCGGCTACATCGCCTTCGTCGGCCTCGGCCTGCTGGCGACCTGGATCGGCCTGGCCCTGGGCCGGGGCTGGGCCCGCAACCGCTGGTTCCGCGCGGCCCACCTGGCGGCCATCGCCATCGTCGCCGCCCAGGCGATGCTCGGGATCGTCTGCCCGCTGACCACCCTGGAAAAAGCCCTCCGGGTCCGAGGCGGGCAGGAGTCGTACCCCGGCGCCTTCATCGGCCACTGGGCCCACCGCCTGACCTTCTACCAGGCCCCACCCTGGGCCTTCACCACCTGCTACGTCCTGTTCGGCCTGGCCGTCCTGGCGACGTTCGTGCTGGCCCCCCCTCGTTGGAGGCGGCCGGGCCCGGAAACCCGGTAGGGGTCGATTCAACCCGGCGGCCAGGCCAGGCCGAGGACGCCGGCCCAGAGCCGCTCGTAGCCTTCGACCACGCGGGCGGGGGTGAACTCGGCCTCGACCCGGGCCCTCGCCTCGTCGCCGAACCGGCGGAGCCTCGCCGGGTCTCCGGCCGCCTCGATCAGGGCGAGGGCCAGGGGGCGCGACTCGCCGGGCGGGACGAGCCAGCCGGTCCGGCCGGGGACGACGAGGTCCTCGGTCCCTTCCACCGCCGTCCCGACCACCGCGAGCCTGGCGGCCATCGCCTCCAGGACGACGTTGGGCATCCCCTCCCAGAGCGAGGGGAGGACCAGGAGGTCGGCCGCCTTCATCAGACTCGCCACGTCGTCGCGACGGCCGAGCCGGTGGACCCGGCCCGAGAGCGTCGGGTCGGCCCCGATCCGGGCGTCCAGGGCGTCGCGGTCGGGGCCGTCGCCGGCGAGGACGAGGTGCCAGTCGGCCCGCGCGCGGGCGACCTCCGAGGCGGCGTCGAGCAGGGTCGACAGGCCCTTCTGCGGGTCGAGCCGGCCGACGTAGAGGGCCAGGCTCGCGCCCGGGGGGACGCCGATCGAGGCCCGGTCGACGACCCCGGCCCGGTCGAAGGGGGCGGGGTCGACCCCGTTGGGGATCACGACGAGCCGGTCGGGGTCGAGCCCACCCGACTCGACGCTGAACCGCCTGACCCCTTCCGAGACGCAGGCCGACCCGGCCGACAAGCGGCTCGTCAGGCGGTCGAGCCTCAGGTGCCAGCGGCGTTGCCGCTCGGCGACCCTCAGGCCGCCGACGACCCAGGGCCGGCCCGCCAGCGGGGCCGCCAGCCGGCTCGCGACGTTGGCGTGGAACAGGAACGACTGGACCAGCCGGGGCCTCGACCGCCGCAGCGCCCCGGCCAGCGCGAGGACCGCCCGGCCGGGCCTCCGGCGGTCGACCCCCAGGCACTCGACCGCGATCCTGGCCGACCGGAGGGCCCCGGCCAGCGCCCCTTCGCCGTCGAGGGCGACGACCGAGGGTTTCCAGAGTCGCCGATCGAGCCCCGTCGCCAGCGCCACCAGGGCCCGCTCGGCCCCGCCGACGTCGAGGTCGGTGATGACCAGGGCGATCGGCACCGGCCCGCCCGGCCAGGGGCGTCGAGGGGGAGTCGCCAGCCGCCGGGCCAGGGATTGCAACGACTTACGTCCGCTTGCGCTTCGGCTTCGGTGCCGGGCCGCCCCGGAGGGCTTCCAGCTCGCGGCGGAGGCGATCGATCTCGGTCTCGGCGTCGCGGAGGGCGGCGTCCTTGGCCAGGTTCATCGCCTCCAGCGCCCGGTTCGCGGTTTCCTGCTCGGCGAGTCGTTCGAGCCGGTTGGGCAACCTCCGGCCGGTCTCCGGGTCGAAGAAGCGGACGAAATCGGCTTCGGCTTGCAGGTGGAGGCCGAGGACCTCGCTGGGGAGCTTGCCGTCGACCGGCTCGATCGGGCGGTATTCGCCGTCGGCGAGCCGGTGGCCCTGGAGGGCGGGGCTGAGGTACTCGTCGAGGGGGTCGAAGAGGAAGTACTCGCGGACCTTGAGGTCGTCCTGGTAAATTCGGAACTTCTTGCCGAGGTCGACCCGCCGGGTCGACTTCGAGGTCAGCTCGATGGCGAGGTCGGGCCCCTTGCCGGCTTCGAGCCAGGTCTTGTAAGACGGGCGGAGGATGGTCTTGTCGATCCCGTGGACGAACCAGACGTCGGGCGAGACGACGAACCGGGGGTTGCCCTCGACATAGTAGAGGAACTCGTCCCCGGAGACGTAGGCCAGGGGGTCGTCGGCGAAATGGTCCTTCAGGGCGAGGATGAGGTCGATGTTCGCGTCGCGATGCTGGATCGTCTCGCCCATCGGCTCCCCGTCGGATTCGGGATAGAAGACCTCGGACCGGGTCGATGCGGTGGCCATCGCTTCGCCTCCTCCCCCTCGTCAGCTTCGGGTCGCCCCGGCTATGATTGTGCTCCAAAGGGGCGGGGGGAGGAAGGGGACCTGGACACCTCGGCGTTCGATTTCGACCTGCCCGGCCGCCTGATCGCGCAGGAGGCCGTCGAGCCCCGCGACCGGGCCCGCCTGATGGTCGTCCGCCGCGCCTCGGGGACCTTCGAGCATCGGGGGTTCGCCGACCTCCCGGGTCTCCTCGAACCGGGCGACGTGCTGGTGAGGAATAACACGCGGGTCGTCCCCGCGCGGCTGGTCGGCGTCCGCGAGTCGACCGGCGGGCGCTGGGAAGGGCTCTACCTCCGTGACCTGCCCGATGGGTCGTGGGAGGTCCTGGCGAAGACCCGGGGGACGCCCCGGGTCGGCGAGCGGGTGGTCGTCGGCCGGGGCCTGGCCCTGAGCCTCCGCGAGAAGCTCGGCGAGGGACGTTGGTCGGTCGCGGCCGACCCACCGGGCGACGCCCATGCTTTATTAGACGAGCATGGGACGGTCCCGCTGCCGCCCTACATCCGCAAGGGGGTCGAGGCCCCTGGCGACCGGGCGCGGTATCAGACGGTCTACGCCGAGGTCCCCGGCTCGGTCGCCGCGCCGACGGCGGGCCTGCACTTCACGCCCGAGGTCTTCGACCGGCTCGACGCCCGGGGGGTCGGGCGGGTCGACGTGACCCTCCACGTCGGCATCGGCACCTTTCGGCCGATTGAGGTCGAGCGGATCGAGGACCACGTCTTGCATGCCGAGCTGGCCGAAATGACGCCCGAGGTCGCCGAAGCCTTGAATCGTCGGAAGGCGGAGGGCGGCCGGGTCGTCGCCGTCGGCACGACCTCGACCCGCGTCCTGGAGGCCGCCTCGGCCTCGGGCCGGTTCCAGCCCTTTCGCGCCGAGACGGCGCTCTACCTCAAGCCCGGCCACGAGTTCCGGGGGGTCGACGCCCTCCTGACCAATTTCCACCTGCCCCGGAGCAGCCTGCTGGTCCTGGTCTCGGCCCTCGCCGGGTTCGACCTGATTCGCGAGGCCTACGCCGAGGCGGTCCGGCTCGACTACCGCTTCTACAGTTACGGCGACGCCATGCTGATCCTCCCCGAATAGGCTCGGACGCCCGGCACCCGGCGGATTTGTGTGGTAGTCTTCCGACGTGTCATAGGCCGTTCGAGCCGGTACGGATGCCCGGAACGTCGCCATGTCCCCCCCTCGCCGAGCCTTCGGGCTGTTCCTCGCGCTCTGCTGGATCGGGTCGGCCCGACTGGCCGAGGGCCAGGCCCTCGCGCCCGCCGAGACCTGGGAGATCGACACCCGGGCCTGCGAGCAGGTCGCCGGGTCGAGCCCCTGGCCTTGCCTGAAGGTCTCCCGGCTCGACGAGCCGAGCCGGACCCTCGTCCGCGACGAACCCCCGGCGCTCCTGGCGAGGATGGCGGGCCGGCCGGTCGTCCTCCTGATCCACGGCAACCGTTACGAGGACGAGGAATCGCTGACTGAGGCCCTGGAGGTCCGCGACGAGCTGGCCGGGGCCGGCGGGCTGGCCGAGGGGTGCCTGTTCGTCATCATCGACTGGCCGAGCGAGCGGACCTTGCCCTCGCTGGTCCGCGACCTCAACGAGAAGTCGCGGCGGGCGCGGATCGCCGCCTACCACCTGGCCCGGTTCCTCCAGTCGGCCCCGCCGGGCTCGACGATCTGCCTGGTGGGCCAGAGCGACGGGGGCCGGGTCGCCCTGACGACCATGCACCTGCTCTCCGGGTCGGTGCTGAAGGGGTTCCTCCGCGAACCCGAGGTCCAGCTCGACGCGGGCCGGCCCGACCTCCGGTTCCGCTGCGTCGTGCTGGAGGCCGCCGCCGCCCACAACTGGCTCGCCCCCGACCACCGGCTCGGCCACGCGATGGACCACTGCGAGGCCCTGCTCAACCTCTGGAACCCCGGCGACCTGGCCCTCTCGGTCTACCTCTACGGGACCTACACCGGGGCCAGGCACGCGCTGGGGTATCTCGGCCTGACCCCCCACGACCTCGCGCGGATCGGCCCGTCGGCGGCCCGGATCGAGCAGATCAACCACCACTCGCTGAGCGGCCGGAAGCACACCCTCTTCCCCAGGGCCCTGAAGTACCCCTGCGTCGGCCCGAGGGTCGCCGCCTACACCTCTTTCGCCGACGTGTCGGCCGGGCTCGGCCGGTCGCTCAAGACCCGCTGAGGGGCCGGCCGATGGCGTTCGTCGAGGCGGCGAAACTCGACGACTGGCCGGCCGGGTCGGCCCTGGAGTTCCGCCACGCCGGTCGGTCGTACCTCCTTTTCCGCCTCGGCGGGGGCGTGGCCTGCACCGACGCCCTCTGCCCGCACCAGGGCGGGAGCCTCGCGGCCGGTCCATTCGACGGATCTCGCGTGACCTGCTCGCGGAAGGGCTGCCTCCGGTGGTCGTTCGACGTCCGCACCGGCCAGGGGCCGACCGGCGGCTCGACCCGGCTGGCGACCTACCCGGCGCGGGTTGAGGGGGGCGCCGTGCTCGTCGACCTGCCGGACGATTGACTTCCTCTCCATAATTGCGGGAGGGAGGCCTCGCGCGGCCTCCCCAGGATCGAGCCCCGAAGGAGCCGCCCGAGCGATGTCGAAGCCCCAAGCCGCAGTCGATGGCCCCGCCGTGCCCGAGGCCCTGACGAGCGACGTGCGGATCTACGAGTACAGCCAGGCCGCCGACCCGATCGCCTCCGGGGCGACGCCGCCGATCCCCCACGCCGAGTTCCCCTCTTCCCTCCACGAGCAGGGGCCGACCCGCGTGGTCCCGCTCGACCTCTCGGCGAAGCTCAAGAAGGCCGGGCCGCTGACCAGCCCGGGTCTCTGCGCCCACTTCCTCCGGCTCCTGCCGGGCGAGACCCTCTCGACCCGCCCCAACGCCTCGTCCGAGCTCTATTACGTCCTCCGGGGCACCGGCAAGACCCGGTTCGACGACCAGACGATCCCCTGGGGCCGGGGCGACATCCTCACCCTCCCGGCGGGCGAGGGGGCCTCGCACCGCGCCGACGACGGCGACGACGACGCCGCCCTCTACTGGGTCCACGACGAGCCCTTGCTCCGCTACCTCGGCGCGAAGGCCGGCGTGCCGACCTTCCGGCCGACCCTTTTTCGCGCCGAGGAGACCCTCGCCGAGCTGGCCAGGGCCGCCGCCGACCCCGAGGCCGCCAACCGGAGCCGCGTCAGCGTCCTGCTGGCCAACGCCGACTGCGAGCAGACCCTGACCATCACCCCGACCCTCTGGGCGATGCTCGGCATCCTCCCCATCGGCGCCGTGCAACTGCCCCACAGGCACCAGTCGGTCGCCCTCGACCTGATCATCGACTGCCAGCCCGGCTGCTACACCCTGGTCGGCAAGTCCCTGGACGAGTCGGGGAAGATCGTCGACCCGGTCCGGGTCGACTGGAAGCCCGCCTCGGTCTTCGTCACCCCGCCCGGCGAGTGGCACGCCCACTTCAACGAGTCCGGCACCGAGGCCTACCTCCTGCCGATCCAGGACGCCGGCCTGCAAACCTACCTGCGGAGCCTCGACATCCGGTTCCACGCCGGGGACTGACGGCTTGCTCCGACCTCAGACTTCCGAGCGTAGGGCAGGCTTCAGCCTGCCGCCGGACTGGTGAACGGGAGGCTGAAGCCTGCCCTACGCCGGAAGTCGTGAATCTTCGACCCCCCTCAGGCCCCAACGGGGACGAGCCCCCGGGCTTCGGCGACGATGGCGAAGGAGCGGAGCCGGGCCTCGTGGTCGTAGACCTGCCCGGTGAGCATCAGCTCGTCGGCCCCGGTCGCCTCGATGATCGCCTCCAGGCCGCGCCTGACCCGCTCGGGCGAGCCGACGACGGAGACTCGGGTCATCCGATCGACGTGGGCCCGCTCGGCGGGCGACCAGAGCCCGTCCATCGAGTCGACCGGCGGCGCGAGCGGGCCGGGTCGGCCCCGGACGAGGTTGACGAAGGCCTGCTGCAACGAGGTGAAGAGGCGTTCGGCCTCCTCGTCGGTCTCGGCGGCGAAGGCGTTGACGCCGACCATCGCGTACGGGCGGTCGAGGGCCTCGGAGGGCCGGAAGTTCGACCGGTAGGCGTCGAGGGCGGCGAACAGGGCATCCGGGGCGAAGTGCGAGGCGAAGGCGAAGGGCAGGCCAAGCTCGGCGGCGAGCCTCGCGCCGAAGTCGCTGGAGCCGAGCAGCCAGATCGGCACGTCGAGCCCCTCGCCCGGGACCGCGCGGACGGCCTGGTCGGGGCCGCTCGGCCGGAAGTAGGACCGGAGCTCGGCGAGGTCGCGGGGGAAGGTGTCGCCATTGCTCCCCAGGTTCCGCCGGAGCGCCTGCGCCGTCCGCTGGTCGCCGCCGGGGGCCCGGCCGAGGCCCAGGTCGACCCGCCCGGGGAACAGGGCTTCGAGCGTGCCGAACTGCTCGGCGATCACCAAGGGGGCGTGGTTCGGGAGCATGATCCCCCCCGATCCAACCCGGATCGTCGAGGTCGCCGCCGCGACGTGGCCGATCACGACCGCCGTGGCCGAGCTGGCGACCCCGGGGATGTTGTGGTGCTCGGCCACCCAGTACCGCCGATACCCCAGGCTCTCCGCGTGCCTGGCCAGGTCGACCGCCCGGCGGAAGGCGTCGGCGGCGGTCCCCCCTCGCGTGATCGGCACGAGGTCGAGGACCGAGATCGGGGTCTCGGCGAGGGTCGTCATCGGTTCAAGCCCCTTGGGCGCCGGCCTTGTTGAGGTGTTCGAGCGATTCCGGGTCGAGTTCGAGCGTCGTCCCGGCGATCAGGTCGGCCAGTTGTTCGAGGCTGGTGGCGCTGGCGATCGGCGCCGTCACGGCGGGCCGGGCCGACAGCCAGGCCAGGGCGACGCGGGTCGGGGTCGCGTCGAGTCGGTTGGCGACCTCGTCGAGCGCCGCCAGGATGCCGAGGCCCCGTCCGTCCAGGTACTTCTTCGCCCCCTGGCCCCTCGGGCTCTTGCCCAGGTCGGCCTCGGAGCGGTACTTGCCGGTGAGGAACCCGGCGGCCAGGGCGTAATAGGGGATCACCCCCACCCCTTCGTCGAGGCAGACCTGCGCCAGGGCGTCTTCGAAGAGGGCCCGCTCGGCGAGGTTGTAATGCGGCTGGAGGCAGGTGTAAGCCGCCAGGCCGTTGGCCTTGCTGACGGCGAGCGCCTCCTTGAGCCGGTCGGCCGAATAGTTCGAAGCCCCGATCGCCCGGACCTTGCCCGCGCGGATCAGCCCGTCGAACGCCCCGAGGGTCTCCTCCAGCGGCGTCTCCGGATCGTCCTTGTGCGCCTGGTAAAGGTCGATCCGGTCGGTCTTGAGCCTCCGCAGCGAAGCCTCGACGGCCTCCCGGATGCGACTCGCCGCCAGCCCGACCTTCCCCCCGCCGAGGTCCATGCCGACCTTGGTGGCCAGGACCACCTTGTCGCGCTTCCCGCTCGCCTCGAACCATTTGCCGAGGATCGTCTCCGACTCGCCCCCTTCGTGCCCGGGGGCCCAGCGCGAGTAGACGTCGGCGGTGTCGACCAGGTTGAACCCGGCGTCGACGAAGGCGTCGAGGACGCGGAACGAGGTCGACTCGTCGGCCGTCCAGCCGAAGACATTCCCGCCCAAGGCCAGCGGGGCGACCTCCAGGCCCGATCTTCCCAGCTTGCGGAGCTTCACGACGCTCGCCCCCCTTTGGACCTTCGGATGGGTGGGATGACCACCACTCTCGAATGGTAGGGGGACGACCCGACCCGGGCAACCCGGCCCGGCGAGCTTGCGGCCCTCGCCCGCCCCCGGCATCATGGAATCGGATCGAAGTCGCCCGACCCGAGGCCCGGCCATGAACGGTTCCCACTCCCCGGTGCATTGCGACCCGGAAATCCTGGGCGGCACGCCCGTCTTCCAGGGCACCCGCGTCCCCTTCCAGGCCCTGCTCGATTACCTCCAAGGCGGCGAGTCGCTCGATGTCTTCCTCGACGACTTCCCCACCGTCGCCCGGCCTCAGGCCATCGAAGCCCTCCGTCAGGCCGGGCGAATCAACCTGGCTTGAGGGAGGTTGCCCGAATCGGCAGGACGAGTCCTGCCCTACGGGAGAGTTCCCTTCGGATGCGCCCCGTTCACCGCCCCGCCGCCGCCGTGACTTCCTCCGGCTCGACCTCGACGGGCGTCCCGCCCTCGGCCTTGCCGCTGGCGACGAGGTAGATCCCCAGGCCGACGAGCAGGCCGCCGATCGCCAGGGGCCAGGTCAGGGGCTCGCCCCTCATCAGGCTCCCCAGGGTGATCCCGAAGAACGGGGTCAGGAAGGCGATCGTCGCCAAGCGGCTGGCCGGGTAGCGCGAGACCAGAATCATCCAGAGGCTGAAGCAGATCCCCGAGCTGGCCAGCCCTTGATAGATCACCCCACGGACCGCGTCGGGCGTGAAGTGGTAGCTCGACGGCCCCTCGACCAGGGCGCTCCAGAGGGCCGAGAGCGCCAGGGCGACCAGGCTCTGCGAGAACAGCAAGGTCCGCGCCGGGATGACCGGGAAGGTCAACTTCTGGGCGATCGTCTGCGAGCCGAAGACGACGGCCGAGACCAGGACGATCGAGTCTCCCAGGAGGCCCCCGCCGATCATCAACTGCTTGGCCAGGATGATCCCCACCCCGAAGGCCGCCGACCCCAGGCCGATCAGCCCCCGAGTCCCCAGGTGTTCCCCCAGGACCCACCAGGCCAGCGGGGCGACCACGAGCGAGTGGACGTTGATGAAGACCGAAGACCGCCCCGCCTCGCTCAGGCTGGTCCCCCAGTTGAACGTGCCGATCTGCACCGCCGTCAGGACGCCGTGGAGCAGGATGAGCCGGAGGTTGCCGGGCCGGGCCTCGGGCCAGAGCCGGGCCTTCCCCTGGAGGCAGACCAGGGCGACGACCGGCAGGCTGATGAGGAACCGCAGGGCCGCCCCGCCGATCGGGGGCAGGGCGTCGTCGGCGATGCAATACTTGGCCGCCACCGCGTTGCCGCCCCAGATGGCGCAGCAGATGATCGCGCCGAGGACCCCGGCGGCGTCGAGCGGGCGGGTCGGGGAGGGTGCGGGCATGGGCGCTCGGGCGGGTCGAGGAGAGGGCAGGGCAGGGCGGCGGGACGGGTCATTGTTCGGCCCCGACCCCGCGTTGGCAAGCGGCCCGGGCCCTCACTTCTTCGCCTTGGCCTTGGCCTTCGCGGCGGCCTCGGCGAGGATCGCCTCGGGGTCCTGCTGGAACAGCTCCTTGCACCCCGAGCAGCAGACGTAATACGCCTTGCCCTTGTGCGAGACCTGGATCGTCCCCCGCCCCCCGGTGACGATGCAGGCCGGGCCGGACTCCCCGGCGGCGAAGGCCACGCCGTTGCGGGTGAACCCGACCTCGCCGAGCCGGACGAAGCCGCCCGGCCCCGGCTTCGACTCCAGGAGGAGGAGGAACCGGAGGTCGTTGGGGATCGTCAGCGTCACCCGACGGACCCCCTCGCCCGCCCCCTCGGAGGTCAGGACCAGCGGCTTCTCCCCGTCCCCTTTGCCGAGGAAAGACCGGGTCGAGCCGTCGGTCAGGGTCGCTTCCAGGACGTAAGCCCTCTCGCCCTGGCCGGGCTTGAGCAGGGCCGACTGGAGATACTTCCCCTTCTCGAACTCGACCGCCAGCGCCGCCGACCCTTCGGCGAGCTTCCAGGCCCAGCCCGCCGACTCCTTCCACGCCCCGCTCGCCTGCCCACGCCTCGGCTGGCCGGTCCCCCGCCAGCTCCCGACCAGCCCGCCGTAAGCCTTCAGCGCCTCCTGGTCCTTCAGCCGAGGGGAACTCTTCTCGTCCCCGGCGAAGACGACCGAAGCTAGCAGAGCGAGGGCCAAAGCCGTCGTCCAGGGGTCGCGTCGCATGGTCGGATCTCCCATCGGGGCCGAGGCTCCCGGTCCTCGTCGATCATCCCAGGTCCGGCCCCCGGCGGGAAGCCGGCGGGGCGATCAGCTATGCGGGGGCAGCATCGACTGGAGGTACCGGTTCGAGGCCCGCTTGACCTGGGGCGCGGCCTGGCGGAAGCTAGCGAACCCGGCCTCGGTCACGAGCGAGCCGCCGACGAAGAGCGTCAGGAGCTTCGGCATCCCTTGCAGCCCGGCCAGGCCCGCGTCCGAGATTCGGGTCGCGATCAGGTCGACCGACTCCAATCGGGCGAGCTTCGCCAGCGTCGTCGCCCCCTCGTCGGAGAAGTCGGACTCCCGGAGATTCAGGCTCCACAATTTCCCGAGCCCACCGAGGTGGGCGAGGCCCTGGCCCGTGATTGGGGTCCTGCGGAGGTCGAGCTGCGAGATCTCGGTCAGGCCCGCGAGGTGGGCGAGCCCGGCGTCGGTGATCGCGGTGCCGGGCAGGTAGAGCAGTTCGAGCTTGGTCATCCCCCGGAGACTCGCCAGGCCCCGGTCGGTCAGGGCGATGTCTCCCAGCGTGAGATACTGGAGCTTGGCCAGCCCGGCCAGGTGGGCCACCCCGCCATCCGTGATCCGGGTCCGCGAGAGGTCGAGCCCGGTCAGGACCGGGAGCCGCCCGATCGCGGGCATCGAGGCGTCGGTGACGCTCGTCCCCACCAGCTCCAGGTTCACCAGCGCGGGCAGGACCGGCGTGAGGGCCTCGACGCCTCGGTCGGTCACCTTCGGGCAGCCGGCCAGGTTGAAGATGGTCAGATGGCGGAGGCCCGAGAGGCGGGCGAGCCCGGCGTCGGTGATGTCGGCCCCGGTCAGCCAGAGGAAATCCAGGTCCGGCTGGCGGGCGAGGATCGCGAGGTCGGCGTCGGTGATCGACGGGCTCTTGATGTTCACCAGCTTCATGCGAATCGAGCCCCCGAGCGCGGCCAGGCCACCCTCGATCGTCGAGCCCCCGGTGATCGAGAGCCTATGCAACCCCCCGAACGAGCCGACGACCCGCATCGTCTCGGCCGAGACCGGACCGGCGAGCGTCACCGAGGCGACTTCCTGGAACGGCTCATCGCCGACCAGCCGCCTCAGCCAGGCGGGCCCCAGGGGCTTCGCGGCCTGGACCACCGCCCGGGGCGTGTTCCGGGGGAAGTTTTGGAAGTCGTAAGTCACCGACCCCTTCGCCGCCCGGATCGTCGCCACCGCCCGGCGCTGGGTGCGGACCCGGTTCGCGACCCAGCCGGCCCAGCCGCCGACCACCAGGACCGCCAGCATCAGGACCCGCAGGCTGATCGCCAGCCGGGGGCGGGGGGCTTTCGAGGTCGAGGCCATGCGGCGGGCCCTTTCGGGGGTGCGGTCCGGTCGATCACTCCGCCCATTGGAACCGGGCCGGGGGGCGATCGCCAGGGCCGTCCGAACGCGGCGAATCCGCGAAATCATTGCAGAGCCTTGAATCCTCCGCCGAATAGAGCTACGCTGAACGTACTAATCTCCATCGGGGTCGTGCCCGATCTCCCCCCTTCACGTCCGAAGCCCGCCACGGCCCCTGGGTCGCGGTGTCGTCTCGTCCCACTCGGGACCGGACCGGTCGGGGATCGAGTCGAGGTTTGCCATCACCACGCCCGAGACCCGGCCTCGACCGTCGGTGCCCCGGCGTCGTGTATCCGCGTGCCCCTCTCCGAACTAACGCCTCGAGGCGCTTCCCCAAGGAGTCCAGCCATGTCGACGACGATCCACGAGAGCAAGGATGAGGTGGCCACCCCGGCCCCGAAGCGTCGTGACGACTACCAGCACCTGGAGACCCCGGCCCACCTCGGCCTGGTCCACGACAAGGACGACCGCCTGACGCCGATCGACGCCCTTTTCAACGCCAAGGCAGCGTCGCCGAAGCCCCGGCCGGCCCCTCGCGAGGTCCTTTGAACGTGCCGGCGGATCAGGGCCCGGACGCGGTCCGGGCCTTCATCTCGCGGAAGGCGGCCTGGAGTTCCTCTCGCTCGTCCTGGTAGCCCTGGATGCTCCGCTCGAACCGGACGTTGGCGGACTCCAGGGCCCGGATCGCCTTCGAGTCGTCGACGGCCCGCTGGGCGAGGTCCTGGTTCTGGACCTTGAGCGTCAGGGTCGAGTCCTTCAACTGGGCATTGTCGGCCCGGAGGCTTTGCACCAGCTTCTGGGCCTCGTCGAGCCGCGACTTCGGCGCGAAGGCGCAGCCGCTCGGTGCGACCAGGCAGGGCACGAGCAAGGCGATGGGCAGGAGCCCCTTGGCACTTCCCGGCATGGGCGTTCCGACTCCTTTCGGGACGTCTCGGCATCGGCAAGGCACCCCCTCGGCGGCGAAGGTCTCGCCGCCGAGGAGGCTTGGGATCAACCGAAGAGGCCGGCGACGGACTTGATCAGGCCGGCGGCCGGGCCGGCGGACTGGAACTCGTAGAGGTTGCGGACCAGGTCGATCGAGAAGACCAGGGAGACGAAGACCAGGGCGGTGGTCGCGCCGAGGAGGCCGACCCAGATCCCGCCCCACTCGGCCTGCGGGCCGCTGGGCATGAGGCGACCGCCGACGGCGGCGGGCACGGCGGCGGCGGCCGGCGCGGCGCCTTCGCTCTCCACGTCCCAGCCGCCGGCCATCTCGCCGGAGCCCCCCTCGTCGTCGGAGGCGAACTCGCCGGAGTCCTCGTCGGCGGCCAGGGCCGCGCCCATCGCGGTGGCGGCGTTCTGGTCGACGTCGTCCTCGTCCAGGGCGAAGACCTCGGAGGCCGAGTCGCCCTCCTCCAGGTCGAAGTCGCTGGAGCGGTCGATCTGGACGGTCCGGTCGTCGTGGTCGGAGTCCAGCGAGTCGACTTCGAGGGAGAAGTCGGTGTCCTCGAAGATATCCTTCTCGGTCATCCCCATCGAGGTCGCGCCGGGGTCGGCCGGGATGACGCCGGGCATGACGGTGGCGGAGTTGGGGTCGAGCTTGGCGGCGGCCGGCGGCTGGGCGGCCTTGGGCGGGACCTTGGGGGCGGGCTTGCCGCGGGGCATGTCGTCGTCGTCGTCGAGCGGGGCCAGCTCGATCGAGTCGGAGGAGAGGTCGAAGCCGCCGACGCCGAGCAGGTTGATCCCCGAGTCGCTCGGCCTGGCCAGGTTGATCCCCGAGGCCGAGGGCTGGGCGGCGGTCACGTCGGAGTCGCTCGGCCCGGCCAGGGGTGTGGCCTCGAACTCGTCGCTGGCGTCCAGCGCGGTCAGCTCGAAGTCGCTCCCGCTCTCGGGCTGGAGGGCCGCGGCGATGTCGGAGGAGGGCGTCAGCTCGAAGTCCGACCCGGACTCCGACTCCACGCCGCCCTGGGCGGCGAAGACCTCGCCGGAGGAGCCGACCCGGCCGGAGGCCTGCGGCGCAGCCGGCTGGAGCGCCTCCATCCCCAGGATCGAGCCGTCGTCGTTGACCAGGGTCACGTCGGAGTCGCTCGGCCGGTAAGTGCGGGGCGAGTCGGGCGACATCATCCGCACGTCGGAGTCGCTCATCCCCTTGGCCGGCTGGTCGGGGACGATCCGCACGTCGGAGTCGCCCGGCTTCTTGCCCGCCGGCTTCATCCCGATGATCGTCGAGCTGGAGTTCGACAGCGGGCCGGCCGGCAGCGAGAGGTCGTCGAACTGGACGTCAAGGTCGTCCTCCGACCCGGTCCGGTCCTCGGCCAGCTCGGAAGTCCGGCCGCCGAGGTCGGGCTTGGCCGCGCCCATCTGGAACTCGGAGAGGTCGATCTCGCCGCTCCCGCTGACGTCGGGGACCTCCAGCTCGAGGTCCGAGAGCGAGAGCTCGGGGTCGCTGCCCAGGCCGCGGCGGCGGGCCAGCTCGTCGATGTCGGCGACCCGGAACTGCCAGGTCCCGCCGTCCATGAAGGCGCGGACCTCGCGCTGCTGG
>JAABUK010005878.1_pt1 | contig 18708 bp, 20 predicted proteins | sample 5559141 | NCBI WGS metagenome assembly JAABUK01 (sample SAMN10711869, study PRJNA513367) | rock metagenome | isolation source: Antarctica rocks | place: Antarctica: Victoria Land, Pudding Butte nord | collected 2016-01-03 | reverse complement strand
GAGGCCCTCGACGCCGATCGGGGTCCAGAGGGCGGGGCCGAGCAGGTGCATGGGGATGGAGACGGTCTCGACGGTGGCGCCGAGGGCGGCGAGGCGGTCGGCGGCGGCGCGGACCTTTTCGTTGACGCCGGGTTCGGCGTTGGCTTGCTGGAAGCCTTGCTCGACGATGCCGATGCGCAGGCCTTGGACGCCGCCGTGTAGGGCCTCGGTGTAGAGATGGGTCTGGACGCCGTATTGGCGCCGATCGTAGCCGTCGGGGCCGGCGATGACTTCGAGCAAGAGGGCGTTGTCGGCGACGGAGTTGGTCATGGGGCCGACATGGTCGATGGTGATCTCGATGGGCATGATGCCGGTGTAGGGCACGAGGCCGTGGGTGCCCTTCATGCCGTAGATGCCGCAGAAGCTGGCGGGGATGCGGATGGAGCCGCCCTGGTCGCCGCCGAGGGCCATGTCGGCCTCGCCGCGGGCGACGACGACACCGCTGCCGGACGATGATCCGCCGGCGGAATGGCCGTGGCGGTGGGGATTGTGGACGGGGCCGGTGACGTTGGTGTGCGAGCCGCCGGAGAGGCAGAAGGCTTCGCAATGGGTCTTGCCGAGGATGGTGCCGCCGGCGTCGAGGATGCGTTCGACGACGGTGGCGTCGATGTCGGGCATGTAGCCTTCGAGGGTGGCGGATCCGTTCATCATGGGCACGCCGGCCAGCATGATGTTGTCCTTGAGCGCGATCGTCTTGCCGGCGAGCTTGCCGGTTTCGGCGCCGCGGACGGTGGTCTTGACGTACCAGGCGTTGTCCTTGTTGTCCTCTGGAGCGGGCCTTTGGCCGGGGGTGCGGGGATAACGGACCGGGGGGAGGGCGTCCGGCATGGCGTCGACCAGGTTATAGGCGGCGATGCTCGGGGTGATGATGGCGGCGAACGAGGCGAGCTCGGCTTCGGTGAGGTCGAGCCCGACCTCGTCGGCGGCGGCGCGCAGTTGCGCGTGGGTTGGCATCGGGACGGCCATGATTGGGTTCCTTATGGCGCGAGGTAGCGGAGAAGGGCGGGGTCGTGGCGGATGTCGGCGGCAGGGCCTTCGAGAGCGACGGTGCCGCGTTCGATGACGTAGGCGTAGTCGGCGACGCGGAGGGCGAGTTCGACGTGTTGTTCGACGAGGATGATGCTCATGCGCCGGGTCAACTCGATGAGGCGGTCGGCGATCTCCTCGATGACGCCGATCCAGACGCCTTCGGTGGGCTCGTCGAGCATGAGCACGCGCGGGTTGCCGAGGAGGGCGCGGCCGATGGCGAGCATCTTGCGTTCGCCGCCGGAGAGGGTGCCGGCGGTTTGGCCGAGGCGGGCGCCGAGCTTGGGGAAGGTCGCGAGCACTTGGTCGATGGGTTCGCGAGAGCGGGCGCCGAGCAGGAGGTTTTCGCGTACGGTCATTTTGGCGAAGATGGCCTGTTCCTGGGGCACGTAGCCGATGCCGTCGAGGGCGCGCTGCTCGGGTGCGGCGGCGGCGGGTTGGCCGTCGAGGGTGATGGCGCCGGACATGGGCTTGAGTTCGCCGGCGAGGGTTTTCAGCAGGGTGGTCTTGCCGGCGCCGTTGCGGCCGAGGATGGCGGTGCCGCCGATGGCGGGGGCGGCCATCGAGAGGCCGAACAGGACTTGGCTGCGGCCGTAGCCGGCGCAGAGATCATCTATCTTGAGGAGGGGGGCGGGATCAGACACGGCTGGTGTAGATCTCCTGGACGCGGGTGTCGCGCTCGATCTCGTCGACGGTGCCGTCGCCGAGGACGCGGCCCTGATCGAGCACGGTGAGGCGGTCGCAGATGTTCTTGATGAAGTCGAGGTCGTGCTCGACGATGACGAGGGCGCAGGTTTGCTTGATCGGCAGCAGCAATTCGCCGGTGACGCGGCGCTCCTCGGGGCTCATGCCGCCGGTGGGTTCGTCGAGCAGGAGCAGCTTGGGGTTGGGGGCGAGGGCCATGGCGATCTCCAGCCATTGCTGTTCGCCGTGGCTGAGTTCGCCGGCGAGGTCGTCGGCGCGGGCGGCGAGGCGGAAGCGGTCGAGCGCTGTCATCACCTGGGGCTCGAGGCGGTTGCGGGAGCGGCTGCGCAGGAGCGCCCAGTTGCTCTGCCCGGATTGCAGCGCGAGCAGGACGTTGTCGTAGACGGAGAGCTCGGCGAGCACGGCGGTGATCTGGAATTTCAGGCTGAGGCCGCTTCGGGCGCGCTGGTAGGGGGGCGCGTTGGTGATGTCGGCGCCGTCGAAAGCGATGGTGCCGGAGGTGGGCAGGTGGGCGCCGGCGATGGCCTTGAGCAGGGTGCTCTTGCCGGAGCCGTTGGGGCCGATCAGGCCATGGAAGGTGCCGGCGGCGACGGTGAGGTCGACGCCGTCGAGGGCGCGGAGCGGGCCGTATGCCTTGACGATCGAGGTGGCTTGCAGGAGGGCCATCAGCGTTGCTTGCGTCCGTAGCTGCCGATGCGTTCGCGGGTGGAGAGCACGAGGCCGAGCAGGCCGGTGGGCTGGAACATGACCACGACCAGCAGCACGATCCCGAGCAGGACCGGCCAGAACTGGCGCACCGCGTCGGTGCCGGAGAGGACGAAGCTGAGGCCCTCAATGGCGGCGGCGCCGAGCACCGGGCCGATCAGGGTGCCGCTGCCGCCGAACAGGCAGTAGATCACCGCCGTAGTCGACAGGCCCGGCCCGAGGTTGCTCGGGCCGGTGAAGCCCTGGTGGTAGCTGTAGAGCGCGCCGGAGAGCCCGGCCACCGCGCCAGCCAGGGTGAACACCAGCGCCTTGAAGCCCTGGACGCGGTAGCCGAAGAAGGCGAGGCGTTCCTCGTTCTGGCGCATGCCGGCGAGCACCAGGCCGAGCTGGGAGCGGACCAGCCAGCGGCTGGCGAGGTAGACCAGCAGTAGCGCGATCAGGGCGACGGTGTAGAACTCGACGCCTTCGACGAACTCGTAGCTGCCTAACGCCATCAGCTTGATCGAGGAGAGGCCGTTGCCGGCGCCGACATATTGCCAGCCGGAGACGAGGCGTTCGGCGGCGTAGGCGCCGGTGAGCGTGCCGAAGGCGACGAAGATGGACGTGGGGGTTTTTTTGCCGAGCAGCAGGAAGGCGGCCATGAGGGCGGCGAGCAGGCCGCCGACCCCCATGGCGAGCGGGAGCGTGCCCCAGAGCTGGCTGAAGTCGAGGTCGCGGCCGACGAGGGCGGTGGCGTAGCTGGCGACGCCGAAGAACAGCGCCTGGCCGAACGACATGATGCCGGAATAGCCCCAGCAGAGGTCGAAGCTGATGGCCAGGAGCGAGAGGATCAGGATGTTGGTCATCAGGGTGATGAGTTCGGGGCGGTCGGCGAGCAGGAAGGGGGCCGCGACCAGTCCGGCCAGGGTCGCCAGCTCGACGAAAGGGAGCACGCGCAGGCGGCGAGTTTGACGGGTCGCGGCGGTCACTGGGTCAGCACTCCCGGGGATCGACCATGTCTTCCTTGCTGACGATCTCGTAGCGCGGCTTGCCGGCATCGTTGCGGCAGGTGGCGATGTACATGTTCATCTTGCAGTGCCATTTGCCGGGGACGATTTCGGCGCCGCCGCCGGGTCCTTCGGCGATGGCGGCGTGGTCGAGTGCGGCGGCGACGTCTTCACGGCCGAGCTTGCCGCCGTTGGCCTTGACCGCGGCTTCGTAGAGCTTGATGCCGCGGTACATGCCGGTGGCGCCGCTGCCGGCGGTGAAGAGGTATTTGGTGTCGGGAAAGCGCTTGGCGTAGTCGGCCTGGAGCTGCTTGCTGAAGGGGTCGTCGACGGCCTGGAAGTAGTCGAGGCAACTGACGAGGCCGTCCATTTCGTTGGCCGGGTTATAGTTCAGGGCGTTCTCGTCATAGTAGACGCAGGTTAGGACGCCGCCGTTCTTCTGGAAGCCGGACTCGTAGAGCTGCTTGACGAAGGGCTGGACGCCGGGGGCGATGATGGTCATGAACACGCAATCGACCTTGCCGTCCTGGATTTTGCCGATCGTGGCGGAATATTCGGCCTGGTCGATGGGGTAGTATTCCTCGAACACGACTTCGCCGCCGTTGGCTTCGATCACCTTGCGGGCGTATTTATTGAGCAGCTGCGGCCAGACGTAGTTGGCCGATGGCATGGCGAACTTCTTTTTGCCGAGCGTCTTGATGAGGTAGGGGATTAGCTTGTCGCATTGCTGCGCGGGCGTCGGGCCGGTGTTGTAGAGGAACTTGGTGCATTCCTGGCCCTCGTAGAGCTGCGGGTAGATGTAGAGGGTGCGGCCGCGGTTGACGATCGGGTCCTTGATGGCCTGGCGCATGGCGCTGGTGATGCCGCCGAGGACGACGTCGACGCGGTGCTCCTGGATCAGACGGCGCACGTTGCCGACGGCGACCTTGGGGTCGGACGCAGTGTCTTCGAGGTGCAGCTCGATCGGGCGGCCGCCGATGCCGCCGGCGGCGTTGATGCGTTCGACGGTGAATTGGGCGACCTGCCAGTTGGCGTTGCCGGACGGCGCGATGGCGCCGGTGATGTCGGTGGCGATGCCCATCTTGATCGGGCTGGCGGCGTGGGCCCAGCCCGGGCGGAGCACCCATCCGGCGGCAGCCGCGGTCCAGCCGGCGGCGGCCAGGCCGGCGGTGCCCTGGAGCAGGTTGCGGCGGCCGAGGCGGGCGAGACGGTCGTGTTCAGACATGATCGAACTCCCTGGTTTGGTGGTTAGGCACGTCCGGCGGCGATGAAGCCTTGCGGGCGCAATCGCACCATCGCCAATGCGAGCACGAAGACGAGCGGATCGGCCAGCACCGGCTGCACGATCCAGGGCAGGCCTGCGGCCATGGTGCCGACGGCGGTGGCGCCGGCGACCGGGCCCTCGAAGGTGCCGACGCCGCCGAGCATGACGGAGAGGAAGGCCTGGACGAGGAAGCGGGTGCCGATATCGGCCGAGAGCGCGTAGAGCGGCACGATCAGCGCCCCTGCCAGCCCGGCCAGCGCGGCGCCGAAGGCGAAGGTCATGGCGTAGAGCCGGCCGGTGGAGATGCCGCAGGCGCGGGCGAGCATGGGGTTTTCCAGCGCGCCGCGGACGCGCAGTCCGATCGGCGTGCGCTCGAGCAGCAGCCAGCTGCCGAGGATGACGGCGGCGGTGACGACGATGATGAAGCTGCGCCAGATGGAGAATTCGAGGCCGCCGACGCTGAAGGCGCCGCCGATCGGTTCGGGGACGGATTGGTAGTGGCCGCCGAGCAGGCCGCGGACGATCTCGCGGATGATCAGGCCGAGCGCGTAGGTGCCGAGCATGGCGATGATGGGGTTGGCGTAGAATCGTCGGATGACGAAGCGTTCGAGCACGAGGCCGACGAGGCCGACGAGGATCGGGGCGGCGATCACGCCGGTCCAGCCGCCGAGGCCGGCGCTGTCGCTGAGGTAGACGGTGTAGGCGCCGAGCAGGACGAGCTCGCCATGGGCGAAGTTGAAGATGCCCATCATGCTGGCGATGACGCCGAGGCCGAGCACGATCAGGACCATCACCGAGGTGAAGGCCAGGATGTCGAAGGCGAGCTTGATGGCGAAGTCCATCAGCCCGGCCGCTGCAGGACGGGGGTGCGGCGGTGGTGGGTGGCCTGTTCGTAGTCGTAGGCGAGGCCGAGCAGGAGCGCTTCGCTCCAGGGGCGGCCGACGAAGATCAGGCAGAACGGGGCGCCGTTGTCGTGATAGCCGGCGGGGACGACGACACCGGGCAGGCCGGCGATGTTGATTTCGCAGACGGTGGTTTCGTGGATGGGCGTGCCGGCGTGCAGCTCGGGCAGGGCGTCGCGCATTTGCGGGAAGACTAGGGCGTCGAGGCGGGCGGCGTCGAGGCCGGCGGCGTCGAGCGTGTGGTGGAAGAGGGCGAGGTAGGCCTGCTTGGCGGCGAGGAAGTCGCTCATGTCGGGGGGTTGGGTGGGGTCGGCGAGGCAGGCGGTGAATTGGGGCAGGCCGTGCAGGTATTCGAGCACGCCGCCGGGTCCGAACGGGTTTTCGGCGGCGGTGGCTTGGGCGAAGTCGGCGAAGGTTTTCAGGGCGGCGTTGGGGCCCATGCGGTGGAGGTAGTTGGTGAGGTCGAAGGGGACGGATTCGATGCCGCGGGCGTCGTAGTAGCCGGGGCCGGGCATGGGTTGGGCGATGGCGGCGAATTCGGTGCCGGCGAATGGGTCGGGCAGGAGGGTGGCGCCGAGGCCGCTGATTTCGGTTTGGGCGCGCTGGTAGAGGGTGGTGGTCGAGGGCGAGAGCGGGAGGTCGCGCCAACCGGGTCCGTAGAGGCCGAGGCGCTTGCCTTTGAGGGCGCCGGGGGCGAGGGCGGCGGCGTAGCCTTTCTCCGGCAGGTGGCCGATGCCGGCGGCGGTCTTGGGGTCGGCCATGGTGAAGCCGGCCAGCGCGTCGAGTGCTACGGCGGCGTCGCGGACGCAGCGGGCGAGGGGGCCGACGACGTCGCGCTGGCTGGCCAGCGGCATGACGCCGGCGTTGGGCACGAGGGCGAAGGTGGGTTTGATGCCGACGAGGGCTTGGGCGGAGGCGGGGTTCTGGATGGAGCCGCCGGTCTCCTCGGCCAGGCCCAGCACGGCGAAGCCGGCGGCGACCGCGGTGGCCGACCCGGCGCTGCTGCCGCCGGGGGCGCAGTCGGGGGCGGCGGCATTGATGGTCGGGCCGGCCCAGGAATCGTTGGCGTGGCTACCGGAGGCGCTGAGCACGGGGACGTTGGTCTTACCGAGGATGATGGCGCCGGCGGCGCGCATGCGGGCGACGACGGGGGCGTCGGTGGCGGGCATCAGGTCGATGCCGCCGGTCTTGCTGCAGAGCAGGCGCCAGCCGCCGGTGGAGGGGAAGCCGGCCATGTCCATCGTGTCCTTGACGACGATGGGGATGCCGGCGAGGGGGCCGAGGGTCTCGCCGCCGGCGCGCCGCTGGTCGATGGCGCGGGCGTCGTCGATGGCGGCCGGGTTGGGGAAGATGATGGCGTTGTAGGTGGGGTTATGGGCGGCGATGCGGTCGAGGCAGGCCTGGACCAGGGCTTCACAGGTGTAGGTGCCGCTGGCAAAGGCGGATTGCACCTGCTCGACGGTGAGGGTGTCGAGGTCGATCACTTGCGGGGTTCGCCGACGATGGATTTCTTGATCGAGGCGCCGAGGGTGTATTTGGGGTCGACCATGTTGCCGACGCGCAGCTTGCCGCATTGGGTGAGCAGCAAGTAGGCCTCGTGCTCGTCGAAGCCGAAATCGGTGGCCATCCAGCGGACGAGCTCGCGGTAGGCGATGCGGGCGGCGTCTTCCATCGGGCGGCCGGAGCCGATGGTCATGAAGAACTCGGACGTCTCGAGGCGGGGCCAGGCGAGCGGCCAGCGCTTGATGAGGTCGACGTGGACGGTGGTGTGGGTGGGGTGCTCGAGGGCGACGCCGCAGAGCTCGCCGTCGCCCTGGATGGCGTGGCAGTCACCGAGGAAGAGCCGGGCGCCGGGGGCGTTGACGGGGAGGTAGATGACGGACCCGGGGGCGATGTCGGGCAGATCCATATTGCCGCCGTAATAGTCGGGGACGAGCGAGGAGATGGCTTCGATCTCGGGGGAGGTGCCGATGGTGCCGATGAAGGGTTCGTAGGGCAGGGTGATGCGATCGCTCCACTTGATGCCGCCCTCGACGGTGACCTCGAGTTTCTTGACCCGTTCGGGGAGCGGCGGGTTGAGCAGCGCGGTGGCGCCGGTGGCGACGAGGCCGCCGAATTCGGTGATCATGCAGGTGGTGCCGACCGGCTGCGGGCCGCGCGGCTTTATTTCTCGAATGTGGACGGCTAGGCAGTCGCCCTTCTCGGCGCCGTTGACGTAGATCGGGCCGTTCTGGGGGTTGAGGAAGGGGAAGTTGAGGATCTCGCTGGGCTTGTCGGTCTCGTGCTGGATCCGCCCTTCGAAAGCGTCGTGGGTCTCGCAGGTCACGGTGTCGCCGGGCTCGATGGTGAGCACGGGCTGGGCGTAGGGACCGTAGACGTATTCGTATTTGCCCTGGGCCGATTCGGTCAGGTCGTGATGGCGGCCGGTCTTGCCGTTTGCTAGGCCGCGCCGGGCCATGATGGAGGTTTCGAACCAGGACATTTGTTGCCTCTCCTGTTTGATCAGACGGACAGATGGCGGCGGACGATCTCGCGGTCTTCGAGCATGTCCGGCGTGAGCGTGGCGACCAGGCGGCCCTTGTCCATGACGACGCAGCGCTGGGCCATGGCGCGGATCGTGTCGATGTTCTGCTCGACGAGCACGATGGTCAGGCCGGTGGTGCGGTTCAGTTCGATGCCGATGCGGGCGATGTCCTGGACGATCGAGGGCTGGATACCTTCAGAGGGTTCGTCGAGCAGCATCAGCGTGGGGCGGGCGATCATGACGCGGCCGATGGCGAGTTGCTGCTGTTGGCCGCCGGAGAGGGTGCCGGCGGGCTGGCGGCGGCGTTCGTGCAGGATGGGGAAGCTGCGGTAGACCAGCTCGAAGTCGGCCGGGCTGCCGCCGCGGCCGGCGGCGCGGCCGACGCTGAGGTTCTCCTCGACGCTCATGCGCGGGAACACGTCGCGGCCCTGCGGCACGTAGCCGATGCCGAGGCGGGCGCGGTGATGGGCGGAGAGGCGGGCGATCGGCTCGCCGCGAAAGTGGATCGAGCCGGCCTGGGTCGGCAGCAGGCCGATCAGGGCGCGCATCAGCGTGGTCTTGCCGACGCCGTTGCGGCCGATGACGGCGACGATCTCGCCGGGTTGGATTTCGAGGTCGACGCCTTGGAGCACCGGCTTGCCGCCGTAGCCGTTGCGCAGGCCTTGAGCACTGAGCAGCGGTTCAGACATGGTGGTGGTCCCGGGCGTGGCCGAGATAGATCTCGGCGACGCGCTCGTCGGCGGTGATGGCGTCGATGCTGCCTTGGGCGAAGATGCGGCCGAGGTGGAGCACGGTGACGCGCTGGGCGACCTGGCGGACGAACTCCATGTCGTGCTCGACGGCCAGGATGGTCATGCCGGCGGCGTTGAGCGCCTTGGTCATTTCGCCGGTTGCGTGGGTTTCCTCGATCGACATGCCGGCGGTGGGTTCGTCGAGCAGCAGCAGCTTGGGCTTGAGGCTGATGGCCATGCCGATCTCGAGCCATTGCTTCTGGCCGTGGCTGAGGTTGCCGGCGCGCTGGGTGGCGTCGGCGGTCAGGTTGAGGAAGGCGAGCAGGCGGGTGATCTCGGCGCCGAGGCTGGCGGCCTCGAGATGGTGCTGCAGGGCGATCTCGAGGTTCTGGCGGACGCTGAGGGCGTTGAAGACGCCGGGGACTTGGAACTTCACGCTCATGCCGCGGCGGATGCGCTGGTGCGAGACGAGGTGGGTGATTTCGGCGCCGTCGAACAGGATCTGGCCGCTGCTGGGGGTGTGCTCGCCGAGGATGAGGCGGAACAGAGTGCTCTTGCCGGCGCCGTTGGGGCCGATCAGACAGTGGAACTCGCCGGCTTCTAGGGCGAGATCGACGTCGGAGGTGACCTGGAAACCGCCGAAATGCTTGTTGAGCGCGCGCGTCTCGAGGAGGGTCATCTTGCGCTCCGGCGGAACAGCCGGGTCGCGGCCATGACGAGGCCTTCGGGGGCGCCGAGCACGGTCAGCACGAGCAGGGCGCCCATGGCGACGAGGGCGTATTGGCTGCCGTAGATGGTCAGCGCCTGGAAGCCGCCGATGACGAGGAGGGTGCCGATGAGCGTCGTGGTCAGGTCGCTGCGGCCGCCGACGGCGACCCAGACGACGGGGAGCGAGGCGGCGGTCAGGCCCATGCTGGACGGCGTGATGTACTGGCCCCAGCTGGTATAGAGCACGCCGCTGAGCCCGGCGAACGCGCCGCCGACGACGAAGGCGGCGAGTTGATAGCGGCGGATGTCGTAGCCCAGCATGGTCGCGCGCTGCGGGTTCTCGCGGATGGCGACGAGGACGTTGCCGAACGACGAGTTCATCAGCATGCGCAGGCCGAGATAGGCGAGCACGAGCAGCGCGAGGACGACGTAGTAGAGCGGGATGTCGGGGGAGAGGACGATGTCGTCACCGGGCCAGGGGCCGAGCCAGGGAATGGTGAGCGGGGCCATGCCGCTCATGCCGTTGAAGCCGTTCAGCCGGGCGCGGCCGACGTGCCATTCGGGCCCGGCAGTCTGCGCCATGAAGCGCTCCAGCACGAGGGTGACGGAGAGGGTGACGATGCCGAGGAAGACGCCGCCGATGCGGCCCCAGAACAGGAAGTAGCCGAGGATGGCGGCCAGCGTCGCCGCGGCGGCGATGGCGGCGACGGCGCTGAGCAGGGTGAGCCCGTGGTCGGCGCCGAAGTTTAGCGCGAGGATGCCGTAGACGTAGCCGGCGACGCCGAACAGGGCGGTCTGGCCGAAGCTGAGGATGCCGCCATAGCCCCAGATGACGCAGAGGCCGAGCGCCATGAAGGTCCAGTTGAAGAAGTAGATGGTGTTGCCGACGGTGTAGGCGTCCTCGAATAGCGGGTAGGCGGCGGCGAGTGCCACGACGATTGCGAAGCCGGTCCAGAACCAGGGGCCGCGGCCGAGCGTCTGCGGCCCTTGCAGGCGGTGGAAGGGCTTACGCGCGCTCACGCAGCACCAGGCCGGAGATGCCGCGCGGGAGCACGCGGATGACGACGATGACGGCGAGCAGGAGGCTGATCTGGCCGGCGAGCTGGCCTTGCCAGGTGGTCATGGCGGCCTTGATGAGCCCGAGCAGCACGCCGGCCGGGGCGGTGCCGAGGAAGACGTCGCCGCCGCCGACGACGACGGTGACGAAGGCCTCGATGATGAATTGCGCGCCCATGGTGGGCACCAGCGTCATGGTCGGCGCGTAGAGCCCGCCGGTGGCGCCCGCGAGTGCCGCGCCGATGCCGAAGGTGGCGGTGTAGATGAGCTTGGTGTCGACGCCGAGGGCCTCGGCCATGTGCGGCACCTGGATGGTGGCGCGGGCCAGTTCGCCGAAGCGGGTGAGGGTGAACAGGGCGTAGAGCCCGGCCAGGATGGCGGCGGCGACCGCCATCAGCACGAAGCGGTAGATGGAGTAGGACAAGCCGCCGACGGCGATGCTGCCGAACGGCGTGCCGGTACCGGGCATACTGGGTCCGAACACGATCAGGGTCCCTTGCGAGACGATCAGGCTGATGCCCCAGGTGGCGACGATGGTATCGAGCGGGCGGTCGTAGAGACGGCGGATGACGAGGCGTTCGAGCACGATGCCGGCCAGGCCCGCGGCCGCGGCGCCGCCGAGCACGGCGAGCGCCAGCGGCAGTCCGGCGCGGGCGAGCGCGCCGGTGACGTAGGCGCCGCACATGATGAACTCGCCTTGGGCCAGGTTGATGACGCCCATCATGCCGAAGATCACGGCCAGTCCGCTGGCGCACAGCACGAGAAAGGCACAGGCGTCGCCGAACTGGTAGAGGAAGCCGAACACGGTATCGAACGCTGGCAAAAACAAACTCCCGCAAGGGGGTGCCGAAGCACCCCGTTTGACGATTATTTCGGCGGCGGGCTGCTGGGCGTGTATTGCGCGTTCGGGTTCTTCTTGGTGAGGTCGCAGCCGGCCTCGCCGAGCCAGTAGGGCTTGATGTCGTGCCAGACTTTCGGGAACGAGATCGAGTGGTCGTCACCGACCTTGGCGAGATAGATCGTGTGCGACATGTGCTGGCTCTTGGGGTCGATGCAGACCTTGCCCTCGGGGGCGTCGAAGCAGACGTCGCCCTTGGCGATGATCTTGCGGAGGTCGTCGCGCTTGGTGGAACCGTCGGCGCGCTCGACCATCTCCTTGTAGAGATAGACGGCGAGGTAGGAGTTCTCCGCCTCCTGGTTGATGTAGGGCTCGTTGGGGAACTTGGCGTGCCACTTCTTGACGAAGGCCTGGCTGGCCGCGTCCGGCACTTCCTCGATCCAGTTGGTGGTGACGTACATGTTGGCCAGGCTGGGCGGCTTGAAGCGCTTGTGCTCGTAGGCCTGGCCGACGTTGACGGAGCTGCCCATCGGCACCTTCAGGTTGGCCGCGGCGGCCTGCTCGTAATAGGAGGACTGGGCGGTGCCGACGAGGAGGGTGATGAGGATGTCGGGCTTGGCCTTCTGGATGTTCTGGATGGTGGACGAGAACTGCGAGACGCCGAGCGGGATGAACTCCTCGCCGGCCATGGTGCCGCCCTGCTCCTTGACGATGTTGCGGACCCATTCGGCGGAGATCTGGCCGAAATTGTAGTCGGCGGCGATCGTGTACACGCGCTTGCCGAACTTCTCCATCATCCACGGGATCAGGGTCGAGAATTGCTGTTCCGGGACTGCGCCGGTGACGATCATGTGCGCGTCGCACACGCCGCCCTCGTACTGGTTGTTGTAGAAGGCCAGGCCGTTCAGCTGGTCGACGATCGGGCGGTAGGCCTCGCGCGACGCGCTGGAGAAGCCGGCGAACACGGCGTCGACCTTGTCGCGCTGCAGCACGCGGCGCATGAACTCCTGGTAGCGGGTGTTGTCGGACTGGGTGTCGTAGATCACCAGCTCGAGCTTGCGGCCGGCGATGCCGCCCTTCTCGTTGATCTCGTCGGTGGCGAGCTGGATGCCGTGCACCTTGCCGATGGTGGCCAGCGCGAAATCGCCCGATTGGTCCTCAAGCACGCCGAGTTTGATCGGGTCGGCCGCCCAGCCCGTCGCTGGCGCGACCGTCGTCATCACCGCCAGCGCGGCTCCGGCCAGAAGCGTCATCTTGGTGGGCGACATCGTCTGTCTCCTGTTGCGGTGGGTGATTGGTGGGCGCGAGGTCGCGGCAGACGTCGCGGGCGTAGTCCTCGACGCCGACCCGGCGGCGCATGCTCTCGCGCCGCAGGTGGGCGTAGGCCTGCTCGTCGGTCATGCCGGACTGGTTCATCAGGCCGACGACGGCGCGGATGACGTAGCGACGGCCGCTGCGGCGGCGGTTGTGCTCGGCCAGCTGGGCCTCGAGGCGTGAGAAGCGGGCGTGGTTGTTGGCGGCCAGGAACAACGAGGAATAGACGGTGGCTGGGTGGATCGGCTTGCGCAGGAAGGCGGTGGCGCCCGTATCGGCCAGCGCCTTGAGCCGGCTCGGCGCCTCGACGCCGACGACGCCGATGACGGGGATGGCAGGCAGGATGAGGCCGGGTCGCCCGAACAGCGCGGGATCGAACAGGCCGTCGCCGTCGACGAACAGGATGTCGCGTTCAGGGGCGACGGCGTCGACGCCGATCTCGTCGAGATAGGCGAGCGTCAGGCCGAGGCGATGCAGCGCGCCGGTCAGCGTGTCCGCCGCGGCGCCGCGCGGGCCCCACCAGAGGGCGCGGAAGCCGCGGAAGTTCTGGATGGCGCGCGACGCGCTCATGACGCCACGCGCAGCTTGGGCGGGGGCGCCGCGTGGGTCCAGAAGCGGGCGGAATTCCAGACCAGGTAGGGGTCGGCGGCGACCGGCGCGGGCGCCTGCTTGATGATCTCGAAGCGCATCTGCGCGGTCGAGCGGGCGATGCGGGGCGTGAGTGCGGCGTGCCAGGTCTCGGCGTCGATCCGCACCGGGCCTTGCGGCGCCTCGAGGGTGATCGTGCTCGCGGCGCGCTTGACGTCGGCGCAGGCGGCGGCGGGCCCGGCGGTTTCGAGCGCGCGGGCGAGCAACTTCACGGCGATATAGGCCGCTTCGGCGTCGGCGCAGGCGGCCGGGCCGGCGTCGAACTGGGCGTCGTAGGCGGCGACGAAGCGGTGGTTGGCTGGGCTGGCGATGGAGGAGAAGTAGACGCTGGCGGTGATGTGCCCGTCGGCGGCGGCCGGGCCGATCTCCTCGAGCTCGGGCTCGGACAGGGTGCAGCTGGCGATCGGCAGGGCGCGGGGCTGGTCGATGCCGCGGGCGATGCAGGCGGCGCGCAGCGCGGTCATGAAGCGGTAGGCGGAGGTGCCGATCAGGGTGCTGAAGACGAAGCTCGGGCGGGCGTCGATGATGGCGTCGATGACGTGCTCGAACTCGGTTTCGCCGATCGGGAAGTAGCGCTCGGCCAGGACCTCGCCGCCGGTGCAGCCGAGTCGCTCGCGCAGGATGCGGTTGTTCTCCCAGGCCCAGATGTAGTTGGAGCCGATGCAAAAGGCGCGCGATCCGAAGGTGCGCTGCATGTAGTCGGCCAACGGCAGCAAATGCTGGTTGGGGACGGCGCCGGTGTAGAGGACGTTGGCGGACGATTCGAAGCCCTCGTAGTGCGAGGGATACCAGAGCAGGGCATCGGCCTTTTCGAACAGCGGGACGCATTCCTTGCGGCTCGACGAGGTGTAGCAGCCGATGACGTGGCGGACGCCATGATGGTCGAGGAGGTCGGCGCAGATGCTGGCGTATCGCTCGGGCTTGCCGCCGGGGTCGTCGCCGATGGGGGCGAGCGTGATGGGCGAGTGGGGGAGGGCGTTGACTTCGCGGACGGCGAGGAGCGCGCCGTTGTGCATGGCGCGCGCCACCGTTGCGTAGGGTCCCTTGCGGGAGAACACGAGGCCGAACGGGACGATCGTTTTGGTCGGACTGCTCACGGTTCGCTCGCCTCTCGATACGCCGGGGTCGCGGATGTGTTGGCAGCGCTGCCAAGGGCGATGGAGTCGGGGCCGGGCGCGCTTGGGTGGCTTCGTTGCCACACGCGCCGAGGCGATCAAGAGAACTGGCGCGCTCTGTTGCGCCGAAGCGATGGTTCCAGTGGACATATCAGTGCACACATCGTGCCAACCGCCAAGTGGGGGTTTGGGTGAGGGGGCGGGATGGGGTGAGCGGGGCGCCGGTGCATCAAATTGAGGCGGATGCCTGCCGAAACGGCGCGGGACGCTTTCATCTCGCGGGCGAGCGGATGGCGCTGTTGCTGCTGGCCCGGGTTCACGAGGCGTTGTATGCGGTGGGCAAATCGGGCGAGATCACCGCGATGTGGAACAAATGGCTGGGGGCGGATACCGAGCTTGAGATGACGCGAGACGCGTACGTGCGACCGATCGCGTAGAACCGTCACGATGGACCTGTTCGATCTTACGGGCCGCCGCGCCCTGGTCACCGGCTCGGGCCAAGGCATCGGCTACGCGCTGGCGGGCGGGCTGCTTCGAGCCGGGGCGACCGTGGTGCTGAACGGGCGCGACGAGGCCAAGCTGCGGCGCGCGGCCACCGCGCTCGGGCAGGGCGGCGGCCGCGTCGAGCTTGCGGCGTTCGACGTCACCGACCCGGCCGCCGTGCTTGCGGGCATCGCCGCGCTGGAGGCGAGTACGCCGATCGACATCCTGGTCAACAATGCCGGGATCCAGCGCCGCGGCCCGCTCGAGGGGTTTGCGGTCGAGACCTGGCACGAGGTGATGCGGAGCAACCTCGACAGCGTATTCTTCGTCGGTCAGGCGGTCGCGCGGGGCATGATCGCGCGGGGGCGCGGCAAGATCATCAACGTCTGCTCGGTGCAGAGCGAGCTGGGGCGGCCGTCGATTGCGCCCTATGCGGCGAGCAAGGGCGGGGTGAAGATGCTGACCAAGGGCATGTGCGCCGATTGGGCGCGTCATGGGCTGCAGATCAACGGGCTGGGTCCCGGCTATTTCGAGACCGAGCTGACCCGGTCGCTGGTGGACGATCCGGAGTTCACCGCCTGGCTGTGCAAGCGGACGCCGGCTGGACGCTGGGGCCGGGTCGAGGAGCTGGCGGGGGCGGCGATCTTTCTCGCCTCGGCGGCGTCGGACTTCGTCAATGGCCAAGTGCTTTATGTCGATGGCGGCATGACCAGCGTGGTCTGACCGCCGCAGAGGAGATGTTCCAATGCCCACATTGCTGCAGATCGCGTCGCTGTATCCCGACGCGCAATCCCGCCTGGCTGCGGGCTACACGCTGATCCCGGCCGAGCTGCCGGCGATCGACGATGCGTGGCTGGCGGCGCATGGCGCTGCCGTCGAAGGGATCGTCACCGGCGGACATCTCGGCGTGCCGCCGGCGCTGATGCGGGCGCTGCCGAACCTCAAGGTGATCGGCATCAACGGCGTCGGCTACGACAAGATCGACCTGGAGCTCGCCCGCGCGCGCGGCGTGCGCGTGGCCAACACGCCGGACGTGCTGACCGACGACGTGGCCGACCTGGCGATCGGGCTGACGCTGTCGCTGCTGCGGCGGCTGCCGCACGCGCATGCCTATGTCCGGGACGGGCGCTGGCTGTCGGCGGAACGACCGCTGGCGACCAAGCTGAGCGGCAAGCGGGTCGGCATCCTGGGCCTCGGGCGGATCGGCCGGGCAGTGGCCAAGCGGTTCGACGGTTTTACGGACGCGATCAGCTACACCGACGTCGCGCCGCAGGACACGGCGCTGACCTATGTGCCGGACATGGTCGCGCTGGCCGAGGCGTCGGACGTGTTCGTCATCTGTGCGGCGGCGTCGGCGAGCACGCGCGGCATCGTCGGCGCCGCGGTGTTCGATGCGCTGGGTCCGCGCGGCGTCCTGGTCAATATCGCGCGCGGATCGATCGTGGACGAGCCCGCGCTAGTGGCGGCCTTGCAGGAAGGCCGGCTCGGCGGCGCGGCGCTGGACGTGTTCGAGGACGAGCCGAACGTGCCGGCGGCGCTGCTGGGGATGGAGCACGTGATCACGACGCCGCACATCGCCAGTGCGACGCATGAGACGCGGCGGGCGATGGGCGACCTGATGATCGACAATCTCGATGCGTTTTTTGCCGGCCGGCCGTTGCCGACGCCGGTGGTTTGAGAGGGGAGTGTTCATGTCGCCCTCCGATCGTCTGCGCGCCCTGTTGGCCGAGCCTGGCGTCGTCGTCATGCCGGCGATTTGGGATGGGCTGAGCGCCAAGCTTGCCGCAGGCCGGCTTCCCGAGCGCATTCATGTCGGGTTCCTGCGTCGCCGGCAGCCGGTCGGGCGGGCCGGACCTGGACCTGATCTCATTCGCGGAGATGGGAGTTGGGGCTGAAGATCGGCACGCGCCCGACCGCGTTGCTGTCGCAGATGGCGGCCGGGATCAGGGCCGGGCTGGCGGCACTCGCCTCCGGCGCGGCGGACGCGCCGGGCGCGCTGTCGCCGGCGGAGTTCCGGACCGTCATGGGCTATGGTGACTATGATCGCGAGGCGAAGCTGCTCATTTCCTGAGGGTCAGGGGTCGCCGGGGACGCCGTAGCTGGGCGCCCCGGAGGGGTCGAGGGCGCGGGTGATATAGGCGGTGGCTTGCGGCGCCCATCGCACCCAGAGGGCCTCGAGTTGCGCGACCGGGTCGGTCTCGTCCCAGTCGACCCGTAAATCCGTCATCGGCCAGGGCGCGTCGCCGGCGATCAGCAGCCCGGCCGAGCGCACCGGGCCGGCCTCGCCGCCGGCCGACAGCCCGGCGCGCAGCGCCGCCATCAGCCGCGCGCCGAGTTCGCCCGGCGCTTGCTCGAAGGCGGCCACCATCGCCGGGGGCACACCCGTATCGGCCAGCATGTTGCCGGCGGCCACGCAGTCCCGCCCGAGCCAGGCGGCGTGCGTGCCCAGGATCTCGCTGCCGGAGAAGGCCGCGCCTTGGCCCTGCGCGTCGAGGGCGGCGAGTTGGCGGAAGGTGATGTGCTCCCGGCTATGCGTCAAGACGTCAAGCGTCTGGGGCGCCGAGGCGCCGAGCGTCATGAGGTCGAGCGCGGCCGGGCCGAGGCGGGGGTCGGTAATGTTCTGCGAGCAGACCGCGCCCACGCCGGCCCGGACGTGTGCGCAGCGGGCGGCAACGGCCGGCGAGGAGGACGAGACGGCGATGCCGAGCTGGCCGGTACGGGCGCAGCGCGCCGCGATCGAGAAGGTCATGGCTTCAATCCGGAATGACCGCAGTCGCATCGATCTCGACCAGCCAGCTCGGCCGGGCCAGCGCCACGACCACCAGGCCGGTGCAGGCCGGGTGCACGCCGCTGATGTAGGCGCCCATGGTGCGATAGACCGGCTCGCGGTGCCGCACGTCGGTCAGATAGACGGTCAGCTTGCACAGATGCGCCATCTCGCCGCCCGCCTCGGCGATCAGCTGGCGGATGTTCTGCATGACCTTGTGGGTCTGGGCGACCGGGTCGCCGAGGCCGACATCCTCGGCGGTATCGAGGTCTTGCGGGCACTGGCCGCGCAGGAAGATCATGCTGCCGCGCGCGACGACGGCCTGGGCGAGATCGTTGTCCAGGCGCTGCTCGGGATAGGTCTGGGCGGTGTTGAACGGGCGGATGCGGGTGTGGATCATGCGGGGCTCCGATGCGCTTCGATATGGGCGGAGAGGCTCTCGGCGTCGCGCCAAACCCCCCAGATGAAGGACGACGACCGGCTGGTCAGCCAGGGCAGGCCGAGGAAGTAGAGGCCGGGCACGGTGCAGACGCCGTCGCGGTGCGCCGGGCGGCCCTGGGCGTCGAACGCGTCGAGCTCGAGCCAGCCGAAGTCGAAGGCGTAGCCGGTGGCCCAGACGATGGTGGCGATACCGGCGTCGGTGAGGTTCAATTCCGGGATCGGATCGATCATGCAGGGCGGATCGGGCTCGATCCGGCGCGCTTCGGGGTCTTCGGGGAGGTCGAGGCCCTCGCGCGCGGCGTAGGCGTCGGCCTCGTCCAGCACCGAAAGGTGGTCGGCGTCGCCCATGGCGATGTTGGCGGCCAGGTCGGGCGCGAACCGCATGACGCCGTCGCGGTAGCTCCGGGCGGGGCCGAGGAGGGTCATGCCGCCGGCGGCGAGGCGGCGGAAATCGAC
>JAABUK010005875.1_pt1 | contig 18712 bp, 10 predicted proteins | sample 5559141 | NCBI WGS metagenome assembly JAABUK01 (sample SAMN10711869, study PRJNA513367) | rock metagenome | isolation source: Antarctica rocks | place: Antarctica: Victoria Land, Pudding Butte nord | collected 2016-01-03 | reverse complement strand
TGAAGGCATTTCACCCGGTCACCGGACACTTCAAGCGCAGCCGCCGGAGATCGCCCATGCAAAGTAACATTACCCAGCTTGCCAAGAGCCGTCTCAGAATACAGTTCACGAAGCGGAACGTCCGGGATACCCATTTCATAGCCCCGCGCCGATTGCAGCATGCCCAGCCAGAACACCTGCAACCCGTGCGAAGCCGCCATACGGTCCAGCTCTTCGTTGATCGCGCTGACCAATACCTGGCGCCAATAGCGCTCAATTGCACCAGCGGTTTGGCGTTTCTCCTGAAGCCACTGCAACATGGTGATGCTATCCAGATCTGCGCGATGCCGCTCCTTGGGAATGGCAAGCATGGCCCGCGCGATGGCAGCTTTGTCAGACAGGGTGAGAAACCGCAAGCCCGCGAACGATCCAGCGAAATGCAGTGGTGGAGGCAACATACCCCGCTTTAAAACCGATTTGCGGCCGCCTGGTTCCAAAAAGTAATACTCAGGGTAGAAGCGAATCTTGCGGTCCACTCCCAGGCGCTTGTAGAAGTCTAGAAGGTTATTGCAACAGCGCAGCAGAACGTGCTGGCAGTTGTCGATAACCTCCGATTCTTCACCCGCCACCGGCCATGACGTCGCTCTGCCGCCCAGAAACGCGCGCGTCTCAAAAAGGTCTACTTGCCAGCCTGCGCCACCCAGCGCCGCGGCAGCCGAAAGCCCGGCCAGACCACCACCGATGATGATTACTGAAGGCAATTCCTATTTTAAACCGCGATCACTTCATCACCGGCGATCACGTAAACACGGTCCCGAGGTTCCCGCTCGACCAGCGCCGCTCCGGTAAGCGCGCCGAATGCCGGAAGCACGCCGCAGCAATCCGTAAACCAGTAGCAAGGAAGAGTCTTCTTCTCTTTCCCGCGTCCCGTCAATCGGATTGCCGGATGCATGTGCCCGGCCAAGGCGTAGCCGCCATCCGCCTTACCGGGAAAGTGCTGAAACACGAATGGCGGGGCAGGGTAGGGTGCATTCTCGCAACGGATATTCAGAGTCTCCGGAGGGTCTCCGGAGCGGCGGTCGTGATTGCCGCGAACCAATACGATGTCGAGTGTTTCATGAGACTCGCGCCACTCAGCCACTGCCTGCAAGGTTCGGGGAGCTCGGCCTTCTCGCGCGTGGATGGCATCGCCCAAAAGCACCAGCCGCTTTGCGCCAGTTGATTTGAGAACTACGCTGAGCCGCTCCATGTCCGCCGTAGTTGTGCCGCCGGGAATAGGAATGGCCGCGGCGCGCAGGGTGGCGGCTTTACCCCAATGGGTATCTGCTACCAGCAAGGTCTGAGTGCGTGGCCAATAGACAGCGTGATCAGGCAGCAGCAATAGCTGCTCGCCAGCGACGGAAATTTTCAAGCTCATCCGTTCGCCTGTTCCACCTGCGCGGCCATGCGGCGAATGCGGTCGCCCAGCTTCTCGGAACTGACGCGGTTGCGCGTTCTATCCACCATCAGCGGGAAGCATAACGGCGAAGGCCTTTTCATGTCTTGGATTACTACGGTTGCCCGCCCCAGCCGCTCCAGAGTCTGGCCCAGGCGGCTGCGTTCCAATTGCCGCTCCAGCACTTCGCGGTTCGCTTGGTCCAGCAGAAGGTTGCCAGAATCGTAACGCATGAACACATCAAACAAGAGTCCGCTTGATGCTTGCAACTGACGCACGCTTTTGTTCTGGCCCGGGTAGCCGTTAAAGGTCAAACCAGCCACACGTGCAATTTCGCGGAATTGCCGCCGCGCCATTTCCGCCGCATTTAAGCTTTCGGGAATATCTTGTGCCAGCCCCTCCGTGGAGAGCAGATCCTTTGCAAAGGCTTCTTCAATCGGCGCAGCTTCAGGGGCCAGTAGTTCGAACCCATAGTCATTACAGGAGATGGAAAACGAAATCGGCTTCACGCGCGAGACACGCAGTGCGATCAGTGCAGCAAGACCTTCATGGACCAGGCGGCCTGCGAACGGGTAAAAGAAAAGATGGTGCCCCTCTTTGGTTTCGACGCGTTCCACTAAGAACTCGTCCGCGGAAGGAACCCGCGAAATGGAAGCCTGCGTTTCAAACACGGTCTTCAGCGCTTGCATCTCCGGCCCTTCAAAGCGGCCGTTTCTTGCCTCTGCAAAGCGGTTGCGCAAGGCCGCGGCCAACTCATTCGAAAGAGGCATGCGGCCGCCTTCCCAGCTGGGGATCACTCCGCCAGTGGTCACGGGTGCCTTCTTTACCCATGCCGTCATGTCGCGCATGCGGATGAACTGCAGCACTTTGCCAGAGAAAGCGAACCGGTCACCGGGACGAAGCCGCGCGATGAAAGCTTCCTCCACGCTTCCCAGGCGCCCGCCGGTGGTGTAGCGAACGTCCATGGCGGAATCGCTCACGATGGTGCCTGTCGAGAGCAGATGCCGCCGCGCCACCATGCGGTTTGAGATTACGAATCTGCCATCTTCCATGCTTACGCGGGCGTATTCGGGGTAAGCTCGTAACGCTTCACCGCCGTGCGTGACGAACTCCAGCACCCAGTTCCATTCATCGTCCGACAATTCCCGATAGGCGTAAGTACGCCGAACCTCTTCCAGCATTTCATCGCCAACGAAGCCACCCGATACAGCCACAGTGACCACCCATTGGGCCAGAAGATCCAGCGGACGTTCCACAGGGTAGCGGCTCTCGATCGCGCCCGCATAATAGGCGTCCCGAGCCGCGGCCACTTCCGCTAGTTCCCAGGCATGGGTTGGCGCACAAGTAATACGGCTCACCACCCCTGGCCTGTGTCCGCTGCGGCCCGCGCGCTGTAACAAACGCGCTACTCCTTTGGGACTCCCGATTTGTATCACGCGGTCGACCGGCGTGAAGTCCACTCCCAGATCGAGGCTTGACGTGCACACCACACAGCGCAAAGTTCCCGCACGCAAACCGTCTTCGACAAAGTCGCGCGTCTTGCGCTCTAACGAGGCGTGGTGCAAAGCGATTTGCGCGGCCCACTCTGGTTTCGCGGCTAGAATGGCCTGGTACCAAATCTCCGTTTGCGAACGGGTGTTGGTGAAGACCAGAGTGGTTTCGCCTTCTTCAATAGCCTGCATCACCTGCGGCAGCATGTTGATGCCCAGGTGCCCGGCCCAGGGAAAGTTATCCATGTGCGCCGGGATGAGCGAATCCACTCTGACCTCTTTCGGAACCACGCCGCGTACCATGCGGCCTTTCTCCCAGCCGCGTCCCAGAAGCGTTGCCATGGCAACTTCCAAATTGCCCAACGTCGCCGAAAGGCCCCACGTGCGCATCTCAGGGTTCCACAGGCGCAGCCGCGCCAACACCAACTCTGTCTGAACTCCGCGCTTCGAACCCATCAACTCGTGCCACTCGTCGCAGATCACCAGGCGCAAACTGTTAAAGAATTCCTTGCCATCTTCACGCGCCAGCAGCAGCGCCAAACTCTCAGGTGTTGTAACCAGCGCCGTCGGCATCTGCTTTTTCTGGCGTGCCCGGATGGAAGCTTTGGTATCGCCGGTACGTTGTTCCAAGCGCCAGCGGATATTCAGGTCCAGCAGTGCACGGCGAAGCGAATTTTCCGTATCGGCTACCAACGCGCGCAGAGGCGTAATCCAAAGCACGCGCAACGGAGGGTTCACTTCCCCATCGCCCTCCATCCATTCAAGCAACGGCCCCAGCCACGCCGCGTAAGTTTTTCCCGTTCCCGTAGCAGCGTGAATCAGGCCGCTCTCTCCGTTCAGATACGCGCGCCAGACTTCTTCCTGAAACGCAAACGGTTCCCAGCCGCGCGAGTGAAACCAGCTTCGAATTGTGTCAAGAGCCTGATCCTGCGCGCTCAGCTTTTATTCCCCGTGATCAACGCGCGAATGGTGGCAAGGCTATCTGCTTCGGAAGCAGGCTTATCGGTCCGCCAACGCGCGATGCGCGGGAATCGAACCGCGATGCCGGACTTGTGACGCGTACTGAGTTGTATCCCTTCAAACGCGAGTTCAAAAACCAGTTCAGGCTTTACAGACCGCACGGGCCCGAATTTTTCAAGAGTGTTCCTGCGCACCCACGCGTCTACTTTGTGGATCTCTGCGTCAGTCAAGCCGGAATACGCTTTTGCGAAGGGCACCAGTGTGTCGCCATCCCAAACCGCGAACGTGTAATCGGTAAACAGGCTGGCACGGCGACCGCTTCCTGCCTGTGCGTACAGCATCACCGCGTCTACTGAGAATGGCTCAATCTTCCATTTCCACCAATCGCCGCGCCGCCTGCCCACACGGTAAGGCGAGCCATGGCGCTTCAACATGAAGCCTTCCACTTTGCGTTCGCGAGAGTCACTGCGGAGCGCAATCAACTCTTCCCATGAACCAGGCTTCACCACATCAGAAAGCAGAAGCCTGTTGCTATCGCGCGTCGCCTCTACTAAATCCGCAAGCAGCTTGCGGCGTTCCTCAATCGGGCGCTCGCGGATATCTTCGCCCTTCCACTCCAGCAGATCGTACGCCAGTATCACCACCGGCACATCGGCCAGAATTTTCGGTCCCAAAACCTTGCGCCCAATCCTTCGCTGCATTTGCGCGAACGGCAAAGGTGCACCGTCTTTCCACGGCAAGATCTCGCCATCGATGACCGTGCCTTCCGGTAAAACGCTGCCCAGCGCTTCCAGTTCGGGAAAGCGTTCGGTCACCAACTCCTCACCCCGCGACCAAATGAATGTGCGGAACTTGCGCCGGATGAGCTGGCTACGGATGCCATCCCACTTCCACTCGATCTGCCATTCTGCGATGTTTCCCAACTGATCGATTGCGCCTTCGATCGGGTACGCAAGAAAAAACGGATAGGGGCGGCTGATATCGGTATCGGCGGATTCAGCGGCAATCAATTGCGTATAAAAATCCGGGCTTGGCGACCAATCGCCCATCATGCGGTGTGCGATGACGTTGCCATCGATTCCGGAAACCTGAGCGAGCGCGCGAACCACAATGCTTTGGGAAACGCCCACGCGGAATGCGCCGGTAATCAGCTTGTTCCACACAAATCGCTGCGAATCGTCCATATCGCGCCAGGCTTCCACCAGGCTTGTACGGCGCTCACTGTCTTCCCACCTAGCCAGGGGCAGCAGCCGCTCTTCCACCCAGTAGTGCAATGGCCGGTCTGACGAACTTTCGGCATCTGGCAATAGCAGTGCGATCGTCTCGGCCAAGTCACCCACTGCCTGATAGGATTCATCGAACAGCCAGGCAGGCGTACCCGATTCTTCAATGGCCCAATCTACTAGCTTGCGGGTTTCGATCAGCCGTTTAGGACGCCGCCCAATTAGGAAGTGAATGGCCCAAACGGCGTCCTGCGGCGGCACGGTGCTGAAATATTTCACCAGAGCGTCGGTTTTTAAGCCGGTCTTCGTAGTTTCATCAAGGGCGGCGTAGAGCTGAGCGAAGGCTTTCATGCTTCGGGTTCTGCCGCGGCTTCGACGGCGTCGGCGGGGTCATCTTCCCGCTCGCCTTCGTAACGTGTTTCAAGTGCCCTCGCCTGTTTGCCGTGATCGTTCAACCAATGAACCAGCGGGCCGCGATAGCCATGAGTGACCAGAACATTTTCAGCTCCCGTTGCGTCGATCGCGTTCAGCAGGCCGGGCCAATCGGCATGGTCGGAAAGCGTGAAGCCGCGGTCGAGCGATTGTCTGCGGCGCGTGCCCCGCATCCGCATCCAACCGGAAGCAAACGCCGTCGACGTGGAACCGAATTTGCGCATCCAGGTTGTTCCGTTGCAGGAAGGCGGGGCAACGATGAGCGACCGGCTCCAATCGTAGCCGCGTTCCATGTCGCCGGAGTACTGTGTCTCTGGAAGCGGGATGCCGCTTTCGCGATAAGCCTTGTTCAATTTCTGCACGGCTCCGTGGCAGAAGATAGGCCCGATCTCCGGGTCGACGCCAGCCAGCAGGCGCTGTGCTTTACCCAGGGAATACGCAAAGAGAACACTTGCGCGGCCGGCAGCTTGATTGTCGCGCCACCAGCTATCGATCTGAGTAAAAATTTCCGGCTGCGGACGCCACCGGTAAATCGGCAATCCGAATGTGGATTCGGTAATGAAGGTATGGCAGCGCACCGGCTCAAACTCCGTGCTGGTTCGGTCATGCTCCACTTTGTAATCACCAGACGCAACCCAGACTTCGCCCTCATGTTCCACGCGGATTTGAGACGAACCCAGAATATGGCCTGCTGGATGAAGCGAAATGCGCACTCCATTCTCAATCACGGTCTGGCCGTAAGGCACCGCTTCAATCACGGCCTCAGTCCCCATGCGCACCCTCAGCACTCCTTCGCCCAAGGTGGAAGTAAGATAATGCTTCGACCCCCACCGGGCATGGTCGCCATGGGCGTGCGTAATGACTGCGCGGTCTACAGGGCACCAGGGGTCTATATAAAAGCCCCCCGGCTCGCAAAAGAGGCCGTTTGAAGTAACCTGAAGCAGCGGTTTTTGCGAAAACGTCACTGTTTTTCCATGATAGAGTGTTGAAACCAGATCGCGGAGGGGGACCACGATGAAGGCTACAATCGCCGGGCTTTTTATAACAGGAGCGCTGCTGATGGCGCCCGCACATTCGGTTCTCGCGCAAAGTTCGGATTGGCGGTCGCGCGCGGTTGAACTGGAAAAGACAGATCCAGGGGCGGCCCGCGCTGTACTCAAGCGTGCATCACAATCCGTGCCGCAGGAACCGGAGGCGCAACTCCGTTACGCCGAATTCTTAGACCGCTACGGCGATCCGGCAGCGAGGGCGGAATACAGGAAGCTCACCGGTCCAGCGCGCTCTGAAATCGTTTTGCGCCGGTTAGTGTTGCTTGATTTGATCGCGGGGGATCGCGCGAACGCCGATTCGGACCGGGCACTCTACCGATCAGCGGGAGGCGCAGATTGGAAAGACATCAAATGGACTGTGCCCACGCCCGAAGCGCAAGAGTATGCCACCATCCCCGGACCGCTTCGCAGTTTCGGTAGAATGGCTGCCATTTCAGGGGAAATCAATCCTAACGACGTGCTGACTTCACTGGCCCGCAATGTGGTGACGAATGGCTACCAGGCATCGCATAGTAATGACGCGCTGGAGCAGACAGAGTACCTGAAGCTGGTCAACCGCTACCTGTCACAGGCTAGGGAGCTGGAGAAAATCGCGGGGGCGGACTCGGTTCTGAAGGTGGAGACCTGTGATTCAACACAGACAGGCGATCTGCTGCGAATCTTAGGATTCCGCATGCGCGGTGCTTGCGGCAACGAAGTGGTGCTCGAAACGGTGAACGCAACCCGTGCCTTCCTGAGCACGGATTCCGGTTTCCCGATAGCCGAATTAGAACAGGCTCTCCGCACAAATAAGCCGTTCGCGTACGATTACCATGCCACGCGCGTGCCCGTCACTTATGGGCCGGAATACTGGCTGGGACAAAGGGACGCCGGTGGCAGCTTCATCGATAGCTTCCTCGGCGACCCATCGCTTTGCCGCTTCTATTTGGGTATGTCGAAACTGGACCGTGAGACAGCGGACCAGCTTAGGAAAGGCATCCCCGCAACTCGCTTGCGAACTTACTCGCACGTGCTCGATTTTTTCGGTGGCATGTTCGAGATTCGCAACGGCCACGCGGTGGTTCCTGGCGGGCAGCGTTCGGCGGCGGCTTGGGGAGAACTCGTCGGTGTCAATCCGCAGAATGGACCGCAGTTTTTTGAGAAGCTGCTGGCGAAAGATGACGGCTGGCTCGCCAGTCAATATGACGCCTTGGCGCGGATTCACGGGCCCGTTCAGGATTATCTGACAGATCCGGCGCGAATGAAACGGTTCTACAACGCAGTGCGCGGCAAAGTGACCAGCCCGGGTCCGGCGCGGCCTGTATTCCGATCGAATGCGGACATGATGCTGCTGACCACACGGCTGCGTTTGGACGCGAATGGGCAACCGCATATCCCCGGGTCGCTGGAAGTTTGGAAAAATCTTTTTGTTAACCACCCTAAGGGCAAGTACGACAGCAAGCTGAGTAAGACCGCGCAGACTTGGAAAGAATCTGACGATGTGCTGGAAGCGCTGTTCGGTATGTCGCGTAAGGCCGTCGAAAATGAACCGCTTAAGATCTTCATGGCGCTGAGCGATTTGGACCGGGGCCGCGCGGAACCTCTGAAAGCAGAGACCGTGGACAGGCTTGCACGCTCCTATAAACAATATGGCGCGCAGTATGCAGCGTTCAGCGATTCGCTTGCGGTTTCCGACCGTACCATACTGCAGTACCTGGATACGGCGGAAGCTATTGAGCACACGCGCGATACCCTGATTCGCCAAAATGCCGCGGGAATGATGCAGGCGCTTACCGGCCTATGGCAGATTCTCTGCCGGCAGTCGGTTATACCCGCCGCGAAAGCTGATGCAGCCTTAAGCGGCATTCTAACGCCCTTCGTGGAAGCATCGAACGAGCGCGAGTTGTTCGATGCCGGTCGTGGCGGGGTCAAGCTGATCCTTGGTGCCGCATCCGCGCCGGTAACACTGCAACCGCAGCAACAGATGATTGCCCTGCTGGCGGGCGCATCGGCTCCCATTGATACGGATGCGCGCGACCGGCTTGTGACGGACATGCAGCACGTCCTGGAAGCACAGCGAATCCTCTCGTTGGACATCATCTTCCAACTCGCCGACAACCTGGAAAGTGTTTCCCGGGGCGAGAAGTTGAACCCTGCTCTGGCGGCGCGTTTGGCGGCGCGGGTCAGTGACATTCAGTTACCTCGCGCGTCGCTATCGGGCGCAGAAAAGAACGCGCTTGCGTTCGGATATTGGACGGAGCGGCATGTCGAAATGGAACGCAAGGTAAATATGCGAGCCTTGATCGATAAAGCTCAGAACAATCCGGAGAAGCTCAAAGATTTGCGCGGCGCGCTAACTCCCTTCCTTCGTGACACGCTTGTTGCTTACAACTACGTCCACTATGCGCCGCCAGGTGCGCAGATTTTATATACGAATCCGCTGTTTGTGCGAGGTCATGATTTCATTGGTATGCAGGGCGCGACGCACACCTGGAAGGCGACGGAGATGCTAGGCACTGGTTGGCCTTCAAATGGGGGAGGCCGCTTAACAGGGTCGCTTGCGAACCTGCCATATGCTTTGGCGGAAGCGGAGCAGAATTTCCTGATTCCCACGCAAACTCAGGCTTTGATCTGGGGCGATCTGGTGCCGCAGATGATACTCAGCGCGAAGATTCCGCGCTGGTGGAATGTGACCTCGTCGCAAATGCATTGGGTGGGCGCGCAAATGCATTTCGGTGAGACGCTATTGGCGGAAAGCGCCCTCGATCCCCAGTTACGGCAGAAGACCATGGCGGCTCTTGATCTTCAAGCGCCACCTGCACGGCGCATGCAAGTCGAGCGTGCGTTAGAAGCAGGGAACGTGCGCGAAGCAATCGAAAGGATCACGCCTTCAGAACTGTTCGGCATGGCGTCTGAAATTGCCGTGCGATCGCCGAACACTGAGCTGGCACGCATGCGGCAGGAGAATGGTGCGTTTGTGAATGATGCGGCAATTTCCGCTGCCTTCGGAACTCCGAAGCCTACTCTTGCGAATTCATACCGGCCTGAATTGCTCCGGCTTCGCACATTTCCTACGTTGATGGGCTATTCTAGCCGGATTATGGCGGAATCCTGGGAATCGAATACGCTTTACTGGGCTGCTCTGGCTGACCAGCTACACATCGCTCCTTCGCAGTTGAACGTTTTGATTCCTGAGTGGACGCAGAAAGTGGTCGAGAGGATCTTTGCTTCGCATCTGGAAGACTGGCCGGCCCTGCTGAAATCGCTGCGGCTAGTAGGGGACGACGTTCGGGCCGAAGCGTTACGCGGACCGGGCGAGAGTAAAGCCGCCGGTATTGAATAAGGAATTGGAGACCGATGATAGCGAAGCGAGTCTGGAAAGCTGCCTTAGCGGCGGGGACGGTTTTGGCAGGCGGTGCGCTGCTGGTTTTGGCGCAGGACGGCAAGGTCGCCGTTTTCAAGAGCAAGGTGGACCTGGTGGTGTTGAGCTTTACAGTGACCGACAGCCGCGGCCACTACATCACAAACCTGAAGCCGTCAGATTTCAAGATCACGGAAGACGGCATTGCCCAAAAGCTTTCCACTTTCGCAGAAGGCAGCAAGCCGCCCATGGAGGTGCTGGCCGATGGTTCTCTGCGCCCGCTGGTGAAGGGCGAAGAGGGCCTGGCGGGTAAGCCGGGGCTTGAAGCTGGCTCCGATGCGTTTGTTGGGACGAATGTTTTCGTTTTGTTCGATACCAGCAACTTTATGTACAAGGGTTTTGTATACGCAGAAGATGCGATTGCGGATTTTGTGCGCGGACTGGACCGGGCGGATTCTGTTGCGGTGTATACGTTCAGCCGCAATTTATCAAGGGCCGCGCCCTTATCGCGTGACCGGTCGAATGCGATCTTGGGCCTGCGGAAAGCAGTCGCGGGGGACGATACAGCGCTCTATAATGGGCTGCTGCTTTCGCTGCGGGATGCCGCAAAGGTTCCTGGACGAAAGGTTGTAATCGTCTTTTCAAACGGCCCGGATAACGCCAGCATGGTGGCTCCGGATAACGTTCGCGCGGTGGCTGAAGACGAAGGAATTCCCATCTACGTAATCTCAACGAATGACGTGAATAAAGACTCGATTTCGAGCAGCGTCTTCCGCCGTATTACGTCAAAAACCGGTGGGAAAGCTTACTGGGCCAAAACCTGGCAGAAGCAGGTGGAGGCGTTTGAGAGCATTCGCGAAGATTTGGGGAACTCATATACGGTGACGTATTACCCCGCGGCAAACCCAAATGAAGGGTTCCGCAAGATCAGTGTTGATATCACCTCAGACACGGGAAAGAAATACCGCGTTCGTTCACGTCCTGGATATAGGCCGAAAGCGTTTTAGATCCGTGTCATCAACTCGCGAATCCGGCCTTCTTCCTCTTTGTTCGGCTTGTTCGCTAACGCCAGCTGGCATTGCTTTTGGGCGGAAGCTTTATCGCCCTTCTGGAAAAGCGCCATAGCAAAGTGAAAGTGATAGGTGGGATTGTCAGGCACCTTGCCTGTTAGATCTTTAAAAATGTCTACGGCATTATCGGACAGATTTTTCTTCAGATAAATCCAGCCAATGGTGTCTGATATTTCCATCAGAGTTGGCAGCTTCTGCTTAGCCCTGTTCGCAAGTGTGAGAGCTTCATCCAAGTTGCCGCCGGTTTCCGCCATTAGGAAGGCAAGATTGTTGAGCGCTTCCGGATTGTTTGGGTCTTTGTTGATGGATTGTTCGTACATTTTGCGAGCTTCCGCATGCTGACCCATGTTGTCTAGAATGAGCGCTAAATTGTTTAGAACCGGAACATTTTCCGGTATCAGCTCCTTGGCCTTGCGGAAAGCTTCAACCGACTTGTTGTAATCTTTCATGCGCGAGTAAGTTTCACCCATACGGGCGTAGACTTCACCCTGCTGCCTGGGGGTATCTTTGTTCGCTTCTACAAGGCTGCGATATTCATTGATTGCGCGATCAAGTTGACCGGTCCGGAGTTCAAGCTCGGCCAAATTCCGCTTTAGGTCAAGGCGCTTAGGATATTTAAGGGATTCACCTTCCACCAGTTTCACGGCGTCAGCCGGCTTACCCATTAACATCAGTGACTCGGCTTCGCCCAGCAAACCGCGTGCGTTAGCGGGATCGGCGTCGTAGGCGCGGCGAAACACAATGGCGGCTTCCTGATACTTCTTTTCCATCAAGTTCAGTACGCCTACTTCAAGAAGTGTTTCGGGTTGTTTCGGGCTGGCAGCTAACAGCGCATTCAGGGTGGTCCGAGAATCTCCAAACCGGTTCAACCGCATCAAGGCAGCAGACTGAAGCAGCCTTGCCGCTCCGCTCTGCGGACTCAATTTCATGGCTTCTTCAGCCATTTTTAAGGCGGTTGAATTATCTCCGCGCGCCAGGGCCACCTGCGAAAGCGCTAAGCGGGGAGGTAGATAATCCTGACGGAGCTCTATCGATTTTTCAAACTGCTGCCGCGCCTGTTCGAACTCGCCCTTGGCAAAATGGGCACGGCCTAAATGGAAGCGCGCGACAAAGTTGTCCGGACGGGCAGTGACCACGGCCTGGAGTTCGTTGATCGCTTGATTGATATCGCCTTTATCCAAAAGAAAACTGGCCTTCAAACCACGTGCTTCTGGATCTTTCGGATTATCTTTTAGAATCTCGAGGTTTTTTTCATAAGCCTGGGCAGTCTTGTTGTCGTGGATGTAGGCTTCGATGATGCGCTTCTGATAATCGATCTTGTGAGCCGAGTCTTTTTTCGCGCCTTCCTCATACTGCTTGACCGCCTCGGCACCATCGTTGACGCGAAGGAAGAAATCTCCCGCAGTGAAGTAAGCCTGAGGGTAATCCCGGAAATTGGTTTTCAGCGATTCCAGCACCTTGGTCCCCTCCGCGCGATTCTTTGAGGCAAAGTAATGGGCGGCCAGGATAGTCTGAAACTCGTACGACTTTGGATTATCGGCGATAGCCTTTTTCAGAATCGCAAGTGCTTCATCGAGTTTGTTCTCGCGTGAGTACAACTTGTAAAGTTCGAGATACCCTGCCGTGCCGGATTTCTTGGCATCGATCACCTTCGTGAAAAGTTGTTCAGCCTCGCTGTTTTCCCCGTACAGCGAAAGTGTTCTGGCAAGTGAGAGCTGGATCACCGGTTCACCCGGTTTTATATCCAAAGTGCGCCGATACTCGGCAATAGCTTCTTCGGTGAGCTTTTTGGAATTAGTGACTTCGTTTACCCGGTAGCCTGCGATCGCCTGAACCAGGAAGAGATCCGCCTTAAGCTTATGGCCTTCAAAGGAATTGGGATCCTGTGCAAGAAACTGTTTCGAAATCAGCTCAACTTCGGCAAGAAGTTGCTGCACCCCGCTTGCATTAGTACCTGCCTGCGATTGCGAGGCCAACAACAAGATCTCTGCCAAGTGCATGTTTGCGTCGTTCGATTCCTTCGTGCTTTTAGGAAGGAGCTCGATTGCGCGGCGGAAGGCCGGGACTGAATTTGCAATTTGGTTCAGCTTGGTATTCGTGAGGCCCAAGCGATACCATGCTTCTCCGTACTTCGCGTCTGAGGTGAGAGCGCGACGGTACATGATGGAGGCTTCTTTATACTTTCCGCGGTCGTAGTACTTATTTCCGCTTTCGAGATACCGTTTTTTTACAACCTGTGGATCGCGGCTGCAGCTTACCAGAATGATTGCGGAGAGAATGAGAACCAGGGCACGCTTATACATGAACAAACCTCGACACGTTATCTTCCTACATATTCTGTACTGAAGGGAAGCTTACTCTACCGCGACAGTAGGTACTACCGGACCGGTGGTGGGGCTACTGACTCCACCAATTTTGATGGTGATTGGTAAAGCGCTGCCTTTCAAGTGATCGCCAGGCACGCGCAAATTGATTTGGTTGAGCCCGACAAAGCCGGGGACCAAGCCACTAAATTGCACAATAATGCCGGCCTGGCTATAGCGCGGATCGCCGAAAAAGACTTGAACGGGATCGGTAAAAGCGAGCGGACTGGCAGGTGCGGGAACGCCTGATGCCACGATTGCGCCATGGGTGGGACCGAGACCCGTTGCGAAAAGGACCAAGTCTTCATCACGTTTGGCGGGATGTTCTTTGGTGACATAGCTGCCGTCTTTATGCACGATGGCGGCCTGAGTTCCGGAAACGAACACGGCCGGCGCATATTTAGCCACCGTGGCGGAAACCGTAGTTATCGAAGCCGCTTTTTTCGTAATAGAGCGAACCACCAAGGGATACTTCCCAGCAGCGAGCCCGGCCGGCAGTTGCGCATTAATCTGGTTTGCGGAGACTGAGGTAAGCGGCAACGGCTGGTTGTTAAGGGTGACGCACGTGCCTCCAAGAACGGTGGGTAACGTCTTAGTGGAAGCACTTTCCTGTAAGCCCAGGTTTTTGCCAAAAATGCTGATGAGCCCGCCCGGAGCACTTGCCGGCTGGTAGCTGGCCAGGTTTACGATTCCATTTGCGGTAATTACCGGCCTATCGGCGGGAAGCACGGGTGTGAGAGGAATAATCGACAGGCCTGAGGCTGTAAGTGCGTACGCATTAGTGTTTGTGGAATCCACGACCAAAGTGCGCCCATTTGCCGCAATGCGCTGGGTGCCAGCTACCGAAGAAGCAGCGCCTTCCAGCGCCGGTACGGAGCGGAGAAGCTGGCCGGTGTTCGAATCAACAATCTCAACCATGCCAGCATCAGTAACCGTGGATGTGGCACCGGTGCGGACCGGCTGAGTGAAGCGGGCAAAGGACTCAGTGCCGAAGGCCGCCACGGCGGAAACCGGTCGCGATGCCAGGGTGGTGACAGTGCTTACGGGGCGGCCTGGAAGGACACCTCCGCCTACAGGTCCCTGCAGGTCTGGTGTTGCGATGGGAGTGAGCGAAGAATTGAGAAGCGTGTTGTTGGCAAGGAAGTACCGACCTTGCGGCCCGGCGGCAATTGGCCCCAAGAATCCGGCCAGAGTGGCGGGAACGCCATTTGAGGCCGCTGTGGTAAAGACCTGTTTGCCGACGGTGAAATCGTCCACGCTCGCGTCGTATAGATAAGCGTTACCTGCCCCGGTGACCAGAAGAACGTACTCACCGCCGGGGGTCGCGGCCAGAGTACGCACTGCGGGAGCGCCTCCAGGCACGGTCCGAACTACGTTGGTTGCAGTGCCGCCGAAAACCTGGGAATTCAGGATGCGAGGCACAGCTACCGACCCGTCAATTTTCCACAGCGTACCATCGCTCATCACGAACTGAGGCCCACGCTGGCTGCTGGCGATGGACGTGGCGTAATTCACACCGACCGCGATATTTACCGGAATCGCGGGGAAGTTCACCCGTCCGGTGACGCGCTGCTTATCGAGATCGACAATACTAATGGTCTCGCCGCCCGTGTTGGCGACGTACATGGTAACTCCGTCGCTTGCTATGGCGAGCGAGTGCGGAAGCTGGCCGACTTTGATGGGATTGGTGAACTGTTGGGTTTTCAGATCGAAGACCTCTATCTGATTGAAACCGGAGTTGGCGATATAGAGCTTCTGACGCACCGGATCCTGAATGAGGTCGGTTAAAGTTTCACCGCCGCTGACATTTTGCTGAATGGGAATAATGGTGCCGCGCGCTTCGGCATCACGATTGTTCTGAAAAACGCGGATGTTTGGGGCGATGTTGATAGCCTCATTCGATTGCACAAGGAAATCGTTGGGGGCGGCGGTGCCGGGAGCCTTAGCGGCATTGGAATTAAAGCGGAAATTCAGAGTGCTACCCGCGGAATTCGGTATGGCTTGGACCGCCGGAATTGTGCTGGTAGTTGCGGTAGCGGGAGCGCCCCCGGTCGCGGCGGGGTTGGGAAAAATGACACCTCCCGGCCCAAATATAATCGGGAAAATCGCTGCGCCACCCGGGCCACCCGGACCGCCCAGACCGGCTACGGCGGTGGTTGAAGATGCCAAGCCGCCTCCGGTAAGCGTATAAGACTGAACGGAGGCGGTGAGCCGGCCACGGCCTGCATTCGTTACGTTATCTCTGACAGCATTTTGCGCGGCAGTGACGCCGCATTGATCGCTGGTGAGCAGGACAATTTGCGAATCCACTTGCGCGAGGGGGCTCGAGTTTACCTGGCCAACGGGCAAGATGATGAAGCCAGATTCGGAAAGCGCGTAGATAGTGTCCCCGGCGTTGTTAATCACCATGCGCCCCGATAGATTTTCGGGAAGCTGCAGACCAAGCTTAATGAGCAGGTTATCGGGATCGTTATATAAGAGGCGGGTAACGTTGGGTTTTGCGGCGGGCACCTGAACCGGAGCAAAATTGAATGCGCCGTAGATGTTGGAACCATCTGGAGAGAAAACACTGCCGCCCTGATTCACCTGTGCATTGAAGTTCGTGCCGGTAGGAAAGGCGAAAGGGGAATTAGCGACGTTTTCCTGGGCGAGGATGGTAAGCGTGGCGGTATCGATCAGCGAATAGCCAGCCATGAAGCGAGCCCCGTCAGGGGATATGGAAAGGACGTTCGAGAGATTGGTTAAGATACGCGAGCGCAGCACCGTTCCCGAAGCTACCTCATAGACGAAGACGACCCGGTTACTGGTGGCGGCACCATTGATAATGTTTGCGCCGATGATGAAATTTCCGTCTCTGGTGGTAAGCAACTTCGAATGGTAAGAGAGAAATGCGCGTCCGGAAGGTGCTGGCAGGGTGGGCGGTGTGGCGGCAGCGGGGGTGATAGCTATGTTGTTCAGGGAGCCATCACGGGGATCGTAAATCAGCAAATTGTTCTGACCGCCATTCCCGACCGTGGATATCAGGACGCGCCCGTCCTTACCGACGGCAACACCTTCCGGGTTGGCAGGAAGTGAAACGGTACCGACGGTGGGGGTGGTTTTTGTTAAGTCGATGACCTTCAGAGCCGTAGACCCGTAGGCGGAAACATATAGCGTGTTGTTATTCGGCGACAATGCGAGTGCGTCCGGCTGGCTATTACTGCCGGTTGAAATACTCGCCAGAAATTGCCGGGATTGCGTGGACCAGACTTCAATGCGGTTGGCGGAATTGTTGACCAGATAAAGGCGCTGCCGCGGTTCATCAAGCAGGATGTCGGAGTAAGATGCGGCGGCCTGGGAAGCAATCACCGTGCCGAAGGTGGCACTCAGGGCTGGAAATGCTAGAAGAGAAACGGAAATAAGAGACAGAATACTGCGCATCGCTATTGAAGTTTAACCCTTTGGCAGCGATTAAGTTGCCCAGGCGATTCAAGGCTGGAGCGTGAAGTTGACGTCGATAGTGGTGATGACGCGAACCGGGTTGCCGTTGAGGAGCGTTGGCTTATAGGTCCACTGATTGACCGCATTCATTGCAGAGCTGACCAGCAGGGGGTGTCCAGAAACAAGCTGAAGATTCTGGACATGACCGTCGAGCCCGATAGTGGCTTCGAAGCGGACCAAGCCCTGAATACGGGATTCGCGAGCAAGCGACGGGTAATCTGGCGGGTTTTGGGTAAGAATATTTGCCTGCTGTACGTTACCTCCGACGCGAATAAGTGAAGGCGCCTGAGGATCTAGTCCAGTGGCGGCGTTGCGAAGCACACGGGGATCCTCGGCGTGTTGGTGAACCTGCGAAACCCACAGTTGCTTGACCTGGTCCCGCAGGGTGGAGGGCATGCTCATATAGGTCGCGGTGTTGCCGAGAAAAGCGGCTTCTGGATGGTGCTGGATGTTCCACGAAAGCAGCGCGAAACGGCTGGTCCATGCCGGATCGTGATTTTCCTGCTGGTAGAAGCGGAGGAGTTGAGCGGTAATGCCGATATCGTCAGGGTTAGCCTTTTGGGCGGCTTCGAGTGCTGGACCGTCTACTATTTCGTTGGGACGTTGCTGTACGGTCATATGGGCAACTGCGCCTACTTGAGCTGTTGCGGAGAGGGAGGAAAATGCCAGAAGAACGATGCAGAGTTTCATTTGCGGCTCCGTATGTATTAGATCACCGGCCTTGCGCCAGCGCTATCGTTTTTATCGCTTGCGCTACATCAAGCAGACGCTGGGCGGGGTCGCTTGATTCGCGTTCTATAAAGATAGGTTGCTTATAGCCGATTTGTTGGAGCTTAGCGAGAAAGGCGGAGATGTTGACGGCACCTTCGCCCAGAACGGTTTCCGTCCCTAAAGAACCAGCGGCGGTTGGCCAGGTTCCGTCTTTCGCGTGGACAGATAGCAGGCGAGGCGCGAGGATGGAAAGCGCTTCCAGAGGTTCGCCTGTGCCGTAAAGGATCATGTTTGCGGGGTCGAAGTTGATGCCTAGATTGGGGCGATCCGCTTCCTTGAGAAAAGCAAGCAGTGCCGGGGCCGTTTCCTGGCCTGTTTCTAGAGCGAAAGTCATGGGACTGGCGTGGTCTGCCACGCGCCGGACTAGTTCGAGAACGGCTTGGTATTGGGCATCTGTGTTATTTTCCGGAACGAACCCAATATGGGTTGCGATACCTGGCGCGCCAAGTTCCTGGGCAAAATCGATGACGGCGTGAGTGCGAGCTTCGCGCGCGCTCCGAAAAAGTGAAGGAACGAAGCCAACAGTCTGCTGGACAGTAGCAATATCGGCGTAACCTTCGCCGTCATAGGCAGCGAAAACGGTATGGATCGTGAAATCCGCGCGGGCCGCTGCGCTCTTCCACGCTTCGGCAGCGCCAGCAAGCGGCAAGTCACCCGGGATGCCGAGTTGACCGTGGCGAAGGCCCAGGGCGGTGAGTTCGGCTAGCGTTTCGGCCGGGTCACGTCCTGCCCAAAACATAACGCCGGTGATTAAGTTGTCCATGCGAGGGGTTCTCCGTTGCGCTTGCGCGACTCTATCATTATTTCCACGAAACGAACCGCTTTGGCTGATTCTGCGGGCAAGCAGAGCGTGGGTTCCTGGCCTGCGCGTGCGCAATCGGCGAAATATTGGAGTTGCGCAACCCACGGGTCGGGAGCGGCAGGGAGGGGAATTGGGGAAGGCAGTTCGTTTTTGTGAAACAAAGTTAGCGGGCGGCCGGGGCTGCTCCCGGCACTACTCCAATCCAGCGTGCCGGATTCAGTTATAAAGTTGAATTCCATGGAAAACGGGTAGTTGGGAGCGGGATGCCAGCCGCCAGTGATTTCGACAGGGCCCGAATTTAAGAACGAACTATGGGCA
>JAABUK010005874.1_pt1 | contig 18712 bp, 19 predicted proteins | sample 5559141 | NCBI WGS metagenome assembly JAABUK01 (sample SAMN10711869, study PRJNA513367) | rock metagenome | isolation source: Antarctica rocks | place: Antarctica: Victoria Land, Pudding Butte nord | collected 2016-01-03 | reverse complement strand
CAAGCCGACCTCGACGCCGTCGCCGCCCAACTCAACGGCAGACCCCGGGAGACCCTCCACTGGAAGAACCCCACCGAGAAACTCAACGAACTCCTGATCCAAGCCGGTGGCGCACTGACCACTTGACACCGCCGACATATGAGCATTCGAATACTGGTCGACCTGAACCGGTGCAATGTCTACGGGCAGTGCGTCTTTTCCGCTCCCAATCTATTCCGTCTTGCACACGCCAACGTTCTCGAGTGGGCCTACGAGGCCGCGGACAGCGACCACGACGCCGCCCTGCAGGCGAAGTGGGCGTGTCCCGTCAGCGCGATCAGCGTCGATGCGGCGCCGTGAACGGGCTGGATGACGGTGTCGTGGTCGTGGGTGCGTCTCTCGCGGGCCTGAACTGTGCTGACCAGTTGCGGGAGTGCGGGTACCGCGGGCGCCTCACCGTGATCGGCGACGAACCACGCCAGCCCTACGACCGGACGCCGCTGTCGAAGGCGGTGCTTCTCGGTCGTACGGGACCGGAGGAGACACCGCTGGCCCTACGGAAGGCCGCAGAGGCTGACTGGTTGCTCGGGACACCAGCCGTGCGGCTCGACAGGGAGCGTCACGAGGTGGTCCTCGCCGACGGCCGCGCGGTGCCCTACGGGGTTGTCGTCGCCGCGACCGGTGTCCGCGCCAGGTCCTGGCCGAGCTCCGGTGAAGCACAACTGGCCGGTGTGTATAGCGTCCGGACGGCCGCGGACGGCGCCGCACTGGCCGAGTCGCTGCGGTCGGGCCCAGAGCGGATCGTCGTCGTCGGCGGTGGTTTCATCGCGTGCGAGGTCGCCTCTGCGTGCAGCGAGCTCGGCATCCCCTGCACCCTCGTCGTCCGAGGCGTGACGCTGCTCGCCTCCGCGCTGGGGGCGATGGTCGGTGGGGCTGTCGAGCGGATGGCGCGCGCGGGTGGCGTGGACGTGCGGCTGGACACCGCTGTGGACGAATTGCTTGGCGTCGACGGCACCGTGCGGGCAGTGCGGCTTTCGACCGGTGAGGAGGTCGCCGCGGACGCCGTGGTGCTCGCGACCGGGTCGGTCGGCAACGTCGAGTGGTTGGACGGCGCCGGGCTCGACCTGACCGGTGGACGGGTCCGCTGCGACTCCCGACTGCGGGCAATGCGCCCTGACGGCGCAGTAGACCCCGAGGTGTTCGCCATCGGCGATGTGAGCCGGTGGCCGCACCCAGCCGACTCCGATCGTCTCGTCACCGTCGAGCACTGGGGCTCGGCCGTCAGCAAAGGACGCTACGCCGCACGCTGCGTACTGGCTAAGGGTGACCTGGAGCCGTTCGAGGAGACACCGAGCTTCTGGTCCAATGTGTGGGGCACAAGCGTGAAGAGTATCGGTGAGCCGTCACTCGCCGAACAGGTGCAGGTCATAGGCGGGAACCTGGAATCCGGCCCCTTCAACGCTCTTTACGGAGCGGGCGGCCGTGTCGTCGGGGCGGTCGCCTTCGACATGCCGCGCGAGTTGGGCTTCGCACAGTCCCTCGTGGAGGGGCGTGCCGCGTTCCCGTTCCACGGCCCGGTCACAGACATCCGAGCCGCCCTGGACGCCGTCCGACCAGCGGGCATCCGCGCCGCCGTGACCGCGCCCCGACCGGACGACCCCAGCGAAGCCCAACCGACCCCCAACAGCAAAGGACCAGCATGACGATCGACGTCGAGGACCGCTCGCTCCTGCTCGACCGGGTCGGGGCGCAGGAGAACCGCGCGGACCCCTATGACCTGTGGGCGGCACTGCGGGAGGAACCAGTCAGCTGGCAGCAGGGCGACCGGTGGGCGGTCACCGGCTACCCCGAGGCCCGCGCGATCATCGACGACCCGAGGATCTCCGCGTCCGTCCCGGGCTCTGCGGCGGATTCTGGAGCGGTGAGCTTCCTGATGCTCGACCCGCCCCGGCACGACGTCATGCGGGCCGCGATCATGAAGCACTTCGGCCCACCACACAAGCCTGCCTTCGTGCAGTCGCTGACGCAGCGGATCGTCGACGCCGCCACCCGGTCGTTCGACGCCGTGGCCGGTCAGCGGGAGATGGACCTCGTCTCCGCGCTGGCCTATCCCGTCCCCGTGTCCATCATCTGCGCGGTGCTCGGCGTCCCCCCCGAGGACGAGCCGCAGTTCAGCGTTTGGGTGGAGCAGCTGAGCAAGCTCGCCGAACCCTCCGCCCTCACTCCCGAGGACGCAGGTCCCGTGCAGCACGCGCAGGAGGACGGGGAGTCCTACTTGGCACAGCTCATCCGCGACAAGCGCGCTCACCCCCAGGACGACCTGCTGTCGGGTCTTGTGACCGACGGTGAACTCTCCGACGACGAGATCGTCGAGAACGCCAAGATCCTCCTGATCGCGGGGCACGAGACCACCGTCCACTCGATCAACAACGGGGTCCTGATGATGCTCCGCCGGCCCGAGTTGTCGGAGGCGCTGCGGGAGCGCCCATCTCTCATCGCCGGAGCGTTCGAAGAAATGCTCCGCCTGGACCCACCGGTGCAGTTCCGCAGCCGCGTCGCAGTCGCTGAGATTGAGATCGGCGGAGCGACGATCCCGGCCGGCAGCGAGGTCGTCATCGGGTACGCGGCCGCGAACCGCGACCCCCGCCAGTTCACAGATCCGGACCGGTTCGTCCTGGGACGGCAGGACAACCAGCACCTGTCCTTCAACTCCGGCATCCACTACTGCTTTGGCGCGCCACTGGCCCGGCTCGAGAGCCGGATCGCGCTCGACCTGTTCCTACGACGCGTCCGAGCACCGCGGCTGGTCGAGGACCCGCCGCCCTACCGTCCGAGCGCACTGCTCCGCGGCCCCGCGGAGCTGCGCATCGAATTCGACGAGATAGTCCCCGCGGACGCCGCAGCTCTCGGAGCGGCCTGAGGACCCCTTCGCGGGTCGGAAGCGGTCCACCCCTTCCCACCGCCACCCGCGGAGTTCCACCGCGTTGATCGCGTCCCACGAATCACTTCGCCTGCCGGGCTGTACCGCGGCATCACTACCCCCTCGATCAGTGCAGCGACGTCTTGACCGTAGGAAGCTCGCCCCCCGGCAGGGCCCCGGCAAAGTCGTGTTTCAGCAGGTCAGCAGGAGTGTGATGGCCCGGTGGGGGTCGCGGGCGTGGTGTCGTAGGGCGGCGGCGATGGTGGTCCACCCGGCGAGGCGGAGCAGGCTGATCGTGGTGCTGCGCAGGGTGGCCATCACGCGGGGTGCGTTGCCGGTGCGGACCTGGGAGCGGTCCTCGTCGAAGACGACGTCACGGACCCAGTGCAGGGAGTTCTCGATGCCCCAGTGCCGGCGCACCCAGGACGCCAGCGTGGCGGGCGGGGCCATTCGGTGGTCGGCGGAGGTGATGACGTAGACGACCTCGACGCTGCGGCGGCCACGGCGGGTGGTGGTGCGGCGGATCTGGGCGATCTGGGTGGCGTGGGCGAAGGTGACCCAGGCAGGGGCCTGCAGCACCTTGATGGTGCGTCGGGCCCGCCGCCCGTGCCCGACGCTCACCGCACTGTGGGACTGCACCTTGGTCCACGGCAGGTTCTTGCACGCCGCGTGCAGGCTCGGCTGGTTGGACTTCACGGTGAACACGTACTCCCCGCCGGCGGCGACGATCAGCTCCGCGGTGTCGGACTGGGTGTGCATCGCATCGACGGTCACCACCACGTCCTGCAGGTCGAACAGGCCGAGAAGCTCACGCACGGCGGGGATCTCGTTGCTCTTGGCCGCGGTCGCGACCTGGCCGAGGACGGCGCCGGCAGTGTGGTCGAACGCCGCGATCAGGTGCGGCGCCACCCGGGTCGGGGTGCGGGCACCACGGACGGTCTTGCAATCCAGGGCGATGACCCGGCGACCGCCCACCACCTGGGTGCGGGTCCAGCAGAACGCCCCGATGACCGCGTCGAGGATGTCGGCATCGACTCGGGTGAACGCCCGCCGGATCGCGGACTCACTCGGCCGGGCCGGGCGTGAGGATCCTAGCTCGGCGAGCAGCTCGACGGGGGTCTCGGCGACCCACTCCCCGATCGCGACGAACGATCGGGCCCCGCCCAGCACTGCGGCAACCCGACAGCCAGCAGCACCGACAACCGGTGACGGACCCCGCGGGGATCCCGCGGATCGGGCACCCGGCCCAGCAGCATCAACAGATCAGATCCGGTGCGGGTGGGTGCGGCAGACGCGGTGGTGCGAGACGATGACATCGGTGGGTGTGGTCCTCAGCGTGAGCGGTCGTATGAGAACCACTACTCAAGCCCGATGGACCACACCCGCCCCATGCGACACACCCGTCACACGACAACAGAAGCGCAGGTCACAGGCCTGTTGACCGACTTTGCCGGGGCCCTGCAGCAGGACCGTTCCGTGATCTCCTCCGGCTCCACCACCCGGCACGCCAGCACCGTGTGATCGACACCCACGAACTGGGCGGTCACGGTCAGCCCCAGCCGGTCGAGCAAGCAAAACGCATCAAGATCAGGACAGTCGAAAGTAGGCTCAGCCACGTCGAGGTCTTCCAGATGGGCAGTGTCAGAACTTCCATCATCGGAGGACCTCGACCCTCACCCCCGCACCGACGCGCCACCAGCCACTACACCCTCAAACGCGAAGAGCCGCTTATCGGCGACGACCACGGGATCTGACAGAGGCCTACCGAACTTGGTGCCACCTTGCCGGGCGGCCGTGATCCCGGCGTTCACGCGTTCCGTGATGAGTTCGCGTTCGTACTCGGCCAACGTGGCGAGCATGTTCAGCATTAGCCGGCCCGAGGTCGTCGACGGGTCTATGCCATCGGAGATGCTCTTCACTTGGACGTCCCGGAGCAGCTTCACCGTGTTCAGCACATCGATCAAGGATCGTCCGAGTCGGTCAACTCACCACACGACGACGGTATCGCCGGGCTTGGCGTACTCGAGCAGCTTCTTCATTCCGGGGCGCGAGATCTCGGTCCGGCTGCCCGAGGTGACGTCGGCGAAAATGTCCCGCTCCTGCACACCAGATTTGACCAGGGCGTCGACCTGCAACTTCGCGTCTTGGCTTCTCGTACTGACCCGTATGTACCCGAGATGTCTCACCAGGCCATTCTGCGTCAACAACTGCTAGAAGCGGCGAAGTGAAGACACTTTGCGATAAGACATGTTTCCAAGACAAACGGTCTCCCGGGAATTCGCCACTCTCAACCGAGGCCCGGACGAGCTCTCGGGTGCCTTGAAAACCTTTAGGTTTTGCGACACCCGTCGATCTTTCCGTCTCTAGGTGCGGAAGGCGGTGGCGTCGTGGGACGGCGCCGTTCCGAAAGTCCGCTTGTAGTCACGGCTGAACTGGGATGGGCTGACGAAACCGACTCTTGAAGCTATTTGGGCGAGCGTCCCAGCCTGTTCCACGATCTGCCGCCGAGCTTCATGAAGCCGAACTGCCTTGTGATATGCGCCAGGGGTGCTGCCGGTAATCTGCCGGAACTGGCGGTGGAAAGACCCGACGCTCATCTGTGCTCGTGCGGCAAGGTCTTCCATCCGCACGCCTTGGTCGAAGTGATCCTGCATCCAGCTGGTGACGTCGTCGATCCGGGCCAGGGTCGACTCGGCTTGGAGCAGCTCGCGGAGCCGGTCACCGAGCGGGCTGTCGAGTAGCCGGTAGTAGATCTCGCGACGGACGTCGGCTGCGAGAACGGCAGCTGCGGCCGGCTCGGACTGGAGCTGCAGGAGTCTAAGCACAGGTCCGAGGACGGTTTCAGGAACAGCATTGACGGTAACCGGGCCAGCGTCGCTCACCGCTGCAGCCCGGGCCGGCATCTCCGCAACCAGCGCCGAAAGAGCGTGACGGTCGAACGGGATCTCCAGGGCGAGGTACGGCGTCTCGCCGGTGGCGGCCGTCACTTCGACGAAAGCCGGCATGTGCGCGGCCAGGATCACCAGATCGCCGGCTCCGTAGTCGATGCTGGTGGACCCTGCGACTAAGCGCTTCCGTCCCTGAAATGGCAGGTGGAGTACCGGGTCGAAGAGGACCTGTGCGGGGTCGGAGGGCGACCTCGAGACCCGCACCTTGACTCCGAGCTCGGGATGGTCGATCCCAGCGGAGCCGTGCAGCGCGATGATCGCTGCGACGATGTCGCCCTGCACGCTAATGGTCGCCCTCAGTTCATGTATTCGGCGAACCACTCGAGGATCTTCTCGGGGTGGCGCTGGAAGTACTTGTAACCATCCCACCGGCGGGGGGTGTCGCGGATCCAGAACATCGATTTCTGGTCTGTCCCGAGAGCGTCGTAGGCGTCCTCGAGGTCGGAAGGGCGGGTGATGACATCGTCATGGACGCCGTAGGTCAGTGTTGGCATGGTGACGGATGGCGCCCATGCGCTGACGCGGCCGCCTTCGGTGGGAATGCCGGTGATCTGCTGGAAGCGACGATCTGTTTCGTCGACGAAGTCTGAAAGGCCGGCCGACGCCAGGGAATTCTCGAGGAACGCTCGCGGCGACAGGAGTAGCGGCGCGACGAGGCACCTGACCTCACCAAAGGCCTCGGGGTTTTCGGCGATCGCGCGGAACGTGACGTTTGCTCCCATGCACCGGGCGAAGAGGCCGAGGGTCATCGCGGCGAGATCCGGCCGGGAGTGGATGTAGTTCAGCGTGCCGAAGACGTCGCGCGTCTCGAATCGGTTGTTCGACGCGATACCACCGTTTGCGTCTCCGCTCACACCTGCGTTCCGGAAATCGAAGGCGAGGACGTTGTAGCCGTTGGCGTGCAGGATCTCGTAGTCGAGAAGGAAGTCGATCTCCGTGTCGTTACCCGGGCCGAAGGCGGACTTCCACGGCTCGAGGTGGGAGGGGAACCCGTATCGGCTAAAGCCGAAGGCGTGCATCGCTACGATCAGCTTGTCCGATCCTGCGCATGGAATGAACCACGCTTCCAGCGGTGTGCCGTCGGACGAGGGGTAGCTGATGTCCTCGAACTCCAGCCCGACGGAGGCGGGTGTCCGCAGTACCGGGGATCGGGAGGAATAGGCCAGGCCGTGCGCGAATGCGTCGAGAGTAGCGCTTGTCGCGTCGTCGATGATGTTCGTTTCACTCGTCATATCTGTTTCATCTTCCGTGAGAGACGATATTCCTTCTCCTCAGAACGGTACGCACCAAGCCCGGTTTGAGGAATGACACCTACAGCTAAAGTCTTGCCCAATACTGATATCACGCAGGCGCTGAACAGCCGCAGGCGCAGCCTCTTGGGTTCCCACCGGCGGGCGTTCGTGCTGGTCAGGGCGAGGAGCTGCATCCAGGCGGTGATCTCGGTGGCGAGGGTGACGATCGCGCACCAGATGCGGTGCACAGTACCCGGCCCGATCAAGTAGCAAGCACTTGCCCACGCCTACGACAGTGACGAGTCAGTGGCCGCCGCAGCTCAAGACCACATTCTCACTGCCGCACCGCTCCCCAACGAGCTCCAGGCACGAGTCGCCGCAGATTCGCGTTCAACTGCTGACCGTGCGCGCACTGAATGGTCTTTACATGGCCTCCTGGACGAGGTCTCAGAGCGCACGCGGTTGGTAAAGGTTCCAACGCTAATCGTCGCTCGTGAAAACGACCATGTGGAGCCTGTCCGGTCTCTGCGTCAGAACCTGATCCCATATCTTCCGGTTGCTGAATTCAGAATTTCGCAGACACGGGGTACCTGATTCCCTTGGAGGCCCCAGACGAGCTGGCCAACCTGATCTCCGCTTTCGCGTCATCCGCCTGAGCTCTGGCTCTAGACCCGCTGCACCGCACCGTCCCCGACCTTGTGCTCGTCCCCGGGCAGCTCGCCAGAGGGGCGCGTCGGCCGTCGAGCAGCCACAGGCGGTCAGGTCCACGGCTCGTCTGTCCCCAAGCACACGCTCGCTTCGCGATCGTTGCTGTGGCGTGGTGTCGACCTCGGGATCGACGGTGCGGCCGGCCACTTCCACGCGACGCGCTGCCCGGCGGCGACCTAAACCTGCTGGACCGACCGACGTCCAATTGTATGAGTGACGGTGAGCGCCTCCTAACGGTCGCGTCGGCCGGAGTCGGGGCGGCCGAGACCGCATCGGTGCACGGCCCTGGACGCTTCACGCCGAACGCAGGGTGGCGGGGACGCGGCGGTGCCGAGTCGCGAGCACAGGAAAGCGGCTCAGTCCCGTGCGCACTCCCCAAGCACCCGCCCCCGAGTTACATGGTGAAGACGACGCGGCTGCGGTCGTAGTCGGTGACCCACGCCTTCTCCACTTGGGCCAGCGGTAGCTCCGTCGTGTCGATCCGTAGGTTGGCTGATCCGGCCAGTTCCAGTGCGTCCGTGGCGGCCTGCAGGATGTCCGGCACACTCACAGCTCCGATCCCGCTGCCCATCAGGACGAGCGAGCTCGATGCCAGCACGCTGGTGGGAACGGTGGTTGACGGGCCGGCGGCGCTGCCGGCGATGACGTACCTGATCGTTTTGGCCGGCTTGTGGCCTCGGGCCAGGGCCGCCAGGACGATCTCGGTGGGTGCGCCGGAGAGGTAATCGAGGACGATGTCGATCTCGCCGTCACCGAAGTGACCTACCAGCGCATCCTGGACAGTATCGGCATCGGCGGAGAGGTCGATGGTGTCATCGGCCCCCAGTTCGCGGAGTCTGGCCAGCGCGTCGGGGTTGCGGCCGGTCGCGATGACGGGCCCGGCGCCGAGGATTTTGGCGATCTGGACGGCTACCTGCCCCGTGGTGCCGGTCGCCCCGTTGATCAGGACGCCTTCGCCCCGCTGTAGAGCCGCGCGGACACGCAGCGCACCGATCGGTGACTGTCCTGGATTGATGATCGCCGCGGCGAGCACATCACTGACGTTGTCCGGCACCGGTAGACACAGCGCATCTCGCACGAGCGTCTTCTCGGCCATCCCACCGAAGGGGGATTCCGGCAGCAGGAACCCTACCCGTCTACCGCTCTCGGTCCGGCCGACTCCGTCAATACCGGGTATGAGCGGGAAAGCTCCCGTCATCGAGTAGTGGCTACCTGTTGCCCGGGCCCGCGTAGCGTTGGACAGCGCGGAGGCCGACACGCGTACGACCGCGAAGCCGTCCTTTGGCGCTGGGTCGTCGAAATCCCCGTAGACGGGCGTCTGATTGGGGCCGAGGACGATTGCCGCTTTCATGTGTTGTCCCTCTCCATTGCCATCTCATGGGCTGCGTGCTTGACGGTGGCGGTACCGCGCGGGCGACCCAAGGTGGACTCGGGTCGTCACCGGTGCGCTTGCATCAGCAGCGCACACGCATCGGTGGGCTGATGTAACCGCGGCGGAACACTTTCAGGGGTCAGTCGGGTGTCATAGCTCACCGGGCACGGCGAAGCGGTAAAAGACCTTGCCGACCGGCCGGACGCCCATCAGCAGCCAAACTGCGTTCTCGAAGTCACGGGCGCGGGAGAGGTCTCCGACTCGCACCGGGTCATACCCGGCGTCGCGGATGAGATCCTCGGTGACCTCGCAGGCGCTCTCGTCGGCGACGTACCAGTTGCTCGGGCGCACCCGTTGCTCGCGCACCTTCCCGAACAGCTCCCCGAAGTTCATGTTGAAGCTCTTAGCCACTGGGGCCCCGGTGAAGGACTTGACCTCGTGGGCGTATGACGGGAAGTCACCTTGACGAACAGGCAAGACATTGGTCGCATCGATTGCTGTCTTACCCTGCAGCCCGGTAACCCTACCCAGCGCATCGGAGATGTGTACACCGGGGACAGCAATCAGGACAACGTCTGCACCCGACGCATCCCCGCCGTCCCGGCCAAGCTCTTCGACCTGGTGACCCGCGGTCCACCAGAGCTTCGCCAGTCCCCCGCCAATCGTTCCGCGTCCGATCGTAACGATCCTCATCTCGGCCTTCCACTCGGTTGTTGGTGAAATGGTGTGCCGTTTCGCGCGGCGGAGGACCGCCGCATCTTGGCGTCCTTATACCGACTACGTGGCTGGCCGGAGCTGGCGGTACGGAATCGGGGACTGGCGGCCGAGCTCGACGACGGCCGTCTCAGTCGACAGGATCCATAGCTGCCTGAGAAACCAGTCCCGTCCCCACGGCGCGTGAGGCCCTGCTCTCGACCCCTTCCACTGGCTCCGCGCCTGGTTGAGATGTGAACTAGAAGCTACACCCTGCTGGTTCACACGTCAACCAGGTGTTAAGTTTGGCCACATGACTCAAGTGGGGTGGTTGACCGACCAGGAACAGCTGGCCTGGCGCAGCCTGGTGGCGATGAACGAGAGCCTCGGGGAGTACATCGAGCGGCAGCTCCGTAGCCGATGCGGCCTCTCAAGCGCGGACTTCCAAGTCTTGGCTCACCTATCGGAGGCAGCCGACGGTCGGTTGCGGTCCTTCGAGCTCACTCAACTACTGCGCTGGGAGAAGGGTCGTCTCTCCCAACACCTCGGCCGGATGCAGACTCGTGGACTCGTCTCGCGTGAGCGATGTCTCGATGACCGACGGGGCGCAGTCATCGAGATCACCCCGCGGGGCCGAGGGCTGATCAAGGCAGCGGCTCCGCAGCATGTCGCCGATGTCCGCTCCGTGATCATCGATCATCTCAGTGCAACAGAGTTGGTGACGCTGACCGCTGTCGCCACTAAGGTGCGCGAACGACTGGCAGTGCTCGAACCAAAGCCGTGAGTAGATCGGTCCTGTTTTGCATCGCTTTCGGCCAGCCATGTACAGAGTCTGCACTTAACGTCTCGGCGTCACCGCGAGCAGTGGATCACGCGTCACTGCGCCGTGCCCCGGCCTGCGGACCGGGGAGTGCTGGCGACCGCGTAGCCGTTCCCGCTGGCGAGGACGAAGCAGTCGCCCTCGCGCAGATGGTGCCCACGTCCGATCCGCTCGTCGACGCACGTGCGCAGCTCTCGCTCACCATCCCGGCGTGATGGCCGAGGCCGTCGCCACGCGCGACCTCACCGGTCGAGGTCCGGCCGCTCAGCGTCCTGCGCGACCGGCAGCCGACGGAGAAGTCGAGCCCGTCCGGGCTCATCGCCCGCACGGAGCACCGCGCGTTCGTGACCCGCACCCTGCATCCCGACGACGGGCGTGTCGTCCACGTCGCGCCGACAGGTGGGGTAGCGGCGCTCGCCGCCCGCAGCGAAGCGGAGGTCGCCGTCATGGTCCAAGCGCTCGCGGCGGACCAGCGCAGCAGATCGCAGGCGACTGATCGCGCTGAGCTCTGCGTTCACCGACGGTTGACGGAAGCCTTCCGCCGAGTCAGCGACCTCGGCGCAGCCCGGCGGCGACGATGCCGAACATCGCGTCGATGCGCTTGGAAGAGGCTGCAGCCTGCGCGGCGATCAGCTCGATACCCCAGACCAGGCGCAGGACGTCGATGAGCTCGACGTCCCCCGGGACCTCGCCGCACTGCTGTGCACGGCGCAGCAGCCTCTCGCCCGCCTCGCGCATATCCGCGAACGCGAGCTGCATGTCGGAGCCCTCGACGTGCTTCCAGCTCATGACGGCGGCGCCCAGGCTGCGACCGCGGGCCGAGTAGTCCAGCTGGAGCCGCAGCCACTCGTGGAAGGCGTCGGACGGCGCAAGGTGGCTGGCCAACGCCAGGGCACGCTCCCGGAGCTCCTCGGTCTCGTCGATGAACGTCGCCGCGAGCAGGTCCTGCCGGGTAGGGAAGTGGCGGTAGAGCGTGCCGATCGCGACACCCGCCTCACGCGCGACATCCTCCAGCGAGATCCGCTCGCCATGCTCTTCGGTCGCGGCCCGCGCCACGGCAATCAGACGGTCGTAATTGCGCTGGGCGTCGACCCGCCGCGGACGGCGGACCGGACGATCGGTGAGTGTCTCGGCCACTAGATCCCGGTTCCCTAGAACATGAGGGGTGCTCATGTTACGATGATGAGGAGACCTCATGTTAGACCAGTGCGCTCTGACAGTGCGCCGGGGTTGACCCGGCCAGGCAAACCGGAATGGAGCACCACATGCCCACCATGGACCAAAAGGTCGCCGTCGTGACCGGAGCGATGCGAGGCGTCGGCTTCGCCATCGCCCGCGAGTTCGTCGAGCAGGGCGCCACGGTCGTCCTGACGGACATCGACAGGGAGGGCCTGGACGCCGCGGTCGCCCAGCTCGGGCCGAAGAGCTCGGGGGTCGTCGCCGACGTCACCGACTCCAAGCAGATGGACGCTGTCTTCGAGTCGGCGGCCTCCGAGCACGGTCACGTCGACGCCGTAGTTGCCAACGCCGGCGTCGGTGACAGTGCGCCCATCGGCTCGATCACCGAAGCCCAGTTCGACAAGATCTACGACGTCAACGTCAAGGGCGTGCTCTTCACGTTCCAGGGCGCCCTTCCGCACCTCCACCCCGGGGCGACGCTGCTGAGCATCGGATCGACGGGAGCAATTCAGGCCCAGTACGGCATGAGTATGTACTGCGGTTCCAAAGCCGCGTTGCGCGGCGCGCTGCGCGCGTGGGTCATCGAACTCAAGGGCACCGGTGTCCGCGTCAACCTGCTCAGTCCTGGCGCCGTGGACACGCCGTCGCTGCGACTGGCATTCGCCGGGGCCTCCGGGGTCGACCAGGTCGACGCCCGGGTCAAGGCGATGGGCGACGAGAACCCGCTCGGCCGGCTGGTCACCACCGACGACGTCGCCAAGGCCGCCGTCTTCCTCTCCAGCGAAGCCTCCAGCGGCACGACCGGCGTCGAGCTGTTCGTCGACGGCGGCGTCGCCCAGACCGGCTGACCAGCCTCCACCCCCAGCAGGACTCGTCCATGGCAGTCACCACCACCTTGCGCAGGCGTGTTCCCCGCGAGAACCGCGCCGCCGGTCCATGACCCCTGGCATGCGGCCATCGGCGTCGCCATCGTCCTCGTGGCCGGCGGCATTACGAGCGGCAACAGGTCAATAGTTCCAAGGCGCGTCTCCTCGACGCTATTGACCGAGTTGTTGAAAAGTCGGCCGGTCGAAGTCAATCCGACAGGCGGTCGTGGAGCACGGCGGCTACGGCCGCCGGATCGGCGAGCATCGGTGAGTGCCCTGTGTCGAGGTGCACCACCGTGGCGCAGCTCTGGCCCATCGCCTGCTGGGCCACGGGTGGAATGGCCTGGTCGGCGTCGCACACGGTGTAGGTCATCGCTTCCCGCGCCAGGCCCGGTCCGTGGACCCTGCCCTCGAAGCTGCGGGCCGACTGCGGTCGCAGGTGGTCGACCGCCGCGCTGACCAGGTCGGGTGCGACGTCGGCGTAGAACCGCTGGGCCGGGTCGGCGACGTTGATGGTCCCAGCGGCCGTGTCGCGCGTCCACCACGACGGGTCCGTCCCGACCATGCTCAGCAACGAGTCGCCGGGTGACGGGAGGAACGCGGCGAGACACACCGCGTGCACGACGCCGGGCACCCCACTGACGGCCTCGCTCACGGGAATCCCGGCGTAGGAGTGAGCGACGACAGCGACCGGGCCGTCATCCCGGGTGAGCTCGGCCCGGACCGCCGCCACGTCAGACGCCAGGTCGCCCAGCATGTCCAGCTTCGAGCTGGGAAGGTCGACGAGGTCGACCTCCCAGTCCGGAAGCTGCCGGATCAACGGCCCCCAGACCCAAGGCGATGCCAGGCGCCGTGAACAGGACGAGCCTTGGCCTGGTCACGGGTTGATCCGGTAGCGTCGACTGGTCATGAGGTACCTCCCTGACACGGGACGAGGAGAGCTCGCGGTGAAGCCGGTGTCGGAGCACAGTGCGGCGACCTCCGGTGCCAGACATCGTATCGACCAGAACGAGGCTGCAGTCAAATCTGGAGGGCGCGGAGCCGTGGAGCCACCTCCTGCCCAGGGCAGTGCAATACGTCGGCCGGCCCGTACGTACCGTTCGACACTGCGCACCGGGCAGGCAGCGGCCACCCGCGCCCGGGTCGCCGCCGCAGCGGGGGATCTGTTCGCCCGGCAGGGATACACCCGAACGTCCGTGCGTCACATCGCCGCCGAGGCCGGGGTCGCTGTTGAGACCGTCTACGCGATCGGGGGAAAGGCCACGGTCTTCCTCCGCGCCTTCGGCAGCGCCTTCTCCGGGACGACTCCCGGGGCGTCCCTGCTCGACATCGAGGCGACGGCCGGTGTCTGGCGGGCGACCCATCTCGAGGAGGCCGTGGCCGGGCTCGTCGACGTGATCGTTGAGAGCAACCGGAGATCGGCGAGCCTCTGGACCGCTTACGTGGAGGCCGCTAGATGCGAGGCGGCACTCGCCGACGCCTACGGCGAGCAGATGCGCGCCATGCGCGAGGACGGGCGCCGGGTACTCGCTGCGCTCGTGGACCGAAACCTGTGTCCGCCACCGCAAGACGCGGCGCGCACGGTGGATGAAATCTGGGTAATCCTGCACCCTGGCCAATACGTCCTGCTGGTGGACCACGCGGGCTGGGACCTGGCGGACTACCGGGCGTGGATGATCGACCACCTGATGCGCCACCTCACCTAGATGGTGGACGTCATGACGTTGTGACCAGCGGTTCGACGGCGTGAGTTGACCGGGGACAAGGTCCCCCGCCTGGGTGTGGAGCCATCACGGCACCACACCCGGCCCGAAGGAGACCTGTCTCGTGCACGGCCAACGCCCGCGCTGACAGCTGAAGGCGTTGCCGCCTCGTCGACCGAGCTCTGGACAGGCCGCCTGCAACCCCACGGCGCCGCGGAGTCCCGGCTGACCTGGGCCACCGTCCACACCGGCGTCACCCGGTTCCGCGCGGGTAGGACGCGGCGCTGGCCGACCGGTCCAACTGCCCGCATCGCAGCCACCCGGCTAGATCCGGCTGTAGTGGCGCGGATCGAGGCGCTGCGGCGAGGGAAGTACCCGTTCCGCCGGTCGTCGATGACCTCGCCGCAGACAACATCAAGGTGTCCGTTCTGAACCCGAGAACTCGTAAAGTTCGGGCTTGGTTGCGCTGTCTCGTACGTACCGCTCGCGTACCGAGAGCAGTGCGCTCGGTCGATGACACCGCCTGACATCCTCCAGACTGTCCCACGCCCGCTCCTGACACCCCACCCTCGGAGGAACCCGCTGTGCCCGCAGTCATCTACTACGACGACGACGCCGACCTGTCCGTGCTGCAGAAGCGGACCGTCGCGGTGCTGGGCTACGGCTCCCAGGGCCACGCCCACGCGCTCTCGCTCCGGGACTCGGGTGTCGACGTGCGCATCGGCCTGCCCGAGGGCTCCCGCAGCCGGGCGAAGGCGGAGGACCAGGGGCTGCGCGTGGTGACGCCGGAGCAGGCGGCGAAGGAGGCCGACGTGATCGGGGTCCTGGTCCCGGACCCGAAGCAGCGCGCGCTCTACGCGGAGGCGATCGCGCCGAACCTCCAGGACGGTGACGCGCTGTTCTTCGGCCACGGCTTCAACATCCGTTACGGCTACATCGCCGCCCCGGCCGGCGTGGACGTGGCGATGGTCGCCCCGAAGGGCCCGGGTCACCTGGTCCGGCGCGAGTTCTCCGCGGGCCGGGGGGTCCCGGTCGCGATCGCGGTCGAGCAGGACGCCACCGGCGGCGCCTGGCCACTCGCCCTGGCGTGGGCCAAGGGGATCGGTGGCCTGCGCGCCGGCGGCATCCGGACCACGTTCACCGAGGAGACCGAGACCGACCTGTTCGGTGAGCAGGCCGTGCTGGCCGGGGGATGTCCCACCTGGTGCAGACCGGCTTCGAGGTCCTCACCGAGGCCGGGTACCAGCCCGAGGTCGCCTACTTCGAGGTGCTGCACGAGCTGAAGCTGATCGTGGACCTTCATGTACGAGGGCGGGATCGCCAAGCAGCGCTGGTCCATCTCCGACACCGCCGAGTACGGCGACTACACGACAGGCCCGGCTGTCATCGACGCGGGCGTGAAGACCCACATGCGTGAGGCGCTGACAGCGATCCAGAACGGCGAGTGGGCCAAGCGGTTCATCGCCGACCAGGACGCCGGCGCACCGGACTTCCAGGCATTGCGCGCCAAGGAGCAGGCCCACCCGATCGAGGAGGTCGGGCGCCGGGTCCGCACGATGATGCCGTGGATCGCCAGCACCGACAGCGACTACACGGAGGGCTCGGCGGCGCGTTGACACCCACCCGCTGGCAGATGTAGGTAGCAGACTCTCCTCGACAGCACCTGACGCTGCCCAGGCTGAACTTCTGAGAGGCGTCCGTCGGTCATCAGGCCCGAACCCAGCGGGCTCGAACTTCTGCGCTACAGGTCGTTCTGCACCGGTGCAGCCACATGTCAGTTCTCGATCGAACGGGTGCTCTCCCTGGCGTGGGCGTCGGGGCGCAACGAGCAGGGTTGGCCCCGGCCATCGCCCCACCCGTTGACCGTGCCGAAGACCAGCGGTCACCCACCGACGGGTGACCGAGCGGGTCCCCCCTCGCGGAGCGGGTGGGAGGCACACCGGGACGAGCTCTCTCACGATCTCCACTCCGGGCCGGTAGCCCACCACCCCAGCTCAGTCAGCCGCGCTCATCGAACCGGACGGAGTCACATGACGTCGATCGTCGTTGCCGCACCACCTTTCACCGGCGAGATGCAGCCCCTTCTGCAGATCGCCGGGGGTCTCGCTTCGCGGGGCCACGACGTGACCATGCTCACCGGCAGCAGGTTCGACCGGCAGGTCCGAGCCGCGGGAGTCGGCTTCGTCGCCCTGCAGGGCGACGCGGACTTCGACGACCGGCGCCTGACCGAGCACAGACCGGCGATCGCGAATGCCGCCCCGGGACCGGACCAGCTGAACGCGTTGTTCGGGGCTGCCGCTGACGCGCTGCCCACCGAACACCGCCAGGTCCAGGCTCTGCTGGACGCCGACCCGGACGCGGTGCTGATCACCAACTCCGTCCTGCTGGGTCCGTGGGCGGTCGCGTTGGGGGCGCCCGGCCGGCGGCCCCGGCGCTGGATAGCCGTTGGCTGCAACCCGCTCGCGCTACCGAGTGAGGACACCACACCGTTGGGACCGGTGCCGGCTGGTCCCGATGGTGACGGCCGCGCCGCGAACCGGGCGGTGAATGCGCAGTTCGCCCAGATGACCGAACCCGCACGGGCACGAATCGAGTCCGCGCTGCGCAGTCTGGGCGCAACCGATCCTGTGCCGGGCATCTTCGACGGCGTCGTCACGGTGCCCGAGGTCTTCGCCTCGCTGACCGTCCCGGGCCTGGAGTTCGCGCGCGGCGACGCGCCCAGTTCCCTTCACTTGATCGGGGTGCTGCCGGCGCCTGTTCCGGCGGGATGGCAGCAGCCCTCCTGGTGGGGCGAACTCGACGGGCGGACCGTGGTGGCGGTGACCCAGGGGACACTCTCGAACGGTGACCTCGGTGCGCTCGTGCAACCCACACTGGACGCCCTTGCCGGCGAGGACCTGCTCGTCGTCGCCGCCCTCGGGCGAGACCTCGACGGACTGCCCGGACCAGTGCCCGCGAACGCGCGGGTCGAGCCGTTCGTCCCGTTCGGTTTGCTCCTGCCCCACGTCGACGTCTTCGTGACCAACGGCGGGTTCGGCGCCACCCAACAGGCCCTCGCCGCCGGTGTCCCCGTGGTCGTGGCCGGGGACACTGACGACAAGCCGTTGGTCGCCGCGCGGATCGCCGCGCGGCAGATCGGGCGGAACCTGCAGACCGGGACCCCGAAACCGGGCCAGATCCGCGACGCTGTCCTCGGGGTGCTCACCGACGACGCCGTCCACCAGAACGTGACCCACCTTGCGCAGGAGTACGCCCGCCACGACCCGATCGTGGCCATCGAGTCATTGATGTCCGAGCCGTGAGGCTGTCCGGGTAGCCCTGACCACACAACTCGACCCGCACTCCACCGGGCGCCGCGCCCGCTCATAGGACTCAACTCCGCGTCCAGCACGGACTCGAGCACCAAATTGGTCAAACCTGTGGCCTGCGGTGACGTGCTGGCCGACCACCCAGGCGGCCGCGTCGCGGAGAGGCTGAGCGGCGGTCGCCGCGGTCTCGTCGGGGTAGATCTTGGTGTGGGCGGGAGGAACACCGAGGCAACCGCGGCACGGAGATGCGGTGTCGCCGATGCGGTGAAGGCGAGCCCCTACCGGGCCGGTGAGAACCAACGGACATCAGTTGCCCTCTGACCTGACATGTCTAGGACCGAAGTCAGGCGAGTCCGGTGGGCGGGGACCGTAGGAGCCGGGGTAGCGCTGCTGTCCGCGCTGGCCGCGTGTTCGGCCACCTCGGCCACCTCGGCCACCTCGGCCACGTCGGCTACGTCGACGGCGGTCCCGAGCCCGGCGGTCGTCACGAGTCCCGCGAGCCGGTCGGCGGTCCCGACACTCGCCGCGACCCCCCCATCGACGCAGACCGTGACGAGAACGCCGGGACCCACGGCCACGCCGGCGTCGACCACCGTCCCCGCCTCACCTGAGACGAGCAGCGGGTGCCCTCGGACCACGGCCACAGTTCCCGTGGGCGCGGCCCGACGCAGCACCGTCGACGTGGACCGTGACGGTCGGCGGGACGTCATCTGGCTCGCCCCCGCCCCGGGCGGGGACACCCGTCTGGGCTTCACCACGGCATCCGGCGCGACCTTCGAGACCGCGTGGGCCCCGGCGAGTCCGGTCGGACGGTCGGCGCTGGTCGCGCGGCCGACACCGGCCGGGCAGGTGATCGTCCTCGGGGACGACGGGCGTCTGGTGGAACTGTTCACGGTCGTCGGGTGCAGGGTCGCGCCGGTCCGGAACGTCGAGGGCCAGCAGTACCAGTTCGCGCACGCGATGGGGAACGGCGGAACCGGGGTC
>JAABUK010005873.1_pt1 | contig 18717 bp, 1 predicted proteins | sample 5559141 | NCBI WGS metagenome assembly JAABUK01 (sample SAMN10711869, study PRJNA513367) | rock metagenome | isolation source: Antarctica rocks | place: Antarctica: Victoria Land, Pudding Butte nord | collected 2016-01-03 | reverse complement strand
TATTTATTACGGTATTTATATCTTAATTAGCTCGACTTATAGGCGGATAAGAATAATTAGTTATTACTAAGACGGGAGCTTTCGGACCGGAGTAATAAAAGAATAAAATTATTAATAAAGTAGTTATTATTATATAAGGAGGGCGTTATATAAATCGAGATATAATAACCGCGTAAAGAAGATACGGGAGGCTATATTAACTTAGGTTAATAAAGTATTAATTTAGTTTTATTTATAAACCTACCCCCCGATATACTCGCGATAGTAAAAATATAATATTATATTATTAATTATATATCCGATCCTTTTATAGCCTTTTCCGAGGTTATAACGGGTCGATAATCTCGCCTTCTTTATTTTTAAATTCGTCTTTATCTTTATCCTTAATAGTTATACCTAACTTTATTTATAAATAACCGTCGTCTTTTAAACGTATTTATTCTTAATTCGATTTTTAGTAATTAAGATAATTAATCGATAAAATAATATTTAATTTAATAGTTAAGACTTTTAATTATTTTATATTATAAGAAGTAGACTAGGAAACAGATATCGTAAAATATATTTAAGATTTAAGGCGCGATAATTAGGTATAAAAACGATTTTAATAATATAATTTATAAAGGAGGGTACTCTAAAAGGAAATTAAAATAAAAGATTATTTAATATATTTATATATATTTAAATTAGAACTAATTTAATTTATTTTAGATTTAAGCTAGATAAAAGTATTATATTAAAATTAGACTTAAAGCTTTTATAATACCGACGAAAGTATTTTAGATTAAATATAGATTATTTAATATTAATAAAATAGGAGAGGGTAGGTATAATTATACTTTATTAATTCTTTTCTATAAAATAATCGGCGGCCCGAATCCTCTTAAATAAAAAATCCTAGTTATAGATAATATTATATTAATCTTAATTAACGAAATTATTTATATAGAATACTGTCTTCTCCGTACTTATAAGTATTAAATAGGTATTATAAAGAATATTATATATCTTAAAAAACCGCCGAGAACTTAAAATTTAAAAGTTAATTACTTTATTTTTAGAAATAACCTCGACTTCGAATATATTATAAACGGGGTCGACTTCGTTATTATTTCGTTATTAAAGTATCTCGATAAAGGTATTAATATACGTCGCCGGCCTACCCTTTTTATTATACCTTTCGGTATTAATTATAGTAATAATAGTCTTAAGTTATCCTAATTCTCTCTTAAATTCCTTATTTTCCTCTTTAACTCGGTCGTCGTTAGCGGGATCTAATTATATTTATATATAATTTTAACGGCTTTTAAATATATCTCGTTAATTAAGTATATATCGAATTATAAACTTTTTTAAATACTTAATATTACTTTTATCTTTATTATTAGGGGCTTAATAAATCACCGAAGTATATATACCGATATAATATTCTTTTATCTAGGATAGGTTTTATTTACGTCGAATTATATTAACTAAATCGCGTTTAATATTATCTAGCTTTTTACGATTCTCTTAGATAAATATAATAAGAGTATTAATAAAATCGCCGGACCTAACTTTTTACGTCGTTATTATTTATTTAATTTATTATTATTATCGCCGATTAAGGCCCTATTAAGTTATATATTCGACGTCGAGACCTTCTTTAAATAGGTCCTATATAAACTTTATATATATTAATTATATAATATAAGTATTTAATACTACTTTAATAATAATATACTTTCGGTTATCGCGAAAATTTAAAAGATCCTATATAACTAGTATATTAATTCGACGGGTATTATATTCTAGGATTTAGGTCTCGAATTCTTTATTCTTATTAATCCTAATATAGAATTCTTTTAATAAGAATTTATAAGTTATTTCGCCGTAGTAAATATTATAATTTTATATACTTCTATAAAACCGAATAAAGTCTTCGTAATAAATAATACCGTATAGTTTAGGTATATTAAAATAATATTAATTCTCCTCGTTATCCGCGGTCTCGTTTAAGGCTATAATAGGCCGATATTTCTTAAATACTTATTTTAATTTATTAATCCGATATATAACTTAATATATATAGCTTAAGGTCGCTTTATTATATATTATATATAATATTAATATAACGAAGTCGAGTATGGCGCGAGTATAATAAAGAATAACTAGCGCCCTCTAGAGGAGAGGAGTTATAATTATAATAAATTATTTAATAATCGTTTTTTATTCGTTTTTTATTTATTAATTTACAGAGTTAAAATATAGAAACTCTTTAAAACTAGTAAAACTTAAAACCTAACGAAAACGTTTATTTAATTAAAGAGTTATAAATACTTCGGTTATAATCTATTTTTAGCCTTTTCTCTTTTAAGTTATAGGAATTATATTTTAAATTAAATATTCGAGTTATTTAAAAAGAGTTATAACTATATTTTTTAAAAATTAATAAAGGATATCGACTATTATCGTCGAATATATATTAACGAGTATATGATTCTAAGCGAAGTTCCGAATATAGCGGATATTCATCGGGTTTTTTAGAGTCGGGTTTATTTACTAATTATAAAAGCGCTACTAGGTATATTTATATATTCGAAGTAATTATTATATCGTTATATTTTCCCTTTATTAAGGCGGAACTTAATAAATAGGGTAATACTAGTTATTTTTAACTCTTATTATAAGAACCTATTTTAGATAATCCGTTATTATACTAGTTATAATAAAATAATATTACTAGATTTATTTATTAATATACCGAATATTAAGTCCCGGTATAATAAACTATTCGAGTATTAATAATTATTAATTATCGACCGAAGTATAGTATATATTAGGAATACTAGAATATACCCTTAAATATTATACTTATTATAATATAGTAGAGATTAGGTTAAACTTTCGGAGAGAGGTTTATATCTTTATTAATTTTAACTACTAGTATTAATCTAAAAAGAATTAGGTTTGGACGTAGTTAACTTTTATATATAGCGTAGTTTAAATTATTTATCGTAATATAAATAAGCTATAGTAAAAGGTCGCCGCGATAATACATTATTAATATCTTATTTAAAGCGAGTAGAATTAATATAATAATACTACCTTTAATAACCTCTCCTTATTTTAATTATTATTAATCTTTTATATATATCTCTATATAGACTTTTTCCCCGTTCGGATTATATATACGGATAAGAGTATAGACTAAATTATACTAGAAGGTTTAATAGCCTAATAAAAACCGTAAAACCCTAATAATATCGCGATAGTAAATATTATATTTTATTTCTAGAATATTATTAACCTCTTTATAAATTAAAATTAATTTTACCCTTTATATATCGTTAGGGATACTATATAGAATACGATATATTTAATAATACTACTCGTCGATATTAATATAAGAGAAACGTCGTCGATTAAAGTTAATATATAGATTCTTTAAAAAATTATTTATTTAAAATTTATTAGTTTTATTACTCGTAAATTAGGAGTTGAAATTATAGTCTTTATAGCCCCTAAATAACCGGTAGATAATCCGTTTATCCTTAGAAGTTAATAAGTTATATATAACCGATAACCGCTTCGAATTATCCTATTTAAATTAATTATCTACTAGTAACCTAGCGCCCTTTTATATTACCTTTAAATAGGTCTCCGTCTTTAATAATAAAGACGTAGATATTATACTTATAAAAAAATTATTATTATTAACCGTTACGCTTTTATTATCTAGTTCGACCGCTTTTATATCCTATTATCGGCCGGCCCTATAAATAAGTATAAATTATAATTTCGTTAACTAAAGTAAGATACGTATATATTTTATAACGGCGTACTATATAATAGGCTAATAACTTTAGTTATTATATCTTTAACTTTAATTATATTTAAGTTTATATTTAGATTTATATTAATAGAAGTTAAAATATAAAGCCCGCGCTATATCGACTTTTATTTACTACTCGTATAATATAGTAATCTTATATATAGGATCTACGCTTCGCCTTCCTCGTTAAACTCCTTATTAGACTCTTTATTAGACTCTTTATCTATATTCTTATTTATATTTAAATATATAGTTTTCCGTCTATTTCTATATCTAGTTTAGCGATAGCGGGTTAGGCCTAAATAACTTTTAGCGATAAAACTATATATATATATAAACTCTAGTATATTAATTAATTAAGATATATTAATATATTAGGTATTACTTATAATTACGATGAATATACGATCTCGTAAATTTAATATATAATTTTAGGTATTTGGATATTAAGTTATTCTAAATTCGTAATAAAATTTAAATTAATAAATAACGTAGATCTATAATAAAGACTGATAGAATTCGAACTAGATACTAGTTATAAAGCGGTAGTGCGTTATATACGCCTGCGCCCCGTTAAAGGCGTTAATATATTATATATACCTACGCCCCGCTACCTCTATAATATTATTATTTATTAATACGGGGTTCTAGCCTTAATATCGCGGGGTTCTAACTTTTAATAATTTTATATCGAGTTAATATTCCCCCGTTTTATTAGAATCCTTAGAGATTAATTCTACTACTAAATCTAGGATTTAAGAACTACTTAATAATAAACCCCGTAATTACCTTACGTCTTTTATATTATTATTAAGCCGCTAGCTCTACGCTAGCGGCTTTAGGTATTATAATTTTAATCTTTTAAATCTTTTTAAGGAAAAGGCCTATTATTATTATAATATCGGGTTTAACCTCGGGACGTCTAAAAGAATTTAACGACGATAATATCGATTAAACCCCCTCCGACGACCCCCGCCGTAAAGACGGTAATGAATTCGAAGATATTATTACCCCCGAAGAGACTTTAAATATATAGCTTAAAATTATTAAGGAAGAAAACTATTACTTTAAATAATAATAAGAGTTAAAAGTATTATAAATTTAAAATTAAGGGCTATATAATCTTATTATTTCTACGCCCGCTAACGGAGCGTTAGTAGAATTTATTATTTATAATAGAGGTCCCTTAATTATTACGCCTACTAGTAGAATAATAATAAATTTAATTACGTTTAATAAGGATATCCCTATTAAGGCGAAAACGTTACGCCTTAATAAAATATGTTTTTATAAAGGTACGAGCGAAGGTAAATATTTATCCTAGTTCCGCGACGTAAACGTTAAATTTTTAATTAATTCTAAGTATTTTACTACCGATTATTTAAGGATTATATACTATATAGACTCGTTAGAAGGTAACCCTTTAATATAATAATATAAATACTACGATTTATATAGTTTAGCTAGTATTACGTTTAGCTTTTTTAAGAAGTTTCTTCTTAATTTAATAACGGATCTAATTAACCGCCGTCTCTTTATTTACGAGAAGTAGGAAGAAGTTAAATAATAGCCTTATTAAAAAATATCGTTATTTAAAGTTTATTTTAAAGAAATAAAGACTTAATTACCCCCGTTTTTAAAGGAGTATAAAGTAAATTTCTTCTTAATTAAACTTAAACCTAAGTTTAAGAATAAGATCCTTAATATTAATAATATATTTATTTAAAGGGAAGAAATTCTTACTTAAATTATTATATAAAAAAAGAATCTAAAGCGTATATAGTTAATAGGCGGCTTTAATTTTAATTCGGGTTTTTAACTAAAAAACCTTAATAAAGGAAAATTTATAATAAACCGAATTATTAAATTTAACGCCGGCGATAATATTAAATAGGCGTATTTAAAGGAGAAGGGTAATAAGTATAAAGTTAATATCGTTAATTCTTCGTACGATAAGATTATTTATTATTATTATAGAACGGAAGGCTATATTAAGCCTAAATATCCCGATATAAATAAACTAGCTATATATATCGGCGCGGTATCGGTAAAAAACGATTAAGTTTAATTTACGCCTCGGAAAAAGAGTAAGAAAAACGATTAATAAAGGTATACTCTTTTATTCTTTTTAAGAGTTAGATTACTCTTTAAGATAAAGTTAAGTAATTTATTACCTTAATTAACTTAAGAGCGTAAATTAATTTAATCTTATAACGGTTCGTCGTTAAAAATAATTTAGAACTTTATAATACTACTTTACTACTAGCTAAAATAATTAACGGGTAAAATATATATTATTATAACGCGTATTAATTAAATTATTAAATAATCGATAATTAGAGTTAAAGGTATAAGTATAATACTTTATTCTATAATATAAACCTTAAAAGTTTAGACGTTATTCTAGGTATACCTAGATTATATTAATTAAAGATATTAATTAATTTTAAGGCGGATTAATTACGGTTTAAGGTTAATTCTAATAATTTATAAATTAAGGAACCGGTTAAATTTACAAGTAATTTTAAAAACGAATCAAATATATTCGCGGTCGTATATACTACGGTATCGTAAGGCGAATAAAAAGAACTTTTTAATTTAAAGATTCCTAGGGAATTTATAAGGTTTTATAATATTTTTTTTAACGAGAAGGCGAGTATCTTATTTATTTTTAAATAAAGAGATTATATTATTAAGATAAAAATTAATAAAGAATTACTTTATAAACCTCTTTATAACTTATTTTAAATTAAATTATCGGAGCTTCGGCGTTATTTAGAATCCTTACTTTATAAAGGTTAGATCCGTTATTTAACCTCTTTAACTAGAGTACCGATTCTTTTTATATTTAAAAAGGATAGTAGGCTATATTTTTATATTAATTACCGGGGTTTAAATATAGTAATTATTAAGAATCGATACCCGTTACCTTTAATTACCGAGATATTAAACCGTTTATACGGTTTTAAAATCTTTACGAAGTTAGACTTTAAGGATATTTATTATAGGATCCGGATTAAAGAAGGCGATAAATAGAAAATTATTTTCCGAACTCGTTATAGTTATTTCGAATATTTAATTATACCTTTTAAACTCGTTATTATACCGGCGACGTTTTAAGTTTATATTAATCGTATATTTATAAATTTAGTAGATATAATATACGTAGTATATCTAGATAATATCTTAATTTATAATATTAATCCGGCGGAGTATTAACGATATATTAAATAAGTATTTAAATAATTATATTAGTTCTAGTTATTTATTAACCTTAAGAAATATTAATTTAATACCGAAATAGTCGAGTTCTTAGGTTTTATTATATTTATTAATAAGGTAATTATAAACCCGGAACGCGTTAAAATTATTAAGAAATAACCTTAACCGAAAATTTATCGAGAGGTATAAATCTTTTTAGGCTTCGTTAACTTTTATAAACGGTTTATTTATAGTTATTCTAGTATAATTACGTCGTTTACTAACTTATTTAAGAGTAGTAAAGTAAGTAAGAAAATAAGTCCGTTTAAATAAATAGACGGCGCTACGGAAGCGTTTTAAATCTTACGAGATATATTCGTAAACGCGCCTTTTCTACGTTATTATAATTTAATTAAATAATTACGTATAAAGACGGATATTTCTAACTTTAACCTTAGTTTTATATTATTATAATAAAATAAAGATAATTATTAGCGCCTTATAACGTTTTAATCGCGGAAATTAAATCCCCTAGAATAAAACTATAAAACTTATAATTAAAAATTACTCGCTATTATAACGGTAATAAAATAATAACGATATTACCTAGAAGGTAACTCCTATTATATTAAAGTCTAGATTAATTATAATAACTTAAAGGGTTTTATAAAATAAAAGGAGTTAAACTCTAGGTAGGCCCGCTAGGCGCTTAAATTAATTATTTATAACTTTAAGATCTTCTATCGGGCTAGAAAATTAAATTTTATTAATATACCGTCGCGGCGCCTTAATTATAAAGGAGTATCGCCGTTAAATATTAAATTATTATTAACGCTTTAGAATAAACTTATTCTTTAAATTAATAATTAAATATCGGAAGGAGATAAGGAAATAAGAGTAATTATAACCTTTACTTTTTAGATTATAAAATTAAGAGTAATAATTTTAAGGCGGGACGTTATAATAGTATTTAAAACTATATATAATAATCCTAAAAAGCTTATTAAAACGTTAATTCGGGAATTATAAGTTTATAATAATTAAATAAACTTTTTTCGAACTAAAACGAATATATTAAAGAACCGCCGTCGTATAAAGAATAAGGTATAAATTATAGACTCCGAGGGATTATTAAGATATAACGGTTATTTTTATATATTAAGGGATAAAGCTTTAAAGGAAGAGTTTATAAAGAGGTATTATAATAATCCTCTAATAGGCTACTTTAACGTTATAAAGTCGTATAAATTATTTACCCGAATTTTTTTCTAGGAGGGTAATTTAAAGTAAGTTACGGATTATATTAAAACTTACGATATATATTAACGGACGAAGGCGCCGCGATATCGCCCGTATAACGAATTAAATTCGCTTTTTATTACTATTTAATTATAAAAGGAAATTTCTATAGATTTTATAACTAGTTTACCGCCTAGTAAATATAGGGGTACTATTTATAATATTATCTTTATCGTAATAAATCGATTTATAAAAATAGTTAGGTATATATCTATAATTATTAAAATCGATACCGCTTAGCTAGCGGAAGTATTTTATTCTAAAATTATTTACCGCTATAATATATCTAATAATATCGTTAGCGATAGAGGCTCTATTTTTACGAGCGCCTTCTAGTCGGTTATATATTTTTATTCGAAAATTAAACGACGTTTAAATATTATTTTTTACCCTTAAACGGATAAATAGATAAAGTATTAAAATTAGATATTAAAGTATTATTTACGTATATTTATTAATAATAAATAGATTAATTAGACTAGATTATTATTTATAGTAGAATTCTTAATAAATAATAATTAAAGCGCCGCCGTCGGAACGACGCCGTTCTTCCGTATATATAGTTATTATCCTAAAATCCGTTAAGAGGTCGAGGACGACTTTAAGGAAGGAAGGGTACTAGCTATAAATAATAAAATATAATAATTATAAACTTTAAGGGATAAAGCTATAAAGCGCCTTTAAAGCGCTACCGAATATTAAGTTAAATAGTATAATAAAATATATAAACTATAAAGTTATAAAGTTAGCGATTTAGTTATATTAATAATAAAGAACTTAAAGTAAAAGCGCCTAAATAAGAAATTATCCTATAAGTTTATAGGGCCCTTTAAGATTATTAATAAAATAAGAGTATAAACTTACCGCCTATTACTACTTTCTACGTATAGAATCTATAATACCTTTTATATATCGTTATTTAAGTTATATTATCTTCGCGATTATATTAATATAACGGAATCTTTTATATAAGCCCCCGAACTTATTAATAATAATAAGTTATAGGAGGTAGAAGAGGTAATTAATAAAATTAAGAATAAAGAAAGTATTTAATATAAAGTTAAATAAACTAGTTAAGGCGAAGAATATAATTAATAACTACTAAACGAAGAGTTTACTAGTATTAATAAATTAACTAAAGTCTTTAAATAGGCGGGTAGTAAATATAAATATATAAATATAGTTAAAGAGGTTACCTAGTCGTATAAAATAATAAGGTAAAGTAAACGGAGCCGACGTTAAAAGTAAATATTATTATTTTTATATTAATACTTATATAACGGATATTCTCCTTTATACTTATAACCTTATTATACGGTTTTAGGGTATAACTAAATTTAATTTATTATTAAATTATTTATATACGATAACGATAAGATATCGTATTTATAAGAATACTTTTACTTTAAGTATAGTCTATATAAATACCTAGAATATATTATTAAATAGTATATTTAGGTAAGTTTAACTAGCGCCGATTCAAGAAAAAAAGAATTCGATATCGTTATTATATTATACGAAAGATTTAGTTATTATCGGAATTATTAGAAGAAGATATAGTCTCTTTAATATAATCCTTAAGGATATTATCTTCCTCGGGACTCTTTAGGTCCCGTTTATATTAACGGAAACTTTCGGCCTCTTTTTCGAGAACCTTATTTATCGCCTTTAATTTTTTAATACGCTAGTTCGCCGCCGTTAATTAATTTTATAAGTTAATGATTATAATAAGAGTTTACCTACTAGTTACTACCGTTTTACTATATACTTTATACTATTAAGAAATTTCTTTATTTATTAATTTATATTTATATTCTTCTTTAAGAGTCTTATTACCGATACGGGTATATTAATATATAAACCTCCTTACCTTCCTTTAGAAAGGCTTAAGAATTTATTATTATTAATATATACCGTTTTAGAGCTTACGGTTATAATTTACCTTTACGTAATAATTAATTCCGTAGTAATTAATATAATAGAGCGTATAAGGAGGGGACGTACCTCGAATATAATTATTATTAAAATTATAAAAGTAGACCCGGTAAGAGAGCGACGAAGTATAATAAATTACTATTATAGTTAATATCGCGTAGCCGCGTTAATAGCGGACTAGTTATATTTACTAGTATATTTATATCTAAAATAAATTAGTATAAATAAACTAATACTATTAATAAATAGGAGCTATTTATAGAGTTAGAAGAAAGTTATATATAACGAGAGTATTATTTATATATTAGTTACGATACTAGAATACTATTATAAAGCTAGAGTAATAATATATAAGAGAGGTTAAAGAAGTTACGAAGAGAGAAAATAATAGGCGGGCGAGTTTATTTATATAATAAACCGTCGCGCTAAATACCTTAGTATTATTATACGTCGATACGCGCCTCCGCTCCGTTACCTTACTCTTATTAATAGTTACTACTATTACTATAATATTTATATTATTATTAATCTCCGGGTATAATATTAGGGCTGTACCGCTTATGTATAATACTTTACTACTAGTGTTTTTATAGTATAATAAGAGTATATAGTAAGGGTGGCCACCGCTATTCCGCTACTAGTACTATAGGTATTATAGGAATAATCTAATATACTATATTTACTATAAGTACTATAAGCGCTATAGGAACGACAGTGTATATAATTTCGCTCCGTTACTATTATATATAATAGCACTATAGGGACGAAAGAAATATTATTTACTTAATTACTATTACTATATATTAGCGCTATAGGGACAGTTTTGTAAATATACTATTTACTTACTACTAGTTCTACTATATAGTAGGGTGTTAAGGGACGGGATTAATATCTAGATATTTATTAAATTAACGGCTAGGTTCATTAAACTATAGCCTAGTTATAATATAGGAGTAGGTTAAAATAAAAGATAAAGAACGAAAGTTAGGGTAGGGCTAGCTATTATCTAAATAAGAGTTAATATACGGAGTATTTATTTATTTCTTATCCCGGTTATATTAAAATAAAAATAAGGAAACTAATTTAAACTTAAATTAAATCTAAGGTAAATTAAACTAGGTTAGATTAATAAGGCTATATTATAATAATAGCCCTCTCTTTAAGGTCGAGCTCCTACGAGATAAATAATCGATAATAATAGATAAAGGATAGGACGGGGAATAGGAGGCGGTATACGAATAAAACTAGGCGTTAACGTTATTATTTATAAACGATAACGGCGGGGCTAGGCTATAGGGTACTATCTATTTATATAATAGTACGAAGTATCGGTCGAAGCCGATACGGAACGATAACCGAGGGAATAATAACGGATAAAGAATAAACTAAGGTATAAATTAAGGTTAATTTCTTAAAAATCGGACTAGGACGAAGATAATAAAGGTTCCTTATATTAATACCTTTAAACGGTATACGGTAATTTATAAAGGCTAGCGGCGCTAGGATTCGAGATATAATACTTATTAATAAATTATTAGTAACGGGTAAGATACTAGAAGGGTTCCTACGTAGCGACGTAACCTTCTTAATCGACGTAATACTTTAATAAAAGTAAACTATAACGGCGATCGTATTTAAAATTCAAGATACCGTTAACGTACTATTTACGTTAGTTATCTTCGGTAGTTATAGGTTCTCGGATAAACTAGACTTATCTAAATAAAGGGTTATTAATTATTAACTATAATAGGCTAGCGTAGAAAACGGGGTAAACTTTTATAAAATATAGAAGGTTTAATTAAACTATAAGAGGATTATCGAAAACCTTAAAGACTCGGAAGGGGCCGATATTATAATTATCGAGTTTAATTAAAAGGCGTATAATATTCAGATTCTTAATATTTAGTTATATTTAGTCGTCTATTAAGTATATCGGATATAGGCGCCTTCGTTAATTAACCGAGGATTTAAAGATAACTTAAACGATAAATATCTTATCGCGGAGATAGTCGTTTAAGGCTTTTATTTACGTTATGAATTTATCGGTAACGATTAAATAGGTACGGGCTTAGGTAGTAAAATCTTAAGATAAAGATTCGGTAGGCTCGAAACCGACGCGTAGATATTAATTATAATTAGTTAAGAAAAGCGAGGCTAGAGTATTAAAAGAATCGGTATTATTACTAGAAAACTCCGCTCTAGGGAGCTATTTCACCTAATTATCTTATATATAATTAATATATATACGGAGGTAGTATTTTATTATAGTATTAAACCGCTCGGTTTAATTATCCGTCTAAGGATAATACCCGGTAGATATACGTTAATCGATCTTAAGGCGTTTATATAAGGTCTCCTAGAACTCCGATATAAATTAAGATCCTTAATCCGAAATAAAGATATTTAATAATTTATAGAGCTTTTATATATTCTAGTAAAAAGCGTTATAAGCTTCGTCTACTTTTATCGACGTAATTAATACTAGGTATCGTATCTTAATTAAGCGGTCTACGAAAACTAGGATATACCGATAAATAATTCTTATAAAGGTATAAAGCGGTAGGGGATTTATATAATCTATCGAAACGTCTTTTTAACGTCGTTACGGGGGCGGTAATAAACGTAGTTATTTTTAGGTACACTAGCGGGAAGGCTTAATTCTTCGGTATATATAATAATTCCTAACGAATCGCTAGATAATAATATAGACGTTAGGCTATTAATAGGCCCGACTAATTAATTCGTAATATTTAATACGACCTAGGTAACTACCCGCGATATTATTATAAACTAGTTAAATTAAACGAAGGCGTAGTTTACTAGAATTCAGAATATATCTCTTTCCTCGGAAGTAGAGAACTTTATCCTTATCTTTATATTTAACGAGGGGAATTCTATTATAATAACGCGTTCTAGAACGTAGTATTTCTAGGACTCTAGGGGCGAATTAATCGGCTTAACTAGTTATATCCTATAATTAATAAGTCGGGGTATCGTATAGATCTTTATCTAGGTTATAAGCTAGTCTTTATCTAGTTTAGACTCGTAGGACGTAGGTAGGGTCTAAAGTTCTAAATCGACGTCTATATCGAGGTTTATCGGGGTTATATAAATTAATATAAGGTATAATTAAAAGAGCTGGATAAGAATCTCTAGATTTATTATCGATATAACTAGGGTAACTAGGACTAAGGCTAGGGTCGTTATATTTAACGATATATTATAAATATAGTCCTTAAGGACTTCTAGGGCTAGGTTTTTTCTTTTTAATATAGTCTAGTATTAATATTAATATTTAGGGTCTAACTTATCCCCCTCTTTAAGGAGGTTTCTTAACCGACGCGTTAATACGTTAGGTTTATTACTTTCTTTACCGGGCCGGTAGGTAATCTTATAATTAAAACGGGATAAAAACTTACTCTACCTCGCTTAACGGCGAGATAATATTTTAGATAAAATAAAATATTAAGAGCCTTATAATTAGATATTACCTCGATAAGGAAAGTAGATCCCTTTAATTTAAGGCGCTATTCCTCGAATACGCGGACGATTATTATAAACTCTTTATTATAGATCTTATAATTATACTCGGTAGGGTTATATTTCTTTAAAAAGTAAATAATAGGACGAAGGATATTTTAATTATTATACTAAAATAGGACCCCTTTAGATACGTAATTAAACGTATTTATTTCTATTATAATCTTACGGTCGGGGTCGAAATAAATTAAAATAACGTTAAAGGTAAAAGCCTTCTTTAAGGTATTAAAAGTTATTTAATATCGAGTACTCTACTCGAAGATAGTACCTTTCTTAATTAAGATTATAAATAGTATAACGAGTTTACTAAACTTATAGATAAAGCGCCGATAAAAGTTAACGAACCCTAGGAAATTTTAAATATCCTTAACATTAACTAGTTATAATTAATTCAGGATCGTATCGATCTTCTTTAGATCTATTTTAATTCTTTAAATAATAATAATTAATCTTAAATACGTAACTTCCTTAATATAGAAATCGTATTTAATAATATTTATTTAAAGCCCCGCCTCGCGGAGCTTCTAGAGGATATATTTAATATAGATTTCATACTCTTCCTTAATATCGTTATAAATTAAAATATCGTCGAGATATACGGTATAGGTCTTATCGAGAAATTTATAAAGAGTATCGTTAATATAGTACTAGAACGAGGTAGGGTTATTATATAATCTAAATAATATAATAAGGTATTCGAATAGGCCGAATCGGGTACGGAACGCGGTAAGTTTTCCGTCGCCCTCCTTAACGCGGAGGCGATTAAAAATAAATATAATATCTAATTTAGAAAATACCTTAATATAATTTATTTAATTTAAAGTTTCTAATATTAAGGGTAAAGAGTATTTATTCTTTACGGTAATAATATTTAACCCTCGGTAATTAACGTAGAAATATAAGCCTCCGTTAAGTTTCTCTACGAATAGGATAAAGAACGCGGTATAAGACCGATTAACTCGAATAAAATCTTTATTAAGATTCTTATCTAGGTAACGGCGGAGCTTTAAGATCTCGTTACGATTTATACTATATAAATTAAACGACGGAGGTTATAGCCCTTCTTTAAACTTAATAATATAATTATATAACCGATATAGGGGTAAAATATCAGCGTCTTTTCTTAAGAAGATATTTCAGAATTTATAATACCGCGTAGGTAAGATCGTAGTTAGGTTAATATTTTTATTATCTCGATAAGTTTAAAGCTCTTCTTAAATAACAGCGGAGGCGAGGTAGAACTCCTTATTTATTTTAAATATAACTCGGTTCTAGGTTTAATTATAAATACTTAATTTAAAATTTTAATTAAGGCGGGGTTTAAGTTTATAATATTTAGGTTCTTAACGAGGCTAGGTACTTAAGGTCGAGATTTCTTCTAAAATACTTAAGAATCGATTAATTTCTATAAATAATAGATTAAATATAATTTACTCGTTAGGCCTAACGAGCCGGGTAAATAGTCGAGATCTTATCTTATATATATTAAGAGTAACTAGGTACTAGGTTCGTTATTCTTAATATTAAGACTTAGAACGAAGTAAGGCTAGGCTACGATATTTAATTTTAAACGTCTTTCCTTACTTAATAATAATAACGATACGATTATACTCGTTATTATAATTAGTTCCTATAAGAATAAATAATTAAGACTAGGGCGGGGAAGACTCCTTTTAAATCTAGATTTATTATTAATAAACCTAGAATTAAAGTAACTCCTCTTAAGTTTTAAATTATTTTATACGAGTATTAAATTAAATTAAAGATTAAGTTTACTTCTAGTAAACCTAGGACTAGGTTAACTTTTCTTAAGTTAAGATTTATTTCTTATAAACCTAGGACTAGGTATATTATTAATAAATTTAAAGTTAAAGTAACTTCTCTCGAGTCGGAATTAATTATTTAATAATAACGTTATCGTCTATAAATAATAACGGCTCTTTATATACTAGCGACTCCTTTTAAATCGGGGTTTATTTTATATAGGTATCGGATAAAATTAAAGACTAGGATTCTTAAATCTAGAAACTTTCTTAGGGTATAAAAAAGAGTTTATCTTCCGCGAAGACTTTTACGGGATTTAAGATATAATTTCTTAAATAAAAATATAAGGCGAAGGTTAAGGAATTATCTAAGAAATCGGTAGTAGCTTTATAACGGTAGAGGTATAATAGGCCGATTACGACGGGGTATTAATTAAACTTAATAACGAAAAAAACTATTCGTTTTTAATAATTATAAATATTTAAAATCGCTTCTACGATATAAATAATACGTTTTATAACGGTAAATACGTTATTAAAGGGTCGGACGATACGAGGATAACGAAGAAAGCGAAGGGGTAAACGTTAGGTATATATAAAATTATAATTAATAAAAAAATAGCCGGATATACTAGTATTAATTAAGACTTTGATTTAAATTCGGGACTAACTATTCCGTAATTAATAAGAAATAATTATATACTTATTACGAAAAGTAGGGTCGGTTTTAAAAAGCTATATAATAGATTTAAACGAAAACTTAGTTAATAACGAAGGTAAATTAAACGATATAACCGATAGGTAAAAAGGTATATATAGGGTTCTAGGTACCTATAGTCCTAGTACGCGACTTTATACCGGGATTATTCTTTTCCCGCGTTTAAGGTAACTCCTCTTATAACGCTCTTATCGTTATCGACGATAATTATAATACTAGATCGGAGACTAGCTAGTTTAATTAAATAAACTCTTATATTATACCTAGGCGATTTATAATAAAAGTAAAGCCTTTACTTCTCGTAAATAATTTTAATAACCGGGGTTCTCGTTAATTTACCTTTAATAATAGTTTAGGTAGAATCGAGATTTATTAACTCCTTAAATAAAAGAGTTAAAGCTACGGTAATAAGGATAAAAGTACTCGTTATAATAAAGCGGGCTATAAGGGTAGAAGTTAATAAAGATATAATAGGCCTCTTTAAGATTTATCTTAATTTAATAAAAGTAGTACTCTAACGAGGTAAACGGTACTTAATCTACTAAAGTTCTTAATCGATTTCGGAGTATATACGGACGTATTTATCGAAGGTATATAACCGTTAATTATTAACTTTCCTCTAGGAGATAAAGGCCTATTAGGTAATATAATTAACATTATATTTCATAATATTAATTAAGGATTCGTCCTTTATTCGAGAATATTCCTTTTTTTAAATAACGAGGTTAAAATACTCGTTAAAAGGTATAAAGCCTTATTTAAATTCCCGAATATAGTTCCGAGTATCCTCCTATTTAAACGGGTTATTATATATTTCCCGTAGTTTCTTTCGTTAATTAGTAAAGCTAATTAAGGTATAAAGACCTTTCTTTTAGTAACGGTTTATTAAATTAAAGACCTTTTTACCGATAATTAATTTAAACTTTATATAAACGATTTTATCGTTATCAGTAGGGTAACGGTTATAATTAATATATATCCGCTATATTAACGTATACTTCTAAATATCTAATTTATCTTAATCCTCTTTATATTCCGAGATATCTAGGAGCTTTTCGGATTTAGGAGGCGTTCGAGATCGGGAGGGAGTAAATTATTAAATATTTAAAGAGGAAGACGAGCGTAGGCCTATAATAATAATATTATTAAGAATATTCTTATCGAATACCTAGGGCGGGGGTTAAGGTATAATTTAAATTATAGTAGGTATAGCCTAGGTTATTATTTAAATAATAGTATAAATTAAAGATTACGTATCTAGCGTAGGAGGAGGAGGAGGCGTAAACGAAGATAAGATATCGAATAAAAGATTACTCTCGACCTAAATATATAGGTAATCGAAGGTATTTAAGAAACTAGTAGGGTTATTCTAAACTTCGGCGAGGAATTATTATACGCGGTCTTCGGGGTTAAGGGGTTAATCCCTTATAATAATTATCCTAGTATTAAGAAATATTAATTAAATAATTAATCTTTTATAATATTAAGGGACGGGATTAATATCTAAATATTTATTAAATTAACGACTAGATTTATTAAATTATAGCTTAGTTATAATATAAAAATAAATTAAGATAAAAGATAAAGGACGAAAGTTAGGGTAGGGCTAGCTATTATCTAAATAAAAACTAGTGTACGGAGTATTTATTTATTTCTTATCCCGGTTATATTAAAATAAAAATAAGGAAACTAGTTTAGACCTAAATTAAATCTAAGGTAAGTTAGGCTAGGCTAGGTTAATGAGGCTACACTATGATATAGAGGTAATTTAGTAGTATTATTCTTCCGTTACTAGTACTATATAATAATACTATAGGAAATAGTTTTATATCGATCCGTGACTAGTATTAAATATTAGCGCTATAGGACCGATAGTATAAACTAGAAGATTTTTTTTCCTTATCCCCTTATAGGGTTAAAGGTTTTTTAATAAACTTCGACTATTTAACTAAGTATTATTCCGTAACTAGTACTATATATACTATAGGATTAGGTACGCAGCCTTATACTTAGGTTACCGCTACGATAACGTCGTCGTATTAAATAACTCTTTTCCCTTATTTCTCTTTAGGGGTTTAAAGGTTTTTTAATAAATATCTCTTAACTAAAGTACTTAAGTACCTAGGGACTAGGGCCTAAAGAAGGAGGTAATTATAAAATAATAATATATTATATACGCCTACGCCCCGCTAAAGGCGCTAGTATATTATATACGCCTACGCCCCGCTACCTTTATAATATTATTATTTATCGATACGGGGTTCTAGCCTTAGTATCGCGGGGTTCTAACTTTTAATAATCCTATATCGAGTTATATCGGTAAAGCGGTAGCCCGTATAACAAAATCGAGGTACTAAATGCGTATTTTACTAATTTAGGCGGAAAAATAACGAAAAGAGAATGTTAAAAAAAAGAAAAAAAAAAAAAAAAAAATTCAACTAAAAAAC
>JAABUK010005872.1_pt1 | contig 18728 bp, 16 predicted proteins | sample 5559141 | NCBI WGS metagenome assembly JAABUK01 (sample SAMN10711869, study PRJNA513367) | rock metagenome | isolation source: Antarctica rocks | place: Antarctica: Victoria Land, Pudding Butte nord | collected 2016-01-03 | reverse complement strand
CATCTCTCATGGCGTGAGTTCGAGACATAACAGCTCAGCGCCGCGAGCTGGTCTCACAAGCACAGGAAGAGCGACAAAGGCTGATTGCGCGACCGAACAGTTACCGCTCGGCCCATCTCCTCGCCTTTTCGATCGTCCTCCGGATGTATGCAGCTCGTTTCGAAGGGCTGGGATCGCGGGAGAGGTAGTCGCCTTCAAGGGCACGTTCGATCCGATCTTCGGTCATGCCATCGGTAAACGCAGCGACACAGAAGGCGATGTCGGCCGCGGCGGGCCGGTCCTGGTACTTGGCTGAGGTGCGGAAGCGCTCGAGGGACGGGCTGTGGGACCTCGGGCCCCTTCGGGGAGAAAGAGATGCCAGCTGCCGTCGTGCCTCTCGCTCCTGCTCCCGTGCCTCGTACATATCGGCGATCTGCAGTTGGAACGCCTCGGCCGTCGGGTACTGCTCGCCGGTGTGGCTCTTCAGCCGAACGAAAGGATAGAACCCGTCGAGTCTGCGGTACTTCGGCTTGCAGTTGGTGAAGCCGGGCAGCCGTCCGAATCGCCTCCAGTCAGCTGCACTCGGGTCGGCACCGTATCGAGATGCCAGGGTCTGGGCGGCGAAGCTGCCCACAAGCTTGGGGAAGACGGATGCGTTTTTGAGCCAGGCCTGGAAGTTGCCGGCGCTGGTCTCGGCTACGGCGCAGGGGCCGAAGCCGTCTGCCGACAGTCGCGCGAGCGACGCCTCGTCGAGATCATCGAGCACGGTGAAGCGATGCTCGCCTGAGGGACGGATGTAGATGTGCGAGCCGCAGGCATTACGATACTTGAGCAGAGGGAGACGTTCGAGCACCGCGGAGGCGGGGATGCCGTCGAGCCCCGGGAGCATCCCCCGGTCGCTCAGGATACCGCCATCGTAGAGCGGCGCCTCCATGCTTGCGAGCAGGTTGCGAACTGTGGATTCAGTCCTGTCCATCGAATCACCTGTGACATGTGTTTCCAGCAAGGGAGGGATGCAGGGGAGGGAAGGGTCTCTCCCCTGCTTCAATCTTCCTGAGCACGCGTACGGTCGGTGTTCCTCATCGACCGAACGCGGCTTGGTTCGCCTCAGACCAACCTGTGCGCACCGGGCGCCTTCCGGATGAAATCGCGATGAGCGGCTTCGAGCGTGAGCCCGTCCGTGATGAAGAGGTCGAGCAGGGTGCCCGGCGGGGGTTGGTGGCGGACTCGTGGATGGTGTCGATGGCGAGGTACTGGAGTGCGCTGCTGTTTTGCATCTGGCTGCCGCTCCTGAGCGGGTTTAGGAGCGTGATTAGGTCAGGGGAGCGGAAGCGCCGGACCTCCGCCCCCCGCAGGGGGGAAAGTTGGGCTATATCTCCTCGTCCATCCTGTAACGGGCGGCGAGTCGAACACTGCGCTTGGGGGTGAGTTGGGCATCAGTCGTCAGACGCTTTATCGGTATGCGGCAGGAGCAGGGAAGTGAAGGGCCGCCGTCAGCGGGTGATGCACTGCCGTGTGGGAACGCAAAGGTGCTTGCCTTGGACCCTGTGTGCACCTGTTAAACGCTGAAACAGCAGGATGAGGACTAATTCGGAGGACTGCGGGAAGCGGTGCTGGAGCGCGACGGCTATCGTTGCCGTGTCTGTGACGCCTCGGGCCGGGACAAGCGATCGATCATCGTTCATCATCGGGTGCCGGGTAGGTCGGTCCTTAACCTGATGATCTCGCTCTGTCCTGGGTGCCACGCCAAAGTTCATCGAATCAGGACCGTCTTCCGGCACATGCCTCCTCTCCTGCTTGAGCTTTGGCGAGAGCAGCATCCGAAGGGCCATGAACAGCAGCTCTGGATTCTAAGGCCCGGACAGCGGCTGTAAAACCTGTACGGCTTTTCTCAGACGCTAGAAAGGAGAACTGGCCTGAAGCGGTCGTTCCAGAGAGTAGGTCTTAAAAACATCTGCGGTGCTCACTCCGTCTTCGATCTGCAGGGCAAGCCGCGAAGTTCGAAGGGAACGAAGATTCAGCAGTGGAGTCGGAAGCGCACCTCCATAGATTTCGCGTGGATCCGTTGTGGTGGAAGCCGCCGAAGGTGAGGCTGTGTCGAGCAGGACTCGCGGTCCGCCACCTTAAGGACAATCAAGGGAATATTCTCTCTCGAATCGTCTTGGCAGCGGAGAGATCGAATGTGGTGTGCTGAGGCAGGTAGTCCTATAGAGTCTGCTTTATTGGGAGTCAGTTGGGGGCTTTTTCAAAAAGGCAGTTTGTCGGACCTGAGTTCCTTGGCACCCGCGGGGAGACTGAAGGTGAACACGGAACCGCGGTCTGGCTGACTGGTCACGCTGAGTGTGCCATGATGAGACTCTACGATCGCACGGCTGATTGCGAGGCCCATCCCCGTACCCTGCGTATCGGCTCGTTGATTGCGAGAGCGATAGAGCCGGTCGAAGATGAGACCCTGTTCTGGCGAATCGATCCCTATGCCGCGGTCCGCCACGCTTGTCAGAACCAATCCGTCTTTATGTTCCGCTGAGACGACAATGGGCGACTCAGGCCTGGAATACTTCGCCGCATTTTCCAGCAGATTGCACAGGACCTTGCCGATCATCTCAGGATCGGCGGATACGAGGGGCAGACTAGGGAGACTTACAGTGACAGGATGCCTGTTCGACACCCAAGCGCAACTCTCCTGCGCTTTTTCGACGAGGTCTGACACGGCAACTGGAACGAAGTGCATGTGAACCTCTTGTGCCTCGATCTGAGCCATCTCCACCGCCTGCCCCACGAGTCGGTTCAGCCGGTCGGCTTCCTCATCCACGATGGTCAGGAGCTCACGGCGGTCTTCCGGGCCTACCTCCTCATTGGTCAGCAGAGTACTTGCGGCACCCTTGATGGAGGTGAGAGGTGTGCGCAGTTCATGCGTGATGGAGTCGAGAATCAATGTGCGCAGCCGTTCGCTTTCCTTGTTCGCTTCAGCTTTAGCAACATTCTCCAGAGCCTGCGCTCGGTCGAGCGCTATGGAGATCAGCCCCCCAATAGCCTGAAGCGTCTCGTCCGAGAGGCTCAGCTCAGCCAATATCAGTAGTCCACGTGGCCGAACTCCCGTGCGCAAGGGAATGCGAACCTCACCATCCGGCCTAATCTCTGGACCGGGAAGTCCCACGGCAAGCTGGCGCAGGTGGGAAACTTCCGATCCCGAAAGCCTGCTGATTCGCGTTTGATAAAGCCGGCCGCCTTCCAATAAGAACAATACGACCGAAGGCGATCGGGAGACTCGTTGGACGATCTCAGGCAGAGTGTTGACCAGTTCGGTGACACTCTCGGTTTGCAGGAGTTCACGACTCAACGTGAATAGCACTTCCACTTCCCGCTGACGATTCCGCGCTTGCTCCGCTTCGTCGCGGGCCTGTTGAGATAGCCGGCTGCCGATGACACTGGTTGCGAGAAACGCAAATAGAGCCAGCCAGTTCTGGGGATCGGAGATGGTAAACGTGCCGAGCGGGGGGAGGAAGTAGAAGTTATAGCAGGCGGTGGCAGCCAGGGAGACCGCGACAGCGTAGCGCAGATTCCATCGCGCTGCTAGCAGCAGGATGTAGAGAAGCAGCGTGAGAGCGACCGTCGTGGGGTTGACATGAAGCCATGCGCGATAGCCGATTACAATTCCGGCTAGAATACTTGCCGCGCTTACCCATCGGGTAGCTTCGACGAAACGCGGAGAGTTCATGGAAAGGATTGTACGGCGTGACCGAAGGTCAAGATAACACGCGCAAGACGCCGGAAGACTGGTTGCTTGCCTCCAATAAGGAGGAAGAGCATGGCCGTTTAAAGGTGTTTCTGGGCTATGCACCGGGAGTGGGCAAAACCTTCAGCATGTTGGGTGAGGGAATTCACCGGCGCACCCGCGGCGAGGATGTCGTGGTGGGGCTAGTGGAGACCCACGGACGCAGTGGAACGTCGGAGCTGGCCGACAAGCTGGAACAGGTAGCTCGCCGCGAGGTGGAGTACAAGGGCACTCTGTTCTCGGAGATGGATGTCGACGCCGTTCTGGCTCGAGCCCCGCAAGTAGCGCTTATCGACGAATTGGCACATACGAACATCGAAGGAAGCCGCCATGGTAAGCGCTACGAAGACGTGCTGCTGCTGCTCGACAGTGGCATCGACGTTCTCTCCACCGTCAACATCCAGCATGTTGACAGCCTTGCCCCTCGCGTTCAGGCACTCACCGGAATCAGTGTTCGCGAGCAGGTGCCCGACTGGGTACTCGACCGTGCCGATGAGATTGTGATCAGCGATGTGACGCCCGAGGCGCTGGTAACGCGGATGCGCCGGGGGGACATCTACCCGCCCGAGCGCGTCGAACGCTCCCTCGGCAATTTCTTTCGCCGCGGAAATCTGATTGCTTTGCGGGAGATGGCGTTACAGCGCGTGACACGCGCTGTGGACCGCACACTGGACGATTATGTCAAACGAAAGCACCTCGGTTCGCAGTGGACAGTGGCAGAGAAGGTGGCAGTCTGCACCAGCTCCAACGCACAGGCTCGAGACCTGATCGCCCGGGGTGCCCGCCTTGCGGAGGCATTGGACGCCGAGCTCTATGTATTGCATGTAGTCAGCGAACAAGATGCAAAGGTGGAACGTAAGCGTGTGCTGGACGCCAGCCTTCAGCTTGCACGGAATCTTGGAGCTCAGATCGTTAGCTTAAGCGGAAAGGATACGGCCCGGACGACGGCATCGTTCATCCGCGAACATCGCGTGACGCAGGCCATTGTGGGCCGATCCGCCACACACGGGCTTCGTTCCTATCTCTACTATTACGCCCTGCAGAAATTTATGGCTGAGGCCCCGCATGTTGATCTGCACATCGTCACTCAGGGGGCGCTTTGAAGCGCATTCTGGTGATTGACGATGAACGGCAGATTACGCGTATGTTGCGTGCTTCGCTACAGAGCAGCGGGTACTCCGTCGTCGTAGCGAACAACGGGTTGGAGGGTTTTGCATGCTTCGCAGCCGAACGCCCGGACCTGATCATCACCGACCTGGCCATGCCAGAGATGAACGGGTTGGAACTGACGGAAGCCGTGCGCCGCGTCGCACAGACGCCCATCATCGTCCTTAGTGTCCGCGACACGGATGGAATGAAGGTGAAGGCACTGGACGAGGGAGCGGACGACTACCTGACCAAGCCGTTCAGCATGCCGGAGTTGCTGGCGCGCGTCCGGGCACAGCTACGCCGTACAGCGCAGCCGGAAGCACTGGAATCGCGCCTGGAGGTTGGGGAATTCACCCTCAATGTCGATTCACACACAGCCAACCTGCGTGGACATCCACTCCACCTCACTCCGAAAGAGTTTGACCTTCTCGAGATCTTCCTTCGGAACCCTGACCGGGTGATGACCCATAAGGTACTGCTTAGGACGGTGTGGGGACCTGCAGGCGAGGACCAACCCGAGTACCTGCGCGTCCTGGTAGGCCAACTCCGCAAGAAGCTCGGCCTTGACGGTGCTCGCTACATTCAGAGCGAACCCTGGGTAGGCTACCGGCTCAGGCTAAAGGCAGGCCCGGACCAATAGCGGCCCCCGAAAACTTACTGCTTCTTTACATCTTTTCTACGGACTTCTAAGTTTCCCGGCCTTGAATATAGGAATCGAGGCACGTCATGAAATTCATGGTCCTGCTTGTTCCAAATCTCCTGCCGTTGTGTCACAGCCATCCGTCGGCGGCGGGGACTGGATACAATGCATCGGCTTCTTCCGGTTCGAACTACGGACCGACCAACAAGGCGCTGATCGACCGCATAGGAACCAGCACCAAAGCTGAGAACACGGGAGCTCCGGTGCCAGTGGATCTTGTAACTGTATCCGGCTCAGGATTGGATCCGGACGTTACGCCGGCAGCCGCATTCTCACAAGTGGGGCGAGTCGCAGAGGAACGGCATCTGCCCGTCTCGGACGTCAGGAACTCGTGGAGGAGAGCGTCACGTCCCGGCAGTTCGGACTTTTGGGCGAACCTCGGATGAATGTTCTCAGCCTGAATATGGCGCTGGATCAACAGCTTGGTCACGAGCGGTGAACGCACCCGCAGAACGATTCCAGTTATATCCGCTCATCCGCATCGAGAATGCCGGAGTTCGGAGAAAGGACCGATTCTTTACGGACTTTTTACAGGTTGGTGAATTCGAATCCTAGGTGGCCTTAGGGCATTTGCGCCCGCCAACGAGGACCCACAAATCGCATGAATGTTCCTGATCTTCTGTTCGGCAAGCCTTTAGCAACCAGCGATGCCGAACACGAACACATTGGTGTCGCCGCCGGCATTCCCATCTTCGGGCTGGACGGACTGACCAGCGCGGCGTACGGGCCGGAACAGGCCATGTCTCTCCTGATCCCCCTTGGGTTGCTGGGCGTACAGCAGCATCTGATGCCGATCTTTACGGCGATCCTGGTCCTGCTCACCATTCTCTATTTCAGCTACCGCCAGACAATCGAGGCTTATCCCAACGGAGGTGGGTCGTTCACGGTCGCGAGCGAGAACCTGGGGGACAACGCGGGCCTCTTAGCAGCTGCGGCACTGATGATCGATTACATCCTCACGGCCGCTGTTGGGATCTCTGCCGGTGTCACAGCGCTGGTCAGCGCGGTGCCTTCGCTTCACCCTCACCAGCTTCCTCTTTGCCTGCTAATCCTGGCAATCATCGTGATCGTAAATCTCCGGGGCATTAAGGAATCGGGCTTCGTCTTCATGTTGCCCACTTTCCTGTTCGTCGGCACGCTGCTTGCGACCGTGGTGGTCGGCATTCTGCACTCGGTAGCGGCGCATGGACATCCGTTGGCCGTATATGCACCACCCCCGCCCATTCCGGCTACGATGAAGTACCTCACCGTTTGGCTCCTGCTCAAAGCATTCGCGAGCGGCTGCGCAGCCATGACCGGCGTGGAAGCCGTCTCGAACGGCGTCACCGCTTTCAAGGAACCGAGGTCCAAAAATGCTGCCCGCGCGCTGACCGTCATCATTGCGATCCTGATCGTTCTCTTGGCGGGACTGTCGTATGTGGCTAAGGCGTACGGAGTCACCGCCATGGACTCCAACGACCCGGCTTACCAGAGCGTTCTGTCGATCCAGGTCGCGGCGGTCTTCGGTCGTGGATTCTTCTATTACTTCACCATGGGCAGCGTGCTCGCGGCCCTGAGCTTCAGCGCGAACACGGCCTTTGCCGATTTCCCGCGCATGGCACGGGCCATCGCTGTGAAGGACTACCTGCCGCATGTCTTTTTGCTACGCGGGCGCAGGCTGCTGTTCTCGCACGGCATCTACGCTCTGACCGGTTTCACCGCGCTCCTGCTCATCATTTTCGGGGGTGTCACGGATCGTCTGATCCCGCTCTATGCCATTGGTGCGTTCCTGGCCTTCACGCTAAGCCAGGCAGGAATGGTGAATCACTGGCTGAAATCGAGAAACGAAAAGCACCGCGGCGTCAAGATGTTCCTCAACGGCTTGGGTGCTGGCGCAACCGGCATCACGTTGGTGGTCGTGCTCGTGGCGAAGTTCACCACCGGTGCATGGATTACGGCCATCCTTGTGCCGCTCATCATCGCCGTCATGTACGGCATCAAGCGTCACTACACGCGAGTGACGCTTGAAACTGCGGACACATCACGAATAAGCCTTACTGGACTCGAGCAGCCGCTGGTCGTCATCCCCGTAGCACGCTGGGACAAGATCAGTGAAAAGGCTGTGCGCTTCGGATTGCTGATGAGCAAAGACATCAAGGTGGTCAACGTGCAGAACGACGCTGAGCTTGGCTTTGTTCATATCTGGGAGGAGATGGTGCTGGACCCCATCCGCGAGAGCGGCATGCCGGTACCAGAGCTGGTGACAGTAGAGAGCACCTTTCGAACGATTCTCTCGCCTCTGATGGATTACATCCTGAAGCTGGAACATGATCACCCTGGCCGCAAAATCGCGGTCCTTCTCCCCGAACTCGTGGTGCGCCACTGGTGGGAGAACCTCCTGCACAACCAGCGGATCCAGGTGCTCAAACTGCTTCTACTACTCAAAGGGAACCAGCGGATCGTCGTAGTGAACATACCTTGGTATTTGTGAGCTTCGCCTGGACTTGAAAGCTAGGTGACTCGAACTTTACGGATTCCTGCTGTTAAGGCTTGCCGCATGTCTCTTTCGTAGGGACTGCGGTGAATTCTCCAGGAGGGAGATGCCATGCAAGACTCCGGCGTATAGACTTGTCTGGCAAGCCACCGTAGTCTTCTGAAACTGCGATCCAGCGCCTGAACGTAATCTGAATACCCGACCGTGTATCGACTTCCGCGAGAACTTTAGGCTGTTTGCCGGCCGCAAGGATGGTAACTTCTGGGCGGGAATCGTGCATAGCCGCTGCAAGACTTGCGACGTAATTCAGCGATGTCTTCATAAGGGTTCTCTGGTGAGTATCACTGTCGAGAACGAAGACCACGTGAAGTGGAGCAAGCGTGGAGTCTCGACGCAAGTGCGATCCAATGGCATGTTCTTGAAGAACAGTTTCGGCAAGTTCGAGTTCTGGCCATTTTGCTCAGCCCCGTTATCTCTGAAAGTTACGTTGACCGCGACCTCTGCCGGAGACAGTTGGGCACTGCCGCCCAATTACGTGAAAATGGAGAAACGAACATACTTCGACCATGCAATGAGGAGGATTATGCGAAATCTGGTTCTGCATCTTCGGTTGCACCATTGATCGCACCAGCACGTAGGTGACTCGAAGCTCACGGTGAGCACATCTTAGAACGAACACAGCTTCACCTCGTTGCGTCCTCGCTGTTCTATACTGCTCGGCAGTGGAGATGTTTCTCAATCTCATTTGGCTCTCTCTCTCCGTGTTTCTCATCATGGGGTGCATACGGTCGTTGCGGAGAAGGGGTTCGGGGCTTGACCTGACCACGGTGATTGCAGTCACTCTGCTGATCGTCCTGCTGTTCCCGGCGATCTCCATGACTGACGATCTGATGGCGATGAACTTACCTGCGGAAGTTCAGCACGACATGCATCGCCATGAGTTAAGCCCGCTTCACCCGGTCCAAGCTACGTCTGTCTCTTTGCTCGGTGCTGTCCCGTTATTGGCTCTGGCATTGTCAGCTCTCGCCTTTCTCGGCATCATCTCCGCTCGAATCTGGCCTTTCAGCTTTGCGGCCAGGGTCTTAGCGGGTTACGCTCGATCCCTCGGCATACGCGGTCCGTCCACCTTCGCCCCCCTATAGCACATAGGCTGAGTTCGCCTTTCCGGCGTGATCTCTTCTCTTCCTCAAATCTCCCCTGCTTCAATCGATCGAGATCCGGCATGACCTTTATCAGTTCAGGTGTGCTCCGCGTCTTGCTCTTCGCCTGCGCCGTATTGGCCGCTGTGCAGACAACGACTGCCTCGTCGATTGTCGCGCCGATCACCACAGCAGGCAGCAGAGCGAGCCTGGCTTCGAATGCGACGCTGGCTGCAGAAAGGAGGCGTTGACAACAATGCATCAGAAGCTGCGTCGCACTGTTCAACATCTAGGGATTTATCTTCTATTTTGCAACCTGCCTATAACAGGCTGTAGCCACAAAGAGGTCAATCGCGAGGCCGGCGAGGCCCCCCCCGCAACGCCAATCATCGTCCCCGGCGGCCAAAGCGACGCCATCCACGTCGATGACCCGCAGCGGTTCCCGCTCGCCGCCTCCGTCGTCCGCCAGTCCGTCGCCACCCTCAACGTCACCGGCTCCGTACAGCCAGACCCCTCCCGCGAGATCCCCATCGTTCCCCTCGCCAACGGCCGCGTCGTCGCCCTTCACGTCGGCCTCGGACAGGTCGTCCGCAAGGGCCAGCTCATCATGGAGGTCCAATCCCCCGACGTCAGCCAAGCCTTCGGTAATTACCTCAAAGCCGTCGCCGACGAGCACCTCACCGCCGTCGTTCTCAACCGCGATAAGCTCCTCTACGACAAAGGAGCCATCGCCCAAAGCCAGCTCGAAATCGCCCAGAACGGCGAAGACGACGCCCGCGCCGCACTCACCGCCACCGAGCAGCAGCTCCGCATCCTCGGCGTCGACCGCAACCGCCCGAGCGACACCGTCCACGTCTTCTCCCCCGCAAGCGGCATCATCATCAGCCAGAACACCACCGCCGCTGGTGTCGCCGGCGTGACCTACGCCGGTACCGCGGGCTCCTTCCTCGTCGCCGATCTCTCCCACGTCTGGGTGGTCTGCGACGTCTACGAGAATGACCTCGCCACCGTCCACCTCGGAGAACAGGCACAGATCCGTCTCAACGCCTACCCCGACAAGGTCCGCACCGGCACCATCTCCGACATCGGCGCCGTCCTCGACCCAACCATCCGCACCGCCAAGGTCCGCATCCAGGTCCCCAATCCCGACAACATCCTCCGCATCGGCCTCTTCGCCACTGCCACCTTCCGCGCCCTGCGCCCAGAGCAGCGCATCGCCCTTCCCGCCACCGCTATCCTTCACCTCCAGGATCGCGAGTTCGTCTTTCAGCCCTCCAACACCGCCGGAAACTTCCGGCGCGTTCAGGTCAAGACCGGCTCCGTCCTCGATGGCAACTTCGTGGAAATCCTCTCCGGCCTCGGCGTCGCACAGCAGGTCGTCGCCAACGCGCTGGAGCTGCAGAACACGGCGGCCCAGTAATGATCCGCCGGCTCGTCGACTTCGCCCTCAACAATCGCTTCATCATCCTCGTCGTCGCCGTCCTCCTCTTCGGCTGGGGCGTCATCTCCTTCCACAACCTCCCCGTCGAGGCCTACCCCGACGTCGCCAATAACTACGTCACCGTCATTACCCAGTGGCCAGGCCGCGCCGCCGAAGAGGTCGAGCAGCAAGTCACCATCCCCCTTGAGATCGGCATGGCGGGCATTCCCCACATGACCCACCTCCGCTCCAACTCCCTCGCCGGCCTCTCCAGCGTCACCATGATCTTCGACGACAACAGCGTCAACGACTGGAACCGCGAAAAGGTCCTCGAACGTCTCTCCCAGGTCACTCTCCCCACCGGCCTCCAGCCACAGATTGGCACCGACTGGAGCCCCGTCGGCCAGATCTTCTGGTACACCCTCCGCAGCTCCAACCCCCAGTACGACACCATGGCTCTCAAGAGCCTCGAAGACTGGACGCTCGAAAAACAGTTCCGCTCCGTGCCCGGCGTCGTCGACGTCTCCTCCTTCGGCGGCATCACGCGCGAGTACCAGATCATCCTCAATCCCGAAAAGCTGATCTCCTACAGCATAACCATCGCCCAGATCAAGCAGCAGATCGCCGCCAACAACGTCAACGCCGGCGGCAGCTTCATCGAGCAAGGTGACCAGCAGATCAACGTCCGCGAGGTCGGCCTGTTCACCGGCGTCCACGACATCGAAAACACCGTCGTCAAAACACAGAACGGAACCCCCCTCCGCCTCTCCGACATCGCCACCGTTCAGGAAGGCCCCAAGATCCGCCTCGGTCAGGTCGGCAAAACCTACCGCCGCCACGACGGCAAGCTCGTCGACGACGACGACGTCGTCGAAGGCGTCGTCCTGCTCCAGAAAGGCGAGGACTCCGACAAAGTCCTCGATGGCATCCACGCCAAAATGAAGGAGCTCAACGAGCGCATCCTTCCGAAAGGTGTCACCGTCACCCCATTCCTCGATCGCAGCACCCTGCTCGAGCTCACTACCCACACCGTCCTAAAAAACCTCACCGAAGGCATCGCCCTCGTCGCCCTGATCCTCTTCCTCTTCCTCGGCAACGTTCGCGGCGCTCTCATCGTCGCCATCACCATCCCCTTCGCCCTCCTCTTCGCCTCCATCTGTCTCGACCTCAGCCACATCCCCGCCAACCTCCTTTCGCTCGGCGCACTCGACTTCGGTATGGTCGTCGAAGGCGCGGTCGTCATGGTCGAAAATATCGTCCGCCATCTTAGCCACCACCGCGATCCCAAACAGACCATGATGGAGCAGATCCGCCAGGCCGCCCACGAAGTCCAGCGGCCCGTCTTCTACGCCATCACCATCATCATCACGGCCTACCTCCCTATCTTCACGCTGCAGTCCGTCGAAGGTCGCCTCTTCAAGCCCATGGCCTGGACCGTCGCCTTCGCCCTCCTCGGCTCCCTTGTCTTCTCTATGCTCGTCGCCCCCGTCCTCGCAAGCTTCCTCTTTCCAAGGGGCGCGTCCGAGTGGGAAAACCCCCTCATGCGCTGGCTCACCAAGCGCTATCGCAAAGACGCCACCTGGGCCATCCAGCGCAAGATCGTCCCCCTCGGCGCAGCCGCCATCATGCTCGGCGTCGCCGCCTTCCTCCTCTTCAGCGGAGCCATCGGCTCCGAGTTCCTCCCTCATCTCGATGAAGGCGCTATCTGGGTACGTGGCTCTCTCGCCCCCAGCACCGGTCCCACCCAAAGCCGCATCGTCGCCAATCACGCCCGCGTCGTCCTCTCCTCCTTCCCCGAAGTGACACAGGTCGTCAGCCAGATCGGCCGCCCCGACGACGGCACCGACACCACCGGCTTCTTCAACACCGAGTTCTTCGTCGATATCAAACCTAAAAAAGACTGGCGACTCGTCTTCCACCAGGACAAGGAAGAGCTCATCACCGCCATGGACCGCGAACTCGAAAAAACCCCGGGAGCCGTCTGGAACTTCTCCCAGCCCATCTCCGACAACGTCGAAGAAGCCGTCAGCGGCGTTAAAGGCGAGCTCGCCGTCAAGCTCTATGGGACCGACCTCAAGCTGCTCGAGCAGAAGGGCGACCAGATCGTCCAGATCATGGGAACCGTCCCCGGAGTCGCCGACCTCGGTCTCTTCCGCGTTATCGGTCAACCAAATCTTAACTATGTTGTCGATCGCGCCGCCGCCGCTCGCTTCGGCATCAATGTCGCCGATATCCAGGACGCCGTCGAGTCAGCCGTCGGTGGCTCTGCCGTAACCGCCGTCCTTGATCGCGAAGCGCGCTACGACGTCACTGTCCGCTACTCCCCCCAATACCGCACCACACCGCAGGCCATCAATAACATCCGCCTTGTCGCCCCCTCGGGCGAACGCGTCTCCATCGGCCAGCTCACCAAACTCCAGATCACTGATGGCGCAGAGTCCATCGGCCGCGAAAACGGTGTCCGCTACGTCGCCATCAAGTACAGCGTGCGCAATCGCGACCTCGGCACCACAGTCCAGGAGGCCATCGACAAGGTCAACCGGCAGGTCTCGCTCCCCCCCGGCTACAGCCTCGATTGGGCCGGCGAGTACGAAAGCCAGAAGCGCAGTTCGCGACGGCTCGCCATCGTCTGCCCCATCACCGTCCTCCTCATATTCATGATTCTCTACGGCATGTTCGGCTCCTTCAAATGGGCCATCCTCGTCATCGCCAACGTCGCCATCGCGCCCGTCGGCGGCCTCGTCGCCCTCTATCTCACCGGCAACCACCTCAGCGTCTCCTCCGGTGTCGGCTTCCTCGCCCTCTTCGGCGTCTCCGTCCAGACCGGCATCATCATGCTCGAGTGCATCAATCAGATGCGCGCCGCTGGCCTCCCCATCGCCGAAGCCGCACTCGAAGGCGCTGTCCTCCGCCTCCGCCCCATCATGATGACCATGATCGTCGCCACCCTCGGCCTCCTGCCCGCCGCCACCTCCCACGGCATCGGCTCCGACTCCCAACGGCCTTTCGCCATCGTCATCGTCGGTGGGCTCATCGGTGCCCTCCTCATCGGCGTCTTCCTCCTTCCCACTCTCTACGTCTGGATCGCCAGACCCAATGACGTCATCTCCGCCGGCGAAACGGAGCTCAAAAATTGACCCGTCCCGCTCACTCCCCGTTCTCTTACGCGCTTCTCTCGGCTGCGGCCCTCCTTCTCGCCTTGTCTGCGCCGCTGTCTCACGCCCTGACGCCCGTCCCTGAAGCCCCCAGGCCCACAGCTCCGGGCGATCTCGGCCAGTCCACACCCACCCCTGTGGATCGATCGAGCCCTGGCACCAAAACTCCGTTATCCTCCTCCCAGACTCCACCAGCTGCACCCGCGCCCGCGCCACCCTCCCTCCCCGCAACCCTTGGATCCCCCTCCCAGCTCCCAGGCCAGCAGGCGCAAACCGCCGGCCGCGCCTTCACCCCAGCGCCCGCAACGGACCCACGCAAGCCGCCCACCTCCAACCCCGGCGCCCTCCTGCTCCAACAAATCATCGACCTCGCCCGCGCCCAGAACCCGACCTTCCTCGCCGCCGAGCAGAACCTCCGCGCCGTACGCGCCCAGGAGCTTCAGGCCGGCGTCCGCACCAACCCTTTCTTTGGCGTCAACGGAACCAACGTCACACTTCCGAAAGATGGCTCGCAAGGCAATCCGCCCGCCTACGCCTTCCAACTCTCTCGCCTCTTCGAGCGCGGCAACAAGCGCGAGTACCGCCTGCAAACCGCCCGCGCCAGCACCGCCCAGACCCAGGCTCAGCTCGACGACACCGTCCGTCAGACCACCTTGCAGATCAAGCTCGCCTTCGTCCGCATGCTTTTCGCCAAGGCCTCCCTCGACCTCGCCAACGCCAACCTGAACGACTTCCGCCACGAGATCGTAGTCGCCAACGACCGCTACAAAGCCGGCGACATCGGCAAGCTCGACTTCGAGCGCCTCGACCTCCAGCTCGGCAATTTCGAGTCCGACCAGGCCAATGCCGGGATCAACCTACTCCAAGCCTCCGACCAGCTCCAGACCTTTATCGGCAACGGCTCCCCCAAGCCCGGCTTTGACATTATCGGCGATATCCTCCCGACCATCCTCCCCCAGACCGAGCAGGACCTCATTCAGCAGGCCCTCACCCGCCGTCCCGACCTCTCCGCCGCCCGCGCCGCTGTCGCCGCCGCCGAAGCCAACGCCCGCCTCGCCATCGCAAACGGCACCGCCGACCCCACCCTTGAGGGCGAGTTCGACAAGTCCGGCTACTACAACTCGTTCGGCTTTAACGTCAACATCCCCATTCGCATCTTCGATCGCAACCAGGGCAACAAGGAGACCGCGCTACTCCAAGCCGACTCCACCCGTTTCTACGTCATCGCCGCCCGCAACCAGGTCACGTCCGATGTTGACCAGGCCTGGATCGGCTATACCCGTGCCCGTGCCCTCTCCGACCGCTTCGGCCAGCACTACCTCGACGAATCCGCCGACGTCCTCACCATCTCGCGCTTCGCATACGACCACGGCGGCCTTGCCCTCATCGACTACCTCGACGCCCTCCGCGAGGCCCGCACCACCGCCGCCGCAGCCCTCAACGCCTACGCCACCACCTGGCAGGCCATCCATGCCCTCAGCGCTGCTACTGCCATGGAGCTGACCCCCTAACGAAGGGGCGTAGAAATGAGCGGGCGCGAACGGAGAGAGAGGACCACAGCGAAGCATCTGAGCTAAATCACTACGATCTGAGTGGTTGCTGGGTTGTTTATGCTAACGAGTTGCAAACCACCCGAACAGGGCAAATTGAAGCATTCTGCATCACAAACCAGCGTTAGCGTGCTTGTAGCTTGGGTCGGAATGCGGCGTAAGTCTTTGGGCACTCTTTGGCGTAATGGCTTCAACTGCACCGTGTAAGCCTCTGCAGCGATTTGGCGTTCTGCAGAGAACATTCGGCAAGTCCTTCATCGAATGACGACAATGGCGCCTGCTGCGCTGTGCGATCCCTAATGGGTGCCGGTCTGAGCTGTCTCTTACGCATTATTGCCCAATCTTTACGCCAGATAATTCCCAAGCAACAGGCGGTCGCTAGCAAGCTGGACCGCTCAACCCCTCATTGCTCCGGACCCGTTCCACGCCGTCGAGTGCAGCCCAAAGAGCCTGCGCGGCGAGTTCGGCTGCATGAAGGGTTTCCTCCTCCGCTGCTGGTGCAGTGGCAAGCTGCTGGTCGATCAGATCGCGCCAGACTTGCGCATGATGTACGTCTGCGGTTTGGTGCAGGGTGAAGTAGCGGACTGTGGCAGCACCTGCCCCATACAGCTTGAAGAGGCCGGCGGCTTTCTCGGCGGCGATTGCGGGTACACGAGACTCGTAGGCGTAGAGTGCGCCCAGCGCTGCGGGGGTGGACGCATTCATCAACTCGCGGAACTTAGAGATTAGAGCATGCATTTCGGGCTGGATGCGATGGGTGAGGACTTGCTCGCGGGTCGCGCCCATACCTTTGGCGAAGTCCATCCAGAGCTCGGAATGGGGACGTTTACTCGCGGCGTCGGTGCCTTCTTCCTCTGCGAGGTTACGGAGAACTTCGCGGCGCAACTCACTATCCGGAAGCCGGGTGTGTAAGGCGCTGAGATAAGTGGGAAAGGCGGAGACGTGATGCCAGTATTCAACGGCGTAGAACGCGAGACTTTCGCGGGTGAGTTCGCCCGCAGTCCATGCCCGGTAAAAGGGATGGGTCAGGAGGTTGTAGGGTGCAGTGCGAGCTTCGAAACGGTCCCAGAAGGTCTGGGCAGGAGAGGAGACGGATAAGACCGACATGAAGGAGACCTCGCGGAAGAGTGCTAATGGACGGTTGAAGACGCTTGCTGCTGCGTCAGTGTAGACCAATCACGCTTGTAGGGACCAGGCACGTAGTCGTGATTGAAGAGGTCTTCGACATACGAAACACGAATGGTTCACGCCAGCCTCAGCGGAACCTGAGCAAGACAAGAAGGACGCCATCCCAAAGAAGGCCGTTGATGTACCGTGCCGACGACTCGCGCCGTTTTTGCTGAATGTGCTGCTCGACCAAAGCTGGCTGAACGCTCGTGAAGTGACGTAATGTGTTTGGTTTTCCATGGGAAGGGAAGGCGGGTCCGCGCGGTAGCGGTTCCACTCTGGGTCAAGCAGGCCATCAACGCCTGGCAGACCGCGGCCGGCATCGAAGACGGGCACCTTCTCCGGTCGATCCGGAAAGGCGGCAAGCGGGTGGGCGATACCCTAGTGATTTGGCAGTGTAAAATGTGGTCCAGCAGTCAGCCCACGCGATCGGGATGGTGCGCTTCGGCCCACGATCTCCGCCGCACCTGCGCCAATGTATGGTCCGCTGCTTGTCGCAAGCGAAAAGTGATCTGAAAGGGTGGTCTACGCAAATGTATTCGACCTTTAGCGGAGTGTACGACTCCTGGCCAGGATGGAATGCGCTACGCCCTCTTCCTATTTAACTCTTCAGCCGTGATGCCGGATGCTCTCGGCAAGCTCCTGAAGCTTGCTCTCTTCGAAGGTGCGGCGTGGGTTGGTGGCGGACTCGTGAATGGTGTCGATCGCAGGTACTGGAATGCGCTGCTGTTCTGCATTGCGGCTGCCCTCCTTGGGCGGGTCTGGAGCGTGGTTGGGATAAGGGGGCGATGGCCTGAACCTCCGTCCCCCTTCGGGGAAGAAAGGGCTAAGCGCTTCTGGTCCGCTGCTGTTCGAATGTGTCGGGAAGTTCTCCGAAGCCTAGGTTGCCGACGCCGGGTCTTTCAAGCTGTTTCCGCTGGTCCTCCAAGCCGAAGAACTCTGCGGCGGGCATCATCCGGGGCGTCTTGGTCGGTGGTCGCTCCGGAGTCCTTTTCCTCCGTGCGCTCGGCTGTAGTTCCGGTCGCCTCGATGGCAGCGAGGATCAGGGCTGAGATGCGCTGGATCAATTCAAGGCTCTCGGCCAGAAGTGCGGCGTTGCCGTGGTAGAGCTGGATGTAGTCGGCTGACGCGTGTCCGGTCTTAAGCCCGATGCTGATTCCAACCACAAACGCAATCGCCTCGGCCTCGGTCTCACGCACCGTCTTGGTGGTTGCGGTTCTGCGCTCGGCCTTGTGCAACATCTCGTGCGCGAGTTCGTGAACCAGGGTGCTGAACTCCTCGGCTGGTGCCTGACCGGGAAGTACGGCAATGCGCCCGCCGTAGCTCATGCCCAAAGCTGGTGCGATAGTCTCCTTGAATTCAAGCTCGATGCCCTGGGCGGCGATGAAGGCAATCAGCCGCTCCCGGTTCTCTCCCACGCTGCCGCTTACACGTTCCGAAAGCTCGGGAAGCGGTGCGCCTTCCGTCTGCGACATATCGAACACGTATGCGCTGCGGAAGCCGACCAGTACAGGCTGGTTCTGTTCGGTGATGTCTTTTTCGGCTGCTGCGTCCTTCTTTCTTCGAATCCGTACTACGGGGGCGAGGATGCGGATACCTTTCTGCCCCTTCATCACCTTGCGTCCAAGCTGGTTCCACGCATAGAGGCCAGCGACGCGGGTTGCATCGGGCTTCTGCCGTGCGATCTCAAGGATGTTGCCGAAGCTGTAGTTGTGAAACCTGCCCATCGCTGTCAGGTAAGCCGTGAGGCCTCCGGAGTGTCCGGCCTCAAGCTGTGCGATAAGGAGCTTGATGTTCTCGGCTATGAGTTCCTTGGCGGTCTGCGCTTTGGTCGTGGTGGGGAGAGTGGAGACGTTGGCGGCGTTGCTGTTCATGGTGTTGTCCTCGCTTTTGAATGGCTGTGCTGTGTTTGCTCACAAACACGCCTTGGCCCTGGCCCACGCCAGCAGGGGCGGCAAGTGCAAGAGGAGGGGTTCCCCACCCTTGGAGAGGAAGCGATAGCTGGAACGGAAAGGGCGGAGCGCAGCGGAGGTCTGCACAAGCGCAGCGCGGAAGATTGGGGTGCCTCTTGTCGCGCGCCAGGGACGGAGTCCCGGAGCGTACTGAGCACTTGGTTTACAGATCAGACCGGAGACATGGTTTACACCTTGTCGGAGATCGGGTGGTTTCGTCGCTTTGGCTTTTACGCACGATGATGCGTTTATGCCTTGGAAAGAGATAT
>JAABUK010005869.1_pt1 | contig 18733 bp, 11 predicted proteins | sample 5559141 | NCBI WGS metagenome assembly JAABUK01 (sample SAMN10711869, study PRJNA513367) | rock metagenome | isolation source: Antarctica rocks | place: Antarctica: Victoria Land, Pudding Butte nord | collected 2016-01-03 | reverse complement strand
TAATCAAAGGTTAGGTATTTTAAACCTGGCAGGTGTTATAGTGCACCCTTTGTAATTAAGATTGTAGTTATCAACATTTTTAATTTATTAACAAAGAAAAAGAACCAAAAAGAAAGATAGTAATATTGATATTATTGTAATGTATAAATGAATACTGCAAATCTAAAGGCGGGTGCTGATCCATAAATGACCGTTATCATCCTCAAGTATACCGTAAATATTATTGTTTGGCAATCCGTCCTCGACTGTGTAATTTTTAATGACACCGGTTTTCATATTTAAAGCCGAAAGGCCTGAGGCGGTAGCAATCCACAGCATTCCTTTTTTATCCTCGTACACGTGGTAAACAATGCTGCTTGCGATGGTATTTTTATTATTGTCATCATGCGGATAATGTTTGAAGACCGCTGTTTTTTTGTCAAATACATTTAAACCGCCTGCATCTGTGCCAATCCACAAATGACCTTTGTTATCATCGTAAATTGAATTAATTTTATCACTGGAAATCGTGGATGCATTTTTTTCGTCATACCTGTACTTTGTAAAAGAATTATTGCGGGGGTTATACCTGTTTAATCCACCTTCATATGTTCCTATCCACATATTTCTATCCCTGTCTTCATACAGATTCCATGCATTATTGCTGCTTAAGCTGTTAGTGTCTGCAGGATTGTTTTTGAAATGCTTGTAAGTATTTTTATCTTTATTATATACGGTTAAGCCATCGGCCCAGGTGCCAATCCATAAGTTATGGTTAGCGTCTTCAGATATATTTAAAACATAATTTCCACATATAGAGTTTGGGTTACCTGCCTTGTGCATATAATGCGTGAAGTGGCCTGTAACAGGATCAAACAAATTAATTCCGCCGCCATCTGTCCCGATCCATATATTCTTTTTTGAGTCTTCATAAATACACAAAATCTTATTATCGCTCAGGCTGTTGCTTGCAGAAGTATGTTTATAATGAAGGAACCGGTTGTCGCGATTTAGAAAACTAATACCACCGGAGAAGGTGCCCATCCACATGTTGCCTTTACTATCTTTGCAGATAGAATAAATAGAATTGCTGCTGATACTGGTATTATCAATTTCATCATACACATAAGTGCTGAATATTCCTGTTGCCGGGTTCAATACACATAAGCCGCCATTCTCCGTTCCTATCCAGATATTATTATCAGCATCTTCGCTAATATTGTGTACCTGGTTGTGACAAAGGCTATTTGAGTTGCCTGGATCCTGTTTATAATGTCGAAATGTATTACTTTTCCTATCTAACACATCTACGCCGCCTCCGTTAGTGCCTATCCATATTTGCTGTTTGCTATCTTCAAATACACTATATACATCGTTGAAAGAAAGTGAAGCGGCAATATTATCGTTATGCTGAAAGCGGGTAAACGTTTTATTATTTGCATTTAATAAATTAAGGCCACCATGCACTGTGCCAATCCATAAATTCTTTTCTTTGTCGGCATAGATCGTTCTTATAAAATCGTCGCTTATTGACAGGTTATTATTTCTGCTAAATTTATAATGAATAAAATTTCCTGTTCTTTTATCGTACATGTCTACACCTGACGACTCTGTGCCAATCCACACATTACCATTATTATCTTCTTTAATGGCGGAAATAAAATTGCCTGCAATGCTATTCGTATTCTTTTCATCATGTTTATATGAAAAAAATATTCCTTTTTCACGGTTAAAACGACTTACTCCTCCGCCCCAAGTTGCAATCCACAAATCTCCGTCTGCGCTTTCCATAAGATCGGGAACATTACTATTACTGATAGTGTTTTTATTTTCCGGGTCGTTCCTGTATACAGTAAATTTATACCCGTCATATTTATTCAAACCATCCCGGGTTCCAAACCACATGAATCCCCGGCTGTCCTGCAAAATAGAAAGGACATTACTTTGTGAAAGGCCATCATCTGTTTGCAGACGCTCAAACTTTAAATGTTTAATTTGACACAATGCAAAAAATGGAATAGCTATTAATAAAAAAAACAGATAGCATCCGGTTTTCATAGTTTTTTAATTTATAAAGCAGTCTGGTCAGTCAAAAGTTTTTTAAAAATTTAATAAAAACCCGTAGCTATAATCATTTTTTATAAAAACAACACAGGTTAAATCTTTCAAAATGCCTGCAAATTTTAAAAATAGTGCTTGCAGTATTTGATTAATAACGCTTCTTTTAAATAATAATTGCTGTTGGTTTAATCGCATGTAAACGCAGTTAGGAACACGATTCACTTGCAGCCATTTAACAGCAAAAGGCGAAATAATCCTAATTTTTGTATTTAATAAATCTTCTGGTCAACTGTGGGTAGTTTTAGTAATTATATCTTTTTGATATAATAAATGATTGCAATAAAACCGGCATTAACCCGGATGAATACATTTTAATTACTTCTCAGGGTTTTAGGGTTTTAATCAGAAAAATAATTACCGGAGTTATTTGTAATTTTTTTCCCTTCAGTTTGTATATTGCATTTCCCTTAGGTATGGCCAAATATTTGTTGGTTAAAGAAGTAACGTTTAAACAGAAAGTGAATGGATGTGCCGCTAAACCTGCAGATTATATATCTTTTCCTCCTTGCCATTCCCATTGCCTGCATTACATGGACTGTAACGCATGAAGAAGTTTTTAGGGAACCCAGAGATTTCTGTACAGATAAAAGCAAATGTTGCAACTCTTTATTGGAAAGAAAATTTTTTTACCTGTTCACCTGCGAATATTGTTTTAGCCATTATGTGACGGCTATATTTTTAATTATTACTAAATATCATTTGGTTTTTAATGACTGGCGCGGCTATTTAATTGCTGGCTTATCCCTTGTATGGGTAGCCAATGTTTACATGAGTGGTTTCGGACGCTTAAGAATTGATATTAAAAAAGAAAAGCTTGACGCTAATTTAAAAGAAGAAGAACTGAAAAAAACTACTGATGAAGCTGATGTGAAGTCGGAAGTAAGAACTTTGAAGTCAGAAGTAGAAAGTTTGAAGTCAGAAGTTTGAAAGATAGAAAGCCTGAAGTAAGAAGTCAGAATCCCGAACAAGTTGAGTTAACCTTTGCTTTTCCACCTGGATCTTCCTCTATAGTCCTGACCCCCTTCTCAAGACAACTTATACCTTACACCCTAAGCCTTTCACCTTTCACCTTCTACAATAAATTACATTCCTTACTTTTGCGCCTCAAATTATAATATTACGGATGATCAGTGTAAAAAATGTAACACTTGCGTATGGCAAAAGAGTGCTGTTTGATGAAGTAAATTTAAACTTTATCAAGGGAAATTGTTATGGCGTGATTGGCGCTAACGGCGCAGGAAAATCTACTTTTCTAAAAATACTAAGCGGCGAAATAGAGCCAAATAAGGGAACCGTCGAAATTACTCCCGGTGAAAGACTCGCTATCTTAAAACAAAATCAGTTTGCTTATGAAGAAGATACTGTGCTGAACACAGTAATGATGGGCCACAGTAAAATGTGGGAGATAATGCATGAAAGAGAGACAATATATGCAAAAGCAGATTTTACCGAAGAAGACGGCATGCGGGCAGGAGAGCTTGAAGGTGAATTTGGTGAAATGGGCGGCTATGAAGCCGAAAGTAACGCAGGAACACTGCTAAGCAGTCTCGATGTAAAAGAAGAATACCATTATAGTTTAATGAAAGATATACCCGGAAACCTGAAAGTGCGGGTTTTACTTGCCCAGGCTCTTTTTGGAAATCCTGATATTCTGCTTTTGGATGAACCGACCAACGGATTGAATATAGAAACGATCGGATGGCTCGAAAACTTTCTGGCCGATTATCAGAACATAGTATTAGTAGTGAGTCACGACAGGCACTTTTTAGATACCGTTTGCACGCATGTAGCAGATGTAGACAGGGCAAAAATTAAGATTTTTACGGGAAACTATACTTTTTGGTACGAGAGCAGCCAGTTGATGGCCCGCCAGATGACTGATAAGAATAAAAAGAATGAAGAAAAACGTAAGGATTTGCTCGATTTCATTGCCCGGTTCAGTGCAAATGCTTCTAAAAGCAAACAGGCGACTTCGCGTAAAAAAGCTTTGGAAAAACTTACTATAGAAGAGATTGAGCCAAGTAACCGTAAGTACCCGGGAATAATTTTTCAGCAGCAGCGTGAGGTAGGCAACCAGATATTAAATGTTGAAAATTTAAGCAAATCTGCAGACGGGCGTAAGCTCTTTGATAAGGTGAATTTTAGTATAAGTAAAAATGATAAGATAACTTTCATAAGCAAAAATGCCCTCGCTGTCACCGGTTTTTTTGAAATCATTAATAATGAGATGAAGCCTGACAGTGGCAAATATGAGTGGGGAACGACTGTTACCAACGCTTATCTTCCTGTGGAGAATGATGAGTTTTTTCAAAGCGATCTTAACCTGATGGACTGGCTTCGCCAGTATGTTCCGCCATACGTGACCGATGTGGATGAACCTTTTTTAAGAGGTTTTTTGGGTAAAATGTTATTTACCGGCGACGAGATAATGAAGAAAACAAAGGTGCTGAGCGGAGGAGAAAAAGTGCGCTGCATGCTCAGCCGGATGATGCTGCAAAATCCTAATGTAATTATTCTTGACCAGCCCACCAACCATCTTGACCTTGAAAGCATTCAGTCATTCAATGAAAGCTGCACCAATTTTAAAGGTATTGTTATGCTGACCAGTCAGGATCATACGTTCATACAGACCGTAGCCAACCGTATTATCGAGCTGACGCCAAAAGGTATCATTGACCGCTTAATGACCTTTGATGAATACCTGCAGGATGAGCGGGTGAAGAGTTTGAGGGAAGAAATGTATAAGTAGGAGGACGTTTAGTTATAATTTTCTCTGTTATTCTGTAAGGGAAAGAATATTTCCTTCCGGGTCTCCAAACCCTGCACTTGAACCTGAAGGAGACGTCGGGATACCTGCATTTTTTTGTTCAGGTAATTTGTACTTTTTGAAAGAACTCCTTTTTTGTTTATAATTCTATTGCAAAAAATGTCATCAACATTCCAGCCAAAACGCTAAATACCTGTGGCTTCAATTCCAGCACAATAGTTACTCTTAACAGGGTTCCGTTTGCTTCAAGCTCTAAAGCGTACTTGTCTTCAGGTGAAAGTTTTAGCCCTATAATGTTTTGATAAAATAATGTTGCTTTTTCCGTAAGAGTATTTATATAAAAAATCCGTTCCGGCAGATGCGGGAACGGATTTTTCTATAAACTAAAGATACCTTATTTTATGCTTTTGAACAAACGGTTCCAACGTGGTCCGTTTTCCCAGCTAAACCATATCAGGGAAGCTTTACCTACAATGTTTGTTTCCGGCACAAAGCCCCAATACCTGCTGTCCTGGCTGCGGTGGCGGTTATCGCCCATCATCCAGTAATAATTATATTTACATTTATAAGTGTTTGTCTGCAGCCCGTTAATAAAAAACTTACTGTCTCTTGTTTCAAGCTTATTTCCTTCATAAGTCATAATAAGCCTGCTGTAAATATCTATGTTATCAGGAGTCAGTGTAAGCGTGCTTCCTTTTGCAGGGATATATATCGGTCCAAAATTATCAACACTCCAAAGATTATTTGCAGTGTAAGGAAAGGTATTCCCGGGCAGGTTATTATAAGCAAAGCTCATGCTCTTAAAGTTTGGAAGTTTTTTTACCAGTTCCGCTTCCCCGGGAGTCATATTTATAAAATACGTATTTGCTTTTCCTTCATAAGGATATATTTGACTATTATCATTATCAGGATTTATATGCAGCTGGGTTTGTAAAAAATCATCATTGAAGGGCTGGCCGTTTGTCTCTACAATATATTCTGTTTGCGAAGCCGGGGGAATAGGTGATGCTTTGCCGTCAATATATACTTTTCCGTCTTTTATCAGTAATGTATCACCGGCTATCGCTATGCATCTTTTAATGTAATTATCCGTTTTATCCATGGGATGAACAAGCACGGGAAACTCAGCATTCAAAGCATCTCTATTGCCTTTAAACTGGGTTCTTAAGACGTCATAATAGGGATTTTTTGATCCGTAATCAGGCAGGTTAATAATAGTATCTCCCGCAGGAAAATTAAATACAACCACGTCATTTCTTTTCACCTGCTGAAAACCGGGAAGCCTGGTATAAGGTAACTGGACAAGCTTTGTATAGGAAGGCGTAGTAGTGCTGAAAGGCATAATGTTATGGACAAACGGAAACGAAATCGGCGTTTGAGGGATTCGCGGTCCGTAACTCATTTTACTTACAAAAAGAAAGTCATTAACCAGTAAAGTTCTTTCCATACTTTCCGTAGGAATGGTGTACGCTTCAAAAACGAATGTGCGGATAATGGTTGCAGCTACCACAGCAAATACTGCCGCATCTATCCACTCTCTTACTGCACTTTTGTGATAACGTTTCACCGCTTCATGCCCTGCATATTTTACTTGCGGAGAGTAACCTAAATAAGGAAAATAAATAAAAGGAAGGAATACGGTGGCAATATGATCAAGTAAGGAAAACTTTGCGAAATGCATGACAAAAATAATGGTTATCCAAATGGTAATAAACTGCCCGGCAATAGGAATAAGCTGCAGCCAGAACCAAACTTTGCGGATATTTGTTTTTTCGACAATACACCATGTATTGTATAATGGAATAAGCGCTTTCCAGGGTTCTATACCTGCCTTTTTAAACATCCCATACATACCCACATGCCAGCCAATGACACCAATAATAAAAAATATCCAACCCATAAGTAGTTTTTGAGGTCGGCAAATGTAACATTATAATCTATCCGCGAAAGATGGTCAACAGAAAAGTTTTCTTAAATAAACAAACTTGTAAAACAGCCAGAGACAGCAATAGCCGCAAGCTGATAGACACTGTCTTTAATGCCAAAAATATTTTGGTTAATTTTACACTCGTCATTGCAATCAAAACTTCCAGCCCTTGTAAGATAATGAACCTTTTTTCCGATATAGCTATTGCGTTAGCTTATCCTGATTTGATAATGAGTGAAATGCAAAAACAGAACGCGGCTTCTTGCTTAGGTTATAATAACAGTAATAAATCTTCTGACTTATTAAAGAATTCAGGCGAAGTTTTATTCACCCGGATAAACCAATCCTATTTGCCTTCTTACCTTTGTCATAATCTCCTGTATTTCGTTGCTGCGCGAGTGAGGCATAACATCACTTTCTGATTTACCCTGCAGTATTGCATCTGTGGCATGTTGTATTTCGTAGTTATATCCTTTTGTGGTACGGTCATCTTCAAATTTTTGTATCAGGTTATGAAAGTCATCATATAAAAAAGCAGCAGTTGACTTATAAAAATCAGGTATTTCAATGTACCCTTTTTCACCGTAAAGCATGCCTTTGTTAGTCATAATATTGACCATCGAAGTAAATAATGAAGCGGTTACATCACCATATTGTAATATTATTCCGGTTCTTTCGTCAACACCTGTCTCTGTCAGCACGCCTGAGGCTGTTATAGTATCAGGCATTTTATTCATAAAAAAGGTGGAGAATGCAACCGGATAAACGCCTATATCCAGCAAAGCGCCGCCTGCAAGATCAATATTGTACATTCTGCCGGTAAGATTTTTAGGCATCGGAAATCCAAAATTGACTGCTATTACTTTCAGCTTGCCGATTTTGCCTTCTTCCAGCCATTGCTTTGCTTTTATAATGGGCGGAAGAAAATATGTCCACATGGCTTCCATCAAAAACACATTCCTTTCCTTTGATATGCGGGCTAATTCTTTAAACTGTTTATCATTTAAAGTGATGGGTTTTTCGCACAATACATTTTTACCATGCTCCATGCATTGCCTGCATTGCTCATAATGAAAATTGTGCGTGGTAGCGATATATACTGCATCAACCTCATTACTATTATATAATTCATCATAATTATAGACAAACGGTATATCATATTCTTTGGCAAAGGTTTCTGCACGGGTTTTATCTCTTGCAGAAACAGCCACTAATTCTGCGTTTTCAACTGCGGTAAAATCTTTTGCAAATGCATGTGCAATTTTGCCTGCACCCAGTATCGCCCATCGTACTTTGCCTGCCATAAAAAGTTATTTTTATTAAATAAACTATATTTTTAGTAATCAAATTGCCAGCGCTGCTTAAAAATTTCCTGTAAAAATAAGAGTCTTTAAGAGTTATGTGAAATAACAAAAATATCAGTAAAATAATGGATAATGATATGAAACAAATTTTCGAACAGTACTCCTTATACAATATCTGGGCAAATCAAAGAATGATTGCCGTTATTACAGGATTGCCTGAAGAAACTGTGAAAAGAGCGGTAGCAAGCAGTTTCAGCAGCCTTTACCTGACTCTTCTGCATTTGTGGAATACTGAAAGCATTTGGTGGCAGCGTCTTAAATTAATTGAAACCGTTGAATTACCCGGAGATGAAAACAATACAATAAAGGAAGTCGCAGCAGGCCTGATGGCCCAATCGAAACAATGGAACGAATGGATTAAGAAAAGCACTCCTGCTGCTCTTGAGCATGAATTTATTTACCGAAATTCAAAAAAGGAACAATTTAAACAACCTGTGTACCAGATGCTGCTGCATTTATTCAACCATGGCACATTTAACCGCGGACAATTGGTAACAATACTCAGACAATCAGAGATTACAACGGTTCCCGCAACTGATTTTATCGAATGGAGCAGGAGAAAGTAGTATAAAAGTATTAATTGTTCTTCTTATAGCATTAATTGGTATAGGATATGGTGAATATTAAAATAGACCCAATAAATATTTAACGAAAATGAATAGTTGGCATATTTTAGAAGATGAAAGTGATTTCAAGAAAGCTTGTAAAACGTATGAAGAAGTGAAATATAGTGCGAAAGGATCTGAAGATCATAAAGAAAAACTTTTGCTTGCTTTTCTTATTAATCAGTATGAAGAAAAAAATACCTCTTTACCAGAGGCAGATCCTGTTGAATTGACAAAAATACGAATGGAAGAGTTTCATTATTTATAACTCAATTTTTCTTACCATCGTAAGCCCACTTAACTAAAGTAGCGCCCCAGGTAAAGCCGCCGCCAAAGGCAGCAAAAACAAGATTATCACCTTTCTTTAGTTTACTCTCCCAATCCCACAAACAAAGCGGAATAGTGCCTGAAGTGGTATTGCCGTATCTCATAATGTTGAGCATCACCTTTTCTGACGGAATGCCCATCCGGTTAGCTGTAGCGTCTATAATTCTTTTATTGGCCTGGTGGGGAACAAGCCATGAAATGTCATTACCATCGAGGTTATTTCTCTGCATAAGTTCGTAAGCCACATCTGCCATGCGAACCACAGCAAATTTAAATACCGACTGGCCTTCCTGGAAAATGTAGTGGTCTTTAGCAAGAACGGTTTCAACAGATGCAGGATGTAATGAGCCGCCTGCTTTCATGTGAAGATATTTTCCGCCCGTTCCGTCAGTTTTAAGGTTACTGTCGAGCACGCCATATCCTTCTTCGCCTGATTCTAATAAAACAGCGCCTGCGCCATCGCCAAATAGTATACAGGTAGTTCTGTCGCTGTAATCGGTTATTGCGCTCATTTTATCTGCGCCTACTACCACTACTTTTTTATACCTGCCGCTTTCCACGAGAGAAGCGCCCATTGTAAGACCGAATAAAAATCCTGAACAGGCAGCTCCCAGGTCGAAGCTGAAGGCATTTTTTGCACCCACTTTTTCACTTATTAAGTTAGCCGTAGCAGGAAAAAACATATCGGGTGTAACTGTGCAGCAAATGATGCAATCAATCTCAAGCGGGTCAATTCCTCTTTTTTCTATAAGGTTTTTTACTGCCGGGGCGCCCAGGTCAGATGTCGCCTTTCCTTCTCCCTTCAAAATTCTTCTTTCCTCAACACCCGTACGGGTTTTTATCCACTCGTCTGTGGTGTCAACCATCGATTCCAACTCCTTATTAGTTAACCTGTATTCCGGTACATAACCTCCCACACCGGTTATTACTGCGTTTATTTTGTTCGCCATGTGTGCTTTAAAATAATTAATTGAGGCAAGTGAAAAAGTAATCCTTTATTATTCACCATTTTGCGCCGCAAAGGTAAGTGTAACGAAAGTTTCAGCTTGTTTAACTTTAAAATAATATTTGAAATTAGGTTTTCATCTTTTATTTTTGACTCTTTGTTTAAATGTAATTATGTGATCTCTTTTGTAAAAGGTAAGTTTATTTTTAAAAATCCGGCCCAGGTAATTGTTGATGTAAACGGCGTAGGGTATGAATGCCAGGTAAGCTTGCATACTTACTCTGCCATCAGCGATAAGGAAAACGGGCAATTGCACACTTATCTTCATATAACTGAGAATAACCAGACTTTGTATGGGTTTTTTGAAACTTCTGAAAAAGAACTTTTTACACACCTGATAAGTGTTTCAGGAGTTGGTGCAGCAACTGCAAGAATGATGTTGTCTGGAATGAAGCCTGATGAAATAGTAAAAGCAATTGTACAAGGCAATGCACGGTTGCTTGAGAGTATTAAGGGAATTGGCAGAAAAACAGGAGAAAGATTGGTTTTAGAGCTGAAAGATAAATTAAGTAAAAACTATAATGAAGCTGTGCTAACCACTTCAGTAACAAATAAAGTAGAAAACGATGCATTAAACGCATTAATTTCTTTAGGAATACCCCGGCCAAACGCAGAAAAGGCCATAAAAAACGTTATAGATATAAATAACAGCAATCTTCCTCTGGAAGATCTTATTAAAAAAGCGCTTAAAAATATTTAGCCTATAAACAGAATTATACGTAAACAGCTATAAGTTTTGATCCGTTTCAATCACTATTCTGCTTCATTATTATATATTTTAATTTTTTCTGCTTTTGGGGCAACGCATCTGTATGCACAGGATACTGCACGCAGAAAAACAAATGACACGACGCGTTATCCGGTTACCGATCGCGTCGGCGATCCTTTTACCTATAACTCAAACAATCCTTTCAATTTTTCTGATACAGGATATATAAAAAGAGATATAGAGTATGACCCGAAAACAAAGCAATATTATATAATTGAAAAAATAGGCACGTCCTATTACCGCACACCGACCTATCTCACTCTTGATGAAATGATGCGGTTTAAAGCCAAGCAGGCAGAATCTGATTACTTTAGAAAAAGAGCAAATACATTAAGTATTCTGAACCGCAAAGTTGACAGGCCTAAACTTTTTACTTATGATAAATTGTTTGACCGCATTTTTGGTGTAGGCCCCAATGGTCTTAAAGTAGATATTCGCCCCCAGGGAAATGTGGACATAATGGCCGGCTACCAGGGTCAAAATATCAAAAATCCTACATTGCCCGAGAGCGCCCGAAAAAATGGCGGATTTGACTTTAATATGAACTCTAATATCAACGTTATTGCCAATATCGGAGATAAGCTAAAGCTACCTATTAATTATAATACCCTCGCAAACTTCGACTTCGAAAACCAGCTGAAGCTCGATTATAAGGGTATGGATGATGAAATCATAAAATCGGTTGAAGCGGGTAATGTTTCTTATAATTCCAAAGGAACACTGATACCAAGCGCTCAAAGTTTATTTGGGATAAAAACACAGTTGCAGTTCGGCAAATTGTTTGTGACAGGTGTGCTTGCCAATCAGAAAGCACAGCGGCAATCACTTGCATTACAAGGCGGAGCGGCCACAACAAGATTTGACAAAAAACTGGATGATTATGAAGAAAACCGCCACTTTTTATTAGGAGATTATTTCAGGGCAAATTATAATAAATCAATGAGAAACCTGCCCGTGGTTAGCACCCAGGTGCAGATTCTGCGTCTGGAAGTATGGGTTACTAACCGCACGGGAGCTACAACAGAAACAAGAGATGTAGTCGGTTTTATGGATTTAGGTGAAGGTGCTCCTTACAATACCAGCATCCAGGGCATAGGTGCAGGAAACCTGCCTTCGAATGGTGCAAATAATTTATATAGTTCCTTAATCACAAACCCGAGCATTCGTAATCCTGTGCTGATAAATTCAATCTTAAGAGCAAGAGGACTAAACCCGGTGGAAGATTATGAAAAAACATTTGCCCGGAAGCTCAGCCCTAATGAATACTATTTTAATCCGCAGATCGGTTTTGTATCACTTACGCAGCAGTTGCAGTCGGATGAGGTTTTAGGTGTTGCATATCAATACAGCTACAATGGAAAAATTTACCAGGTAGGCGAGTTTTCCCAGGATGTTACATTGGACTCTACCCAAGGTGTGCAGAAGGTTTTGATGCTTAAATTATTAAAAGCAACTTCACAACGTCCTTTACTGCCAATTTGGAAATGGATGATGAAAAATGTTTATTCCCTTGATCTTCCTGGTATTCAGCAGCAGGATTTTAAGCTCAATTTATTATACGAAGAGCCAAGCGGAGGTTTAAAAAGGTTTTTGCCTGAGTCTTCTCCTGCTGTAGAAGGAAGAACATTGTTAAGAATATTAAATCTTGACCGGCTAAATAACCAGAATGATCCTGTGCCTGACGGAGTGTTTGATTATGTGGAAGGTTTTACAGTTTTGTCCCAGCAAGGCAAAATAATTTTTCCTGTCTTAGAACCTTTTGGAAGAGATCTCGATACCCTCGCTTTTGCGGGGCAGCCGCAGGAAATTAAGAACAAATACGTCTACAGCCAGCTTTATGACTCAATCAAAGCTATCGCCCAGACTTATGCTAATTTAAACCGGTATGTTATGCAGGGCTCCGGAAAGGGCAGTTCGTCTTCTGAAATATACCTGGGCGCCTTCAACGTTCCTCCCGGTTCCGTAACTGTAACTGCCGGCGGGCAGATCTTGAAAGAAGGCTTTGATTTCAGCATTGATTACAACCTTGGCACCGTAAAGATTTTAAACAGCGCTATTCTTAACAGCGGCATCCCTGTAAATGTACAGTTTGAAAATAATGCCGGTTTCGGTACCCAGCAGAGAAGCTTTTTAGGTTTAAGAGCAGATTACCTTGCCAGCAAAAAGCTATCATTAGGAGCGAGCATGGCACGTCTTTCGGAAAGGCCTTATTTTACTAAAATGAATTATGGTGAAGATCCGATCAAAAATACCATGTATGGGGTGGATTTTAACTACCGCACTGAATCACCTAAAATTACACGTCTTCTCAATAAGCTTCCGTTTTACAACAGCACCGCTCTGTCTACCATTAATGCGTATGGTGAGGCAGCCTATTTAAAACCCGGTCATCCTTCACAAATTGGTTCGGGCAACCAGGGATTGATTTATATTGATGACTTTGAAGGAGCGCGAAACAGCATTGACCTTCGTTTTCCTTTCGTTTCATGGGCCCTTGCAAGCACACCGCAGGGAAACGATTTATTTCCCGAGGCAGCCTTAACAGACAGTATTGATTATAATAAAAACAGGGCAAAACTCGCCTGGTATAATATAGAGCCGATACTGCAGGACAGGAACAGTGTAAACAATCCCATCAGAAAAAATGTGACAGAATTAAGTGATCCGCGGGTGCGGGCGGTATTTAACCAGGAATTGTTTCCGAAACGAACCAATAACCTGGGAGAAAATCAATTGGTCACTTTTGACCTTTCATATTATCCGACAGATATAGGCCCCTATAATTATGAAAGCAATCCTGCCCAGGTAGATGCCAATGGTAAATTAAAATTTCCCAACCGGCGCTGGGGTGGCATTATGCGGTCTATTGACCAGACAGATTTTGAAACAAGCAATGTAGAGTTTGTAGAGTTTTGGGTACAGGATCCTTTTATTAAAAATCCAAACAGCAATGGGGGCCAATTATATTTGAATCTTGGCTCTATCAGTGAGGACATTTTAAAAGACGGACGGCGTTTTTATGAAAATGGCTTAAATTCTCCTAATCAGCCATCTGCTGTAGATAATACTTCAACCTGGGGAAGAACACCGGTTAATCCGATACAGGTTACACAGGCCTTCAGCAACGATCCTGCCGACCGGCCTTACCAGGATGTAGGACTGGATGGTCTTAATGATGCAGACGAAGCAATTAAGCGCAGCGGTTACTTAAATAACATTCTTACTAATTTTGGCCCCGGCTCTCCCTTATACGCAAGAGCACAGCAAGATCCTTCAAACGACGACTATAAATGGTATCGCGACAATTCTTATGATGCAGCAAATACCGGCATTTTAGGCCGTTACAAAAACTTCAATAACCCGCAGGGCAATTCACCCATCTCTACAGGTAATTCCCAGTTTAGCCCGGCCTCTACTTTGTATCCTGACAATGAAGATCTGAACCGTGATAATACATTAAGCGAAACGGAAGAATATTACCAGTATAGAATAGACCTCACGCGGGATATGCAGGTTGGCGCTAATAAATACGTTACAGATAAACAAAAAATACCTATACGGTACGCAGACGGAACTACCGGTACGGAGAACTGGTATTTATTTCGTGTTCCGATAAAAGATTACGAAAAAAAGGTAGGCAATATTCCTGACTTCAAATCTATCCGTTTCGTAAGAATGTTTTTAACTGGTTTTGATGATTCTGTCGTATTGCGTTTCGCACGTTTAGATCTCGTTCGCAATCAATGGAGAACTTTCGCTTTCAAACTCGATACTACAGGTAATTATATCCAAAATCCTCCCGGAGGCAATACTTCTTTTAATGTGCTGGCTGTAAACCTTGAGGAAAACAGTAAGCGCCAGCCTGTAAACTATTTAATTCCTCCGGGAATTGAAAGGGTGCAGCAATTGAGCAATAACGGCATAAACCTGCTGCAGAATGAACAAGCCATGAGCTACCAGATCCGCAACCTGCAGACAAATGATATAAGGGCTTCGTTTAAAACAATGAACCTTGACATGCGGCAGTATGGAAGGCTTAATATGTTTATACATGCAGAAAGCGTAGTGGGAAGCCAGCCTGTTAATGACAATCAATTAAATGCCGTGATACGCATTGGTAATGATTTCCTTAATAATTATTATGAAATAAAAATTCCGCTTAAGGTCACTAAACCCGGCAATTACTCCAATACCGATCTCGACCAGCGAAAGGTGTGGCCAGACAGTAATAATCTTGATTTTGATATTCAGGACCTGGTACAGTTAAAAGTGCGCAGAAACAGCAAAATTCAGAATATAAACAATTATTACCAGGAAATCGTTGGCAACAGAAGTTATGCTATAAAAGGAAATCCAAACCTTGGAGAAGTACAGGCTTTTTTAATAGGTATTGAAAATACGGCTCTTTCTGACGGAGTACCCGCCGACGCCGAAATATGGATTAATGAGCTCAGGTTGTCGAAACTGAATGAGAAGGGCGGTTATGCCGCTACCGGAAGAGTAGATGTTACGCTTGCCGACCTTGGTACGCTTGCCCTTTCTGCAAACACGTATACTACAGGTTTCGGCTCACTGGAGCAACGGGTAAACGAACGGGCACGCGAAAATTTCAGTCAATACGATGCAGCAGCTAATCTTGAGTTAGGAAGATTATTACCAAAAAAATTCAATATCTCTGTTCCTCTTTATGCAAGTATTAACCAGACGGTTCGTACACCTGAATACGATCCGTATGATCTTGATATCAGGCTCAAAGACAAGCTGAGAGGCCTGCCGGGAAAAGAAAAGAGCGCTGCCAAAAAAGCTGCGCTTGATAAAACGACTATAAAAACAGTTAATTTTACTAATATAAGAGTAACGCCTACCGGCAAAATAAGACTCTGGAGCATCAGTAATTTTGATGTAAGCTATTCCTATATTAAGTATGAACAATCCAGCCCCCTTATTACTAAAAATGATGTAGTAAAACATCGCGGAGGTTTAGGTTATACCTACAACAGCCAGCCCGTATTTTTTGAGCCATTTAAAAAACGGATTAAATCAAAATCTCCCTGGTATGGTTTAGTGCGTGATTTCAATTTTAATCCTAAACCTTCTTTACTAAGTTTCCGGGCAGATATTAACCGGCAGTTTGGTGAGTTTGTGCCACGTATCGTAAATACCTATGACAATAAAGTAGAAAGAGTAGACACTACTTATGATAAATTCTTCACTTTCGACCGGTATTATAATATGCGCTGGGATCTTACAAGATCATTTAACCTCGATTACTCGGCAGTAAATAATGCCCGTATAGATGAGCCTCAGGGAAGCCTGGATACCAAAGCAAAAAAAGATACGGTCCGCAGAAACTTTTTTAAAGGCGGCAGAAATACGCTTTACCAGCAAAGAACGATAGCAAGCTATACCCTTCCGTTAGCTAAGTTGCCCCTTACCGACTGGGTAACGGCCCGCTACAGTTATACTACTACCTACAACTGGATTGGTGCAAGCAGGCTGGCGCTCGATATTGGTAATACCATCGAAAACAGCCAGGAAAATAATGTTAACGGTGAGTTTGACTTTACCCGCCTGTATTCAAAAAGCCGGTTTTTAAGAGCATTGGATGACGTTGTTGACAGCACCAATAAATCAGGTCGCAACAGAAAAGCTTCTTCGGCTGATAGTTCTTCTTCCAATGCAAAACCAGCGTCTTCTTTGCCGGCAAAGGCAGATGTAATTAAAGGACTTACCGGGAAAGCCAAAAGGGTTGCTCTTCGTAAGTGGAGAAAGCAGCGGCGTGACGAACGAAAAGCAGCACATTTGCTGAAAGCTAACCAGCCGGTTGAGATGAACAATCTTACAAGAGCTGGCGGCCGCTTGTTAACAATGGTAAAACGTGCTTCTATTAATTATGGAGAAAACTATCGTACGCGTATTCCCGGATATACAGACAGCACGCAGGTGCTTGGTCAAAACTGGAATAGCATGGCTCCCGGTCTTGACTTTGTTTTTGGTAAGCAGCCCGATACAAACTGGTTAAATCAAAAGGCAGCAAAAGGCTTAATAACACGTGACACTACTTTAAACTTTATGTTCAGGCAGAGCATTGACCAAAAGCTAAGCTTAACTGGACAAATTGAGCCGATCAGGGAATTTACGGTTGATCTTAACCTCGATAAAACATATACAAAGGATTACAGCGAGCTCTTTAAAGTTGTAACAGATAATGGCGATTTCCAACATTTAAGCCCGTTGGCAACAGGTGGCTTTAATGTTTCTTATATAGCTTTTAAAACACTGTTTTCGAAAAACAAACCGACCGAGATTTCTGAAACTTTCAAAAAGTTTGAAGCGTATCGTCTTATTTTATCTGAGCGGCTTGCCAAAAGCAATCCATATCAAAAAGGCGATAAAAGCCAGGACGGATACTACACCGGTTATAACCGCTACGCGCAGGATGTTTTGATACCGTCTTTCATCGCAGCTTACAGCGGACAGGACCCGAAAAATGTTGGATTGATAAAGCAGTCTAATCCGACTATAAAATCAAATCCATTCAGCAGTATTAAACCAAAACCGAACTGGAGAATTACGTACACAGGTCTTACAAGAATTCCTGCACTTGCCACAACTTTCAGCGCCATCAGTCTTACGCACGCTTATACGGGAAGTTTGGGAATGAATAGTTTCAACAGCGCTCTGCTGTACCAGGATCCGTACAGGTACAGCGCTCCCGGTTTTATTGATTCCGTTTCAGGAAACTTTATTCCTTATTTCCTTGTTCCGAATATTACTATCCAAGAGTCATTCAGCCCGTTGGTAGGCGTTGATATAACTACCGTAAGCCAGCTTTCGGCAAGCTTTCAATATAAAAAGAGCAGGCAATTAAGCCTCAGTCTCATAGATTACCAGTTAAGTGAAGTGAACAGCACTGAATGGACTTTTGGCGGCAGCCTGAGAAGACGGGGATTTAATTTACCGTTTAAAGTGCCGGGAACCAAAAAGAAAAAACTCGACAATGACGTAAACTTCCGGCTCGACCTAAGCATGCGCGACGATGCCACCAGCAACAGCCGTTTAGACCAGGACAATGCATTTACAACAGGCGGGCAAAAAGTGGTAAGCATTCAGCCTTCTATTGATTATGTATTAAATAACCGCGTTAATGTCAAATTCTATTTTGATCAGAGAAAGGTTATTCCGTATATATCAACTTCAGCGCCTATTACTAATACAAGAGCAGGCGTGCAAATAAGAATTTCATTGGCACAATAAGGCTTCTGGAAAAGTAAGAAAATGAAGAGGATGTAGGATTGTTTAAGGTCAACAGCAGAGCTTGGAGCAGAAGTTGGCGTACAGCAAAAAACAGCTTGATTTTTAAGAAGAAGCTTCAAATAGTCATGCAGCCAGAGAGCAAAGATTTTCTTAAAAAGCAAGTGGAAGTGGATGAAACCCTTGCTGGTGGCTATGTAGAAGGCCAACCAGGCAGAAGTCTTGGGGGCAAAGAAGCTGTAATGATTGGGATAGAAAAAATTGCAGAAGACCAGGTTGGAAATATACGCTTAACTGAAATTGAAAATTTTCAGGCTGCTGCTCTTAAAACTGTCATAGAGAAAACGATAGACCCGAAGGCACAAATTACATCCGATAAGTTTCCTTCCTATGAAGCACTAAAAAAGGAAATGCCGAATTTAAAAACAGAAGAATCAGAGAAAGGCAAAGGCTTTGAACTGTTGCATAAACAAATTATGTTGTTTAAGCTTTGGTTAAGAGGAATCCATCATAAATGCTCCTCTACCCACTTGCAAAGTTATTTGGATGAATATGTTTTTCGCTTCAACCATAGAAATTGCAGGAGAAGAATATTTGATATTTTAATCAGCAAA
>JAABUK010005867.1_pt1 | contig 18745 bp, 19 predicted proteins | sample 5559141 | NCBI WGS metagenome assembly JAABUK01 (sample SAMN10711869, study PRJNA513367) | rock metagenome | isolation source: Antarctica rocks | place: Antarctica: Victoria Land, Pudding Butte nord | collected 2016-01-03 | reverse complement strand
TGAAACGCTGCCCCCCCCCCCCCTCCCAGAGCTTGCACAAAGCAAGAATGAGATGCAAGGGGGGGTGGGGGGAGGAAAGGGCAAGGGCCAAGAAGTCAATGTACCAAAGAAGAAGATGATGCACAAGAGAAGTTTATGGTATGCAGAAGAGAAAAAAATGATGCATGTGCAAAGAAGGTGATGTGTAGGACAGAGCGGGGCATGCTGTCAAGACAGCACAGGTTATTTGACAAGAAGAGGAGAAGAAACTGGTCAGGCGACCAGACAAGAACCAGGCTGAAGAAGCTGAGCAAGGGTGTATTGTAGGGTTCAAACTCTAATCAAGATGCTGTCATGAAGGCATGACAACCAACAAACTCTGGCATACGTGTGAAGCTCATGGTAGAACTGCCAGGTGTGTCGGCGCCCTGCTGAGCCTTGAGTGCTTGAGTCATGAGTGCGCGAGCTTGTTAAAAAGCGCACAGTCATGATGGTGCATGTTTGATTTTCTTTACTAAGCAACATTACTCAGAAGCCACTCAGAAGCCACACCTGCCTGTCTGGTGGTCGCATACGTGTGAAGCTCATGGTAGAACTTCCAGGTGAGTCAGCGCCCTGCTGAGCCTTGAGTGCTTGAGTCATGAGTGCACGAGCTTCATCCAAGGAAGACCTCCTGTACATGAGCTCGAGATTCAGCTCATTACTCACGCTCAGCTGAGCCTTGAGATCATCCAGGATGCTGGCCTGGCGAGTCATCTCCCTCTGACGCTCAGCGCTCATGCCGAGGTGAGTCCTGAGCTCCTCAATGACTCCTGCCTGGCGAGTCAGCTCAAGGCGGTCGTTGCTGCGAGTCTTGAGTTGAGCTCTGAGAGTGTTGATGTCTTCTGAGTGTTGCTGCAGCTGAGCTGAGCCTTGCACGCTGACTTGAAGCTGTGTTCTCAGCTCACGAATCACACCTGCATTTTGTATGGATTCATTTGCTGTAGTTCTGTTGTGTTTTGCGTCCATGTATACTGCAAATCTGTGATGCAGAGCCCCTGACGACCAATTAACGTGCTGGCTTGCAAGCAAAAGTGAGATCTGCTGTCTGACATCAGTATGATTGTGAAAGCTTTGTGCACCATGTGGAAAAGCCCCAACAGATGGCTCTCTTACACGAATACATCAGTGAGCTGCATGCTCAACAGAAAGAAAAGAAAAGAAACGTTTACGCTTTTCAGCGATCATAACGGGAGCCTCTCAAGGCGGCAGCCCGGAGCATGCTCAACAGCTATTGCAAGGACTCCTGGGCAGCTCAGTTTGATACTTGGCTTCTTATTGAACTGACGCCGAAAGGCATCGCCTTTTCTTTTCTTTTCTGGTCCTAAGCACAGACGTTTTGACTGTATGGTCTTCCAAAAGCGCAATCACCACACCCAACGCGGTTCACAAACACAAACACGTTGTACACACACAATCAGCAAACACAACTTTGCATGCTGTGTGCACAGATGAGCACCTCCCTTATTATTACTATTATCATCATCATCCTCATCATTAATGTCTTGATGTACAACAGAGAAGCAGCAGCTTGCCTGCAAGAAAACAAAGAAGAGAAGAAAAGAAAGGAAAAGTGTAAAACCTGACAGGCGTTTCAGGAGCTGCTGAGCTTGTGACTCAGCCTGCACTTGAGTCTTGAGCTCTGAGCTCTGCAAGTCGAGTCTCTGCAGCTCCTGCTGCAGCTGCTGCAGCAGCTTTGCACTGCAGCTGCCTCCATGGGATGAGTCATTAAGCTGATCTACAATCTTGGCTTGCCACTGCAATTCTGATCCCAATCGCCTCACTTCTGCTGTAATGACTGCAGCAGAAGGGCGATGACAGTTAGTTGAAAGCAAGTTGGTGAAGCAGGATTTGCAATTCTGATCCCAATCGCCTCACTTCTGCTGTAATGACTGCACCACAAGGACAATGACATTTAGCTGAAAGCAGACTTGTGAAGCAGGATGTGCAGTTCTGATCCCAACTGCCTCATTTCTGCTGTAATGACTGCATCAGAAGGGCAATGACAGTTAGCTGGAAGCAGACTTGAGAAGCAGGATGTGCAGTTCTAATCCCAACCGCCTCAATTTTGCCGTAATGACTGCACCAGAAGGGCAATGACAGTTAGCTGAAAGCGGGCTGGTGAAGCAGAATAATGATAGTAATGGTAATAACAATAATAACAAGAACGCTTTCCAGCTCATCATGAGCTAGGTACGTGTGGGGCAAGTCTTGTCTTTCCAAAGCAGTCTGTCTTGCGCGTCACTATATAGTTTACCCTAGGATGTGCAGTTCTGAGGCTGATTGCTCCATTTGCGCTGCAATGGCTGCGTCATGAGGTCAATCGACTTGTCCTGCACGTACCTAACTCATCATGAGCTGGACAGTGTACCTATTATTCCTATTAGTATTATTATTATTATTATGATTATGATTATGATTATGATTATTCTTATGTTCATTATTATTATTGTGAGGTCAATAACAGACAGTGAGAGATGGAAATCTGCACCACCAGCTCCAAGTGTGCACAATGTGGGTAATGATTCAAATCCTAGACCCCAAACCTTACCCCCAAATCTGCTGCGGGGTATGAGGCTGGTTTGAGTTTGTGGCCGGACAAGTTGGTTGACGTGTAACGACTGTTATGACAATCACTCAACATGTCACGAATGCAGTGACAAGTTATTCGACAGTCGTTAAGTGTGTCAACTCCAGATAGGCTGTATCAAAGAGTCAAAACCAAGCTTGCCGTGCTGTGCTGTGCTGTGCTGTGTTGTGCCGTGCTCATGTTCATTGCTGGCAGGTGTTAGTGCACACTGTTGACAGATGCATCAAGCATTGGCAGGAGCTGACCTGCATTGCCATGATGCACCAGTTGGAGTGCACCGGTGATGATGCATTTAGGGTTTAGGGCAGGAGCGGACCTGCATTGCCCAGGTGCACCAGTCGCAGTGCACCAGGACAGATGCATGTAGGGTTTAGGGCAGGAGCTGACCTGCATTGCCTTGGTGCACCAGTCGCAGTGCACCGGTGATGATGCCTGCTATGATCATTGATAGCAGGTGTTGGTGCAAACTGTTGCCAGATGCATCAAGCATTGGCAGGAGCTGACCTGCATTGCCTTGGTGCAACAGTTGGAGTGCACCAGGACAGATGCATTAAGGGTTTAGGGCATGAGCTGACCTGCATTGCCCTGGTGCAACAGTTGGAGTGCACCAGTGATGATGCCTGCTATGATCAGAGCCGCCAGTCCCACAGCCCACAGCAATGCAGACATCTTGAGCCTTGCACAAAATCAACCAGCTGCTGCTACAGTATGCTGCAGCCCTCACAGCTTGCAGATCTAAGGCCTGGATTCTATGGCTGCCAAAGGTGATTCTGTGGCTGCCAAAGATGATTCTGTGGCTGCCAAAGATGATACTGTGCCTGCCAAAGGTGCTTCTGTGCCTGCCAAAGGCGATTCTGTGGCTGCCAGAGGTGCTTTCAACACTCTGCGTCGCCTACACTGGTCACTCTAGAAATCTGCACCACCAAATCAAGCTATAGAGGCTGCAAGGAGAAGTCGGACCACGCTGCATTTGTATGTTGTTTTGACAGAAGGATACGCTGGGTGGCGCAGACTGTTGCTGCCGAAGATATGCACTTCAGATGTTGCGAGCATCTCACCACTGGTGTTGAGCCTTCACTGTCTGGAGGGAAGCCTGAGCTCAGCCGTTTGAGGCCAGGTGACGTCTAACAACACGGCAGAACCTGCAGAAAGCATCCGAGGATCGAGCTGTCACCTAGTGGACTATAATACGTTCTTGAACAGCAGGTTGTCAAGCATGCTTTGCCCAATCAACAATCCCTACCTGCAAGGAGTGTTCTCGGTTCAACGCAGTCCTGCTTCAGCAAACACAAGGACTAGTCATGTTGCATAACAGCTTGGATGTCTCAGGTCACGTCTCGGTCAAGGTGGTTGTCCACCTCGGTGTTCCCATGGGTTGGCCACTCTCGATTGTACCAGTACACACCACTTGGATAGCTTGAAGCTTACCGCACACCTACGACGACAGCCTTTGCATGCCGTTGCAACATGCGACCAGCATGGTCACCTTGGCGACTAGCGCTGGGCTTGAGTTCTTATGAGACACAGGTACGACCAGGCAGAGAGAGAGAGAGAGAGATTACAATGCTTTAGCCAGCCAACAGCTTCCAACACAGCCAGGCATGTTACGTCATTGCAGCTGGCAGGATGGCAGATGATAATGCCAAGATTAGGATAATGAAGTTTGACGATCAGCTTGTTGAATGACCACGACAGCAATTTCACCGCCGCGTTTGGAATGATATGAGTTTTTCTGAAGACACATGCATGCACTTGTGTCTGTACTTGCTGTCTAATGAATCGTTTGGCCAAACAAGCAAAAATAGTATTCAAGATTTAATCTAGATTGCAGATCTGTCAAGGAAACGATCAAAAAGAGAAGCTGAGGCAACTAGAGCGGCCTACGACTGCCAAGCAAACCATCAGCAGCTTTCCACAGGTTCAGGCTGTTTTCCTGTCAGTAAAGAAAATAAAGGGTGCATAAACTTCGGTATCTTGAAGTGGCGCTGTGTCACATGTTGCGCACCCCATATATATGTACACAGCATAGCAGCATGCGCACAGCATAGTCAAATAGGCTATTTGAGATAGCAGCAGCCATTCAGCTGAAAGTTTAACTTAGAGAGTGCTAACTTAGAGAATATGCGTAAATGCAGACGATGAAAGGCCTATCATCACATGATGCGCATCATGTGACCATCATGTGATTCATGGTCTGTATGCATGTGCTAGCAGGCAGCCAGCTAGTACGTATAACAGTCACATGTCTTTTCCCATTGCTCAGTGAGTCATACACTGCTGTTCATCTTGCTGGAGTTGGCAAAAAGCGCTTGTGTAACGTGTGAGTCAAGTGACATTGTGGGAAAAGATAGAAAATTCAGTCTCATAAAACAAAACCACAAAATAAACATGCACATTGCTGGGCAAAATCAAACATTCACACAGCTTCTTGTAAGTTAATTGACTCCTGTAAAGGTTCATCCAAGCAGTACAGGACTGGTCTGATGTGTGACCGTGTTTCTGTGCAAGGTGCCTGACATCTGACTGTTGCAGTGCTTGAAGCCCTTGTCGTGCAAAAACACACGACCGCTGAGCAGAAGATGGCTTCAGATTCTGAAAGCTGACCATGCTATCCCTGTGGTTTACAGCTTCGCAAGCACTGACACATGCTGGAGATGCAGCATAAGCCAAGCGTAACTCCAGCCGTAACATCATGTATTGTACAAGATACCGGAGGCATAGCGTCACCTAAATGTGCTCCTTTACTTTCTCTTACACAGGCTCCCCCACCAATCACAACACCTGAAGTCATGTTTGGTGTGCTGCTGGTTATGCCTGTGTTTCCTCTTCTGTGTGCTCACTGCTCGGGAGGGTTGAGTCTGACTGCCTCCGGTACTGACTCATTTACAAACGGCACGTAAGCCTGGCGCCCTCCGTCCATATTCCTCTTCTTCTTTGCACTTCCCAGAGATCCTGCCCTTGTTGAACGTCCCAGTGATTCTGCCCTTGTGGAACGTTCCAGAGATCCTCCCTTTGTTGAATGTTGCCTTGATGACTGCACAAATCAATGACTACATTTCTGAGACACCATAACATTAGCCAGACCACTGGCTTACGTTGGCAACCTATGAGCAATGTAATGTCATGTACAGTTGAGCAAGCAACGGTATCTACACCTGTGCTGTCAAGCCAGAATGTGTGATGAGTCACTACTGGCGCCACAACCCAGACTGAAAGGAATTGAATGACAAGAGTACATACGTCACATGGTCATTTCGGACTGTGTGAAATGTACTCTGCTGCAGTAGTCATCCATCATTGTTTGTTGCCCACAGCTGACTAATGCATGCAGTAGACATGCAGTAGACATGCAGTGTACATGCAGTAGACGTGCAGTAGACGTGCAGTAGACATGAAGTAGACACAGGGCAGATGTGAACATGCAGTAGACATGCAGTAGACATGCAATTGACATGCAGTAGACATGCAGTAGACATCTAGTAGACATGCAGTAGACACGCAGTAGACATGAAGTAGACATGCAGTGTCGCCTCTAGCAACCTCTTCACAGGATTAGATGATCAAAGTCAACATAAGGCTGACATGCGCTTACCACTCTGGGTGCTTTCATGTTGTTGAAGAAATCGCCGCGAGCCAGCATTGCTCTGTTGCCATGTGCTGGGCTTGGTGCTATCAGGCTGCCAGTTGAGAAGGGATCCTTGCCTTTTCTAGCACCACTCTGCATCAGAACCACAATATGTGCGAGTATCCTGTATGTATATGTGGCATGTATTTGGTCGCGTGCATGTATGTATGTATGTCATGTGATAGCAACTGACGATATCTGACGACTGTCAACACAATGTACGTCAACAGCATATGTAAATATGTTATGTGCACAACAGGGGATGAGAAAGTATGTGGTAGTTCTGCATAGCTATAAAGCCTCAAAGTTCATACAGGTTTACAAGCTGTGTACCGCCGGGTCACAGCTTTGTCCACTCAAGCAGTAGACTGAGCTGTGAACAACAATTGAGTATGATGCGCAACAGAGACATGCATGTGCACGCACAGTACGCTCAGTGGTGCATCTGACTTGCTTGCTAGTGGTAGCAGTACTCTTCTTCAGGGACAGTGAAAGGGCAATGGAAGGCTGTACAGGTGGCATATCTGTGTTGCGGAATACCAGTAGGAATATTCTTCTTCCGCATGGGCTGTCACTATGTATGGGTGGGCTATAGCTATATGGGTCTGCTGCTGTAAGCATAGGCTGTATGGGTATGGGTGGGCTAGGTCAAAACAGGGGGTTACAAGGAGGTCAATGATGAGGTTGCAACAAGCTGCAGGGGCAGCGGGCAGTTGAAACAGCCCGTGGAGGAAGGGGGAGGGGCAGAGGGGGGTTGAATGGGGTCGGGTGAGGGGTCAAACAGATCAACATGCTGGTCAATGACTGCAGGTCTAAATGAGCTGGGGCCAGAGGAAGCTTAGAGAGGGGCAGTTGCAAGAAGCCCTGTCCTGCAACTTGCACTTGGCTGAATGTGTTGTTGCAACATACATACACTCCTGTATTGCCCAAGTATGTGTACAGTATGATACGGTATACTCGTCTCTTCATAGCAATCTCAGTGCTTGCCTTCTGACATACCATTTCAGACTGTTCCTGGCCAGAGCCAGATGATCCGAGATGGCCAGATGATCCGAGATGGCCAGATGATCCGAGATCAAGCCCATGTAATCTGGCATCATGACAAGTGCATGGCTGGGAAGCCCACGCCCTCAAGGACTCACAACTGACATTTGTGGGGCTGTTGCCTGATCTGGCTCCCATCAACTCGTCTGCTGATTTGGCACCTTTCAGGCCCTTGCCCAATTTGGCACTCAATGAGTCATCAGTTGATGGCGTGGGTGACGGTTGTTGCAGGGCAAAGGGAGTCACAATCCCAAACTGCAACCAGGGCAAAGTTGAAACACCTGATTTGGAGGATAAAGCCAGAACTCAAGGAAGCATTCTTAAGGGCAAGGGCGAGGGCGAGGGCGAGGGCGAGGGCGAGGGCGAGGGCGAGGGCGAGGGCGAGGGCGAGGGCGAGGGCGAGGGCGAGGGCGAGGGCGAGGGCGAGGGCGAGGGCTGGGGCAGGTTGATATAGGGCACCGCTGTATCTAGCATATCAGAAAGCTTGTGCAAGGGCAGATAGGGCAATGTGTCAGGCCTGAAGCACCTCTGTGAGGGGTTGTCTGCTAACTGCCGTGTATGCTCACAAGCACACAACATGCCAACACAGCAAACAACAAGTGACATAGTTGATAGTTTTGCAAGCATTCAAATGTACCATGCAGTCGGCAAATGCAGCAAACATCGATTGACTACCTGTACAGGTCGTGAGCAAACAAGCATGCCCTAATTGAGCAATCAAGCGTACCCTAGTTGGCCAATCAAGCGTACCCTAGCTGAGCAACCAAGCAAACCCTAGTTGAGCACCGAACTTCAGTGACTGATGCCAACCTGGTCGAGCAATCAAGCTTACCCTAGTTGAGCTCTGCAAGTTGTTAAAAATATTTCCCCGGGCTGAGCAAGCTATTGGTGCCTCACGCCCCCTTGACCCCCACACCCTCCTTGCTTTGCTTACTGCCCGTGTGCTTGAAGAAGACTCCTGCAACACATTGCCATAAGTCAGCAACACTGGCGATTGTAAGAAAAGAAAAAGAAAAGAAAAGAAAAGAAAAGAAAAGAAAAGAAAAGAAAAGAAAAGAAAAGAAAAGCAAAGCAAAGACTATGCCTTTCGGCGTCAATTTAATGAGAATCCAAGTATTATACTGGGCTGCCCAGGCTGGCGGTTGTAACAGAGTTGCACTTGGACACAATACTTGTCTTGCAAAAAACGCATTTTCCCGCCTTTTTTGCACCTTAAAAAAAAAAACAAACACACCAATGTTTCTGCAAGTTTCTGCAAGCATCCCATACCTGGGCCCAATTCCCCACCGTGACTTCTTCACTTGGACTTACAAAGCTGCTTGAGAGCGAGCTATCATCCAATGTATAGGGCCGGCTTCCTGATGCCCTTTTTGATTCCAGCAAACCTGACAGGAAGGATGGAGCAGAACTCTGCCTTGATGGCCTTCTGAAAGTCTTGTCAATCTGCACCACACAACATACGTGTGGTGTGGTGTGGTGTGGTGTGGTGTGGTGTGGTGTGGTGTGGTGTGGTGTGGTGTGGTGTGGTGTGGTGTGGTGTGGTGTGGTGTGGTGTGGTGTGGTGTGGTGTGGTGTGGTGTGGAACACTGATCATGCATATGCACATCTGCCCCAAATTCAAGAGGAAGTCTAAAAGAGCAACAACATCACAGAGAAGGTTATTGGGACAAAACAGCTGGACATGAAAGAATGCCATGCAAAGTTTGTGGTACCGACAACAACAACAGTAGTGACAACAGTGACAGTCAAAACAGCAATCACAAAAGCAGTGTTAATTGTAGCAAGTCTGTACCAGAGTACGTGTGAGACCCCGAGCTGGACTCTGTCCGACATGATCCACTCGCCCGTGAGTCAGCTCAGCGAGAGCAAGCTCAAGAGTGACCCGCCTCAGAGTCTCTCCTCTCTCGCGCCTCTGAGCTCTGAGCTCCCGAGCTATGGCTGTCTGAGCGCCCTCCAGCTTGGTTGCTTGAGACTGCAGCTGCTGCAGCAGCTGCATGGAGCTGCCCATGTGACCCCTGAGATCCTCCAACAGTCCAGCCTGCAGATAAAGATACAGAAACGATTTATCATGTGAACATATACTTGAATATATGTGTATGTACACATGTGCATAAACAGACACAACATGGACATATATGTACACATGGACATGGACATGGACATGGACATGGACATGGACATACACATATACACATGACAGAAACATGTATAGAGACACACTTTTTGCATGCAAAAAAGGTCTCACTCAAGTGATCAAAGCCAACACACATCACATTAGCTTCATGATGCTGCTCATACTCTCTCTGGCATTGTATATTCAGTCTATCTGCATTTTACCATAAGCACTGATAGTGTTTGGGCGTTGAAAGTAATAAGGCACATTACCATGAGCACCAGTATTGCTTGAGTAATGAAGGTAACGAGGCAGATTATCGTCAGAAAGGGGGGGGGAGAAGTTTGTGCTTTTCAGCGGGCATAACAGGAGCCTCCTAAGGCGACAGCCCAGTGCTATGACCATAGGCCATAGCCCAAAGGGTACGCTCAAGAGCTTGCACAGCTGATCAGACAGACAGAACGACAAGACACCTTGACTTTGGCACAATGACTCTAATGGAAGCCTGTCTACATAATTGCCTAAGCAAGCTGAGGGCTGAGTCATGCTCACCTGTTGACAAATCTCCAAGCGCCAGCTGCTCTCGCAGCTTCTGACCTGATTCTTCAGCTCAGAAACAATGCAGGCCTGACGCTCTAGCTCTCTTGAGGTGTTCTTCTTCATCTCCACCTGGCCCCTGAGCTGCTCAATGGAGCCTGAGTGTGAACTCAGAAGCTCATGGCCCTCAGCACTCACCTTGAGCTGAGCTCTGAGGTCAGTTACGACACCTGAACATGAGAGACACGCACGCAGTGAATGAGCACTGTGTGGTGCTGAGATGGTTGGTTGAGCCTGACAGAAAGGTTATAAACCCGCCTGTGAGCTGTGAATTTGATCTCTGAGGTTGCATGGACAAGAGGTTCACTCAGTCAATGCAATGCAATGCAAGGCAAGGAGTGAGTGAGTGAGTGAGTGAGTGAGTGAGTGAGTGAGTGAGCGAGCGAGCGAAAGAGTGAGTGAATCTACGTTTCTTGTCTTTAGAACTCATCAGGGGTGTCAAAAGACAATAACTGGGAGAACAACACACACCAAGCACTACATGTTCAAGAAGGCCCCTGACAGTAGAGCACACAAAATTTTCTTCAGGTTCACTCAGTGGAGGGAAATACATGTTCACGGGCCTATCTGATCCCCAGCCTCATGTGTTTTAAACAGATGCAGGGGATGCCATGCATGCTAGACAGAGACATACTGACAAAGAACACTCAGAGCTTATAGCCAGGACATGCTGACTGATGCATTGCACATAAAAAAACCTATCTGCTGCTCATCAAACAGCAGAATGATACTCTATCTGGAGCCTTGTTTACTGTATGCTGGTGTCAATGCTGGTGTGTTTCCACCCCTATTGGTTGCTTGTTTGCAGGTGCGTGACAACATAATGTTGTTTCTCTGTCCTCTGTCTTCTGGTTTTTATTGGGGATCTATTGTTTCCTGCAATTGCAAACAAAGGATCAACGAACAGCTGTCAGCTGCTTCAGCAGCTTTTGAGCAATTTCTTCTTCTTCTTCTGGACCCATGCTGCCTGCATTGCTTTGACAATATAGACGCTGCTGCTGAACAAGAAGAAGATAGTGACCATCCCAGATCTAGGGTTGATTTTGAGGGTTTTATAGAGACCAAACGACAACCAACCTGCCAGCCGCTTCAAAAGATCTTGAGCAGCACTGTCTTTCTCTACTCGCTCAGTGAGCTGTGAGTAGCTGAGGCTGAGCTCGCTGATGCCTTGGTTGTTTGCTGCCATCCTTGCTTCAATGCCAGCTATGGCTGTCAACTGCCGCTGCAACTCGGCCTGCATGAGTCGCGCTCTTCTTCTTGACCCTGCCATGCATGAACATGCCAATGTCAGGATGAGTCATGCATGGTGCCCGTTCTTCTTCTGCCTTCTGATATGAACATGCCACTGTCAAGAACTAGTCATGCATGATGCTTTTTCTTCACTTGACTTCTAATCTGAATATGCCAATGCCACAATGAGTCGTGCATGATGCTCATTCTTGTCTTGACTTCTGATGTGAACATGCCAACGCCACAGTCAGTCATGCATTATGCCCATTCAGCTTGTGACCTCTGACAACTTCATGATCAGTCATGAACGTGCAGCATGTGGTCTTTAGGGTTCATTGCTTTCATGATGATGCTGATGTGATGCTTCTGAAAGTGCAGTGGCACGACAATGTGCAGAGGCAGAAAGCAATCACATCAACCAGACCCTAATCTGGACTGAAATGCAAGCTCAAAGTAGCATATGTGTGACCATGATGTGTCACAATAATGTTGTAATGATATCGTCTATTACACAGAGGCAGGCAGCAGGTTTACCTCCAGTTGCAATTGCAATTAGCAGACATACCCCCGAGACCACGAGGAGGGTTTGTACTGATGATACATAAGGAGGAAGCTGAGACAGAAGCTGAAGCATGACTTGTCTGCCTCAGATTTGTTGGAGCAGGTCTGATTGCAGAACACTCTTGATGACACATGCTGCCATTGCTGCTCTGTTGTAGGCCCACTCTGCTGAATTCTAGTTGAAACTGTCAGACGAAGTTGTAGATGAAATTCTGGGTGAAGATCCCAAATGCACAGGGTGAGGCAGTGAATGTAGAGCTCTCCCCTTTTGACAACATGACCCCCTGCAAAGCACATAAGGATGGGTTTTGATAGCACCAAGAAGGAACATCAAAGGGGTGATGCAATGTGTGCTGGAGCTTTCAGAAAGATGTGTTTACTTGAAAGATGCACACAGCAACTATGAGCGGCATAGTGTAGAAGAATGTTGCCGTATTGTGTGTTGGACGTAACATGTCTGGGCAGTCAACTGGGTCCATCTGCTTTTTCAGAGACGCATGCTGCAAGGAGATGCATGAAGCGACAACGAGTGACTTGTCACATCACTGTGGATGCACTGAGCAGTCAGGTTGTGAAACAGAAGCCTAGCAAACGCCATACTACTGTATGCAGACAAGGTACCAGCAGAACACAATACTTGGTGATAAGCTCAGGGCAGGAGTATCTGTTCTGCAGCACTGGCAGGACGCAGCACTGACTCACGACAACGTTGTGCACCTTTGCCTTACCTGACCTAGATACTTGCTTTCTTGAATCTGTTTTTAACCATGCTACCGTCAAGACGATCACGAAGAACAAGAGAAGGCGATGGCACTGGCCTCAAGACCTGTCATTGCCTTCAGACTTGAGAGGTCCTTTCGCACACCGAACTACCTCGAACCTTGGGTCGTTGCTTCAAAGGTTGTGCTGCAAGCTGGCAATGTGCGCGGGTCGTTCCTGCAGCCCAATATTGATTGAGAGTATGGCCAACTGCTGTCAACGATGCAGTAACTCGCGTTCACGCAGCTCGCCAAGCTTACCATGCGGGTTACTGACGACCTGAGCACGAAAACCAGGTGCAGGGCGCCTGTGAGCGGCAAAGGTCAACGTCCAACACGGCGTATGCGTAGCTCAAGCCTTGTTACGTTCCGTTGGCACCCTCGAGGCCTTGGCGGGTCATCTTCGAGACTGCATCTACTCCTGACGACGAAGGCGCGTGTACATTAGCGAAGATGATCCACTACTTACGAGATGATCCACATCCATTCTTGTCAAGAATTTCTTGAACGAGCTTTCTTTGGGGATACACCTTGGGATACACTGATTTAAATTAAACTCTGAAGCGGGATCAACGATCCCGAATCGTGTGTGAGCAGGGGCTCGCGGACACGCCTGAGTATGCAATGCATTTTGAGTCAGTTTCGGCGCACAAACTAGTACTCCCCAAAAAAGGTTTTTCGCCCCTGGGGCCTCTTGTGGCCAGAACAGTACATTGGGGACTGAATAACCGCGGTTTTTTGCCAATTTTCAACTTGCATTCCCCGAGCAGTCCCGCGTCGTGTCCTGCATCCCTGCAGTAGGCGGAAGCGATCACATGCTACGTGAACCTAATCTGCTCCCATACTCGGCTCATCCTTTTCACGTCCAGAGGGAGTTATGTAAGGGTTGTGCAACTGGGGTTTGGTTTGGATCATGTGTCATTGCACATGATCAGCCTGGTGTCCAGTTAGGCCCTGGCTGCTCAGCCTGCCACTTGGCAGAGCTGTGGGGCAGGTTTAGTTGGGGCTGAGCCAGTAGTAGTAAAAGCCAGGTCGCGTTTGGCTGAGCTAGAGTCGAAAGCTGGAGAAATATTGGCTGGCTGATAGGCCTGCCGGCACCGAGCATCAAGCAGCAGGCAACAGAATCCAAAGAAGCGCCGAAGTTCATTTTACCTATATATCCGCAGAGTGAGAAGCCTTCAGAGTGTGAGTCGAAGCTTGAGCGTAGACTTCAAGGTACCATGACTGACTTCAAGGTACCATGACGGACATCACATAATATGTTTGCCTGTGAAAAATGTCAGTTTCATGGTTGTGAGCACATTCAACCACAGTGCTTAGCTTCTGCGACAGGCCAATACAGGCTCCATATTATGACATGGTGTGAAATGTATAGGCTGTGTACCCAACGCAAGTTGTGCATTCAGCATACAAACATGTGCAAACTGAACAAGTAGAACACCGCAAGCAAAGATGTGAAGAGACATACACCACTAGCTAATTGCTGGTTGATGCTGACCCCACCTTATGCCCAAAACAGGGGTTGCAGATTGCTTTCACAATTGCATTGTGTCAACATATGCTGCTGGCTGCTGCTGCCTTTGTCACTACTGCTTGTGCCACCATTGCCATTGCCATAGTGTTACAATTGTCACAGCCATGGACTGTGGTGCTGCTGTTGATGATGTATCCAATGCATTGAGACCGCTGATGGGGCAAAACGGGCTGCAGTCAAGCATCGTGATCACACTGTGCCATACAGCACTAGTATGTTTGACATTGTGCAGCAAGCAGATGCAAGTCCGTGATGCATCATATGTCAGAAGGTGAGTGTGCCGTTGTGAGAAGTGACCCGAGGCAGTGACCTTCTTGAAATTAATACAATGCAACAAGACACACTTGATAGAGCTTGACTTTGCTGGGCAGCAACCGCATGCTTGACAGGTGCATCTGCAACATTGAGGAATAATAATAATAGTAATAACTTACAGGCGTTCCAGCTAATTGTTGTTGTCAGGTACCTAGGGTTTAGGCACACCTAGTAGGTACCTGGCAACATTGAGGAATCACCAGCAATGTTAGCGTGTGTGATCATGATGTACACCCATGGTACATCACGCAGTTTGTCATCGTTGGGTACACAGGCGGCTCCTGGCCAGCCCGATATAATACTTGGCTTCTCATTAAGTTGATGCCGCAAGGCGTGGTCTTTTCTTTTCTTTTCTTTTTTTGCACATGCGGTTCCATCTAGCATATGGCAGCCAGCTGGCTGCAGTGAGGCATGGATTGGTATTGGCAAAAGAAGATGGCGGGAAGAAGCACTGCAAGCTCAAGAAGATCTGCTTGCCAGTAGCGTAATGCTGCTGCTACATGAGACCCTGCATAGCAAAAGGATCATGTTTACTAGGGACCGCTTTAGTCCCAGAAGCTCAGCTCCTGAGGGTCCAGAAATTTTGTTACTGCCCAATACTGCCAACGCGTGGTACATGAATGCATGACTGATGTTCATCATCAGCCAACCGTAGTTCCTACATTAATATACATGTGTAGGGCTGGGTCTCACATGTGATGCGTGAACAACTAGACCAGATATCAGACGCTTGGTATTGTCTAGTGAGTGAGTGAGTGAGTGAGTGAGTGAGTGAGTGAGTGAGTGAGTGAGTGAGTGAGTGAGATCATGCTTTTAAAAGCATTTAAAAGCAAAAATCTGCTCCCTTGCTATTGATGTAAAGTAGTCTTGTAGCCCCTGTCCAGCTTGGGTGTGCAACCATGTATGGCTCATCAACTACCCTGGCTTGCAAGCTCAGGTCAAGGCATGTTACTCTGTTGCACAACATGTCTAACCAGGAGCCTACAGACCTGAGTCTTTGAGTCACAGCTGTGACACCATCCCAGACAGCTGAGAGATCACCACAGGAAGTCTGACAGGATCCCAGACAATTGTGACACCACCCCAGACAGCTGTGATACCACCCCAAACAGCTGTGACACCACCATGGGCAATGTGACACTAACCTAGACAGCTGTGACACTACCCCAGACAGCTGTCACAGTATCTCAGAAAATCTGACAGTACCCTAGACAATGTGACAGCTGTGACGCTACCTCACAACTGTCTGGGGTGGAGTCAGAGCTGTTTGGGTTACTGACACAATTGTTTGGGGACATTACCCCAGACAACTGTATCAGTACCTCAGACAATTGTGAGTACCCCAGATAGGTATGCCACTACCCCAAACACTCTGACACTACCCCAGACAGCTATGGCACTACCCCAGAAAGCATCTGCTAGTGCGGCGGCAAGTCTGTATCATTCTCTCATGAGATGTGTCTCAACTGATGCATGCTGTTCTACTTATGTCCAGTATGTACCAAACCAATGCATACATTGAGTATGTGTTGCACGCATCCATATGGTGGTGCTGTTGATAGGATGGAAAGGATGCACATCCCAGTGTTGCTGCGCTTGATGACTCCTGAGTGTCGCTGCATTTAACGAGTCCTGAGTGATTATCCGAGGCTTCTAGAAGTCACTGATACTATGTAGTGTCAGTAAGTTCTTGCAGCTCCAGATAAACACTCCATAATCACTTTGGTATATTGTTTGAGATGCACATCTGATCAAGGCTCACAAGCTGAGCTCAGACGCGCCTTGTCTCTCAACAGGATGGTCAAAAAAGGCGTCCAACGTGACTCACAAGTTGCAAAGATCTTGTAGCATACAAGCAGTTGGGTGCATTGATGGCGGCTATCTTTGCAGTATGCACATGAAAGATAGCAGCCCTCGATGCTCCCCACATCTTGTAGTATTGTGACTCACCAGGGCGCATAGCATCAACAACCCTGTGCAGGAAATGCTCATGTTTGCGCTGGGAAATACAACAAAGATAGATGAGTTGCAAGGGTACAGTATACTGCAGCTGACAAAGTCTCCCAGCCATTTGCTGGAAGACACGCGGTTGTAAAGCACCTGGTTTTGGTATTTGACCGCGCGCCGACCTCCTCTGAAAAGGCACCAATCATCATCAACACCTTGCTGAAGTGGAGCCAACAAGAAAAGTTCAGCGAACAGACAAAGTCAATTATGTTTGGCTGCAACACAACTGCAGTGAGGAGTATTAGTGACCACGATATGTCTGCAAAACTTGGCTGAAAGTACTTGTCACCTTTTTACCCAAGTACTATGCACATCTGGTCTGTTTATGAGCCGTGCAGTTTTGCACTCTCATCAGAGGCAACACTGTCATGTGACATACTTGCAGTGGGTCCATAGCAAAAATGAGGTGATGACTACAGCTGGCTTCCCGTGTGCGGGTGTGTGAGATGCGGGAACAACTGATTGTGTGCAATCGCTTTGTCATGAGTGCCTCGGCAAGGGCTGCTCTGAATGCTTCATGGGTCAAGCTAGTCTCTCCAGTGCTGAACATAGTATTTGTGTGAATCACATCCTCTGTTGAGGAGCAGGGAACCAGTTTGACCCACTAGTTTTTTAAAGCATTGTTGCTTGCCAAAAGGCAGGAGCCCTGACAGCCCATACACCTTTCTCTCCTTGTTTTCCTGTGAAATTCAGTATGAAGGACCAAGCAGAGCATGACAATCGAGGCTGTTAGATGGTCAAACACAGTCTCTGCCGACAAGCAATCTTCTCAGAGATGACCTACGAGCCGCTGGGTCCTCTGGTGAGGATGGAAAACAGACAGAAAAGATCAACGCAGAGACGGCATTCACCCAGAGTGTGTGGGACACTCAGAGCCAATGGTGATGGAATAGAAAAGAAAAGACTACATTCCGGCGTCATAATGACAAGCCAAGTATTGTTCTGGGCTGCCCAGAACTGGCGGTGATGTGTTGTTTTTTCAGCCACAAGGACGTACAGTGATGACATGTTGAGTTGCTTGTACAAAAAACATATCGCACATCTGCCAAAATAGAGGTGCTACAGAGATTGTGTGCTTGGTCTGCCTTCTGGTTTTGCCTTATGCCAAAATGGCAGGATTTCTTCTACGGAGAAATGCATATGACAGTCCTGCTGTATTTGCACAATCCTGAGTCCCTGAGGCGGCCGCCTCAAGATACATCACCTTTGTGAATCCCACAAGTGACAACTTTTGGGAGCCGCAAAGACATCGCAACTGGAGACGGTTACCTCAACACACTCGGGAACACATGAGTGCAGCAAGACTGAAACAAGCTTGTCACACGAAGCAGATTTTGTTAACAAATTCAACGTTGAACATAATGTTGTGCATATTGAATGATGGCTTACCAAGCTGAGCTCACACACATCTAATATGCACCACAGACTTGCTTCAGTCAATCATCCTCAGAGCCTCAGCAGGTGATCACATGAGATACTCGGGACTGTATGACTGCAGCAAGACTGAGGCTTGTGTCTCATGCACTGCATGCTGCTATATCCTGTTGTACATGCCTGGTCAAGCTTCCCATGGCTGAGCTTGAGCGTACCAAAGAAAAACAAGGAAAGACTGCACCTTTTTGCATCAATTTCAATGAGAAACCAGGTGAGATACTGCGGTGCCCAGGGGGACATACAAAAAAAAAAGGATGGCCCGACTGCTCTCCCGCACTTCCATGGTATCTGAGATTATCACCTAAGACACTCAGGATTGCGTGACTGCAGCAGGACTGAGATATGCGCATGCAGCTCTCATGATGCATTATGTTTTGTGTTTGGCATTTTGCAAATATGGTCAAGCCCTCCAATACATGAAAAATGTAACTTCTGTCACAGTCAAAAAACCTTAAGGTACGCACCTGAGGCTGTTGAACCTGACAAAAGTTGCCAATCAAATTTCTGGAAAATGGAAAATCTGTTTGATATAACGGCTGAAGGCATTGACATATAGCACGGGCTTGCAAAGATGCGCTGACTACAACAAACAATCAGATGTTTGTTGCTCTAAATTACTGCCGTATTGGGCATTGGCTGTTTACAGCTGCCATCAAAAGTCTGCTTACACACCTTTGCATTTCTGTGGCCTTGAACATTATTGTGCATCCCCAACTGACATATGAACATCAGTCACCATACCATCAGGGATTGCACACCCAACTTTGCAACCCCAGCTGGTCAGATTCCTGCAAACCCTAGCCAGATTCAAATTTTCAGCCAGGCACGGTATAAGCTGTTGGCAAAAGGCTGACGCAGTCAGCAGTCTAAGTCAAAGTCGTTAGGAACTTGGGGCTAAACTCTCGCATTCTTCTGTACA
>JAABUK010005866.1_pt1 | contig 18745 bp, 18 predicted proteins | sample 5559141 | NCBI WGS metagenome assembly JAABUK01 (sample SAMN10711869, study PRJNA513367) | rock metagenome | isolation source: Antarctica rocks | place: Antarctica: Victoria Land, Pudding Butte nord | collected 2016-01-03 | reverse complement strand
ATGTCAGCGCCTCTCTGTGGCACTATAGAAAGAGCGCTGTCTGTGGTCTCAGGCCAACCTTGAGGTCACACTGGATCTGCTTCTCAGCCTTGCTGAAGAAGCTGCTGCTCTGGACAGCAGGAGACAGGCCTCCTTTGTCAGCAAAGCTATGCAGCCCCAAGCAGCGAGGGTTTTTGACACCTTGGGCAGGGTCCTGCAAGGCAGCTCTTCAGCATCAGGTCACAGCCTTGCTAGCTTCCTGCTAAACTGCGCCACATGCAAACTGTCTGGTGCAACTGGTCAATGCTGTCATGTGTTTGAGGGCGCACTTTGCACTTTGCACCAGCATTACTGAATCAGCTTCTTCCATTCAGCATTTGTGCTTGTTATGACATGACTCATGCTGGAAGAACCTATGTACTGTGATGCAGCCCACAGCAAGCACATGCACTGCCAGAGTTGGGCATCATGAGTGTTGAACCGACTGGAGGTTTTGCATGTTGGCAGGGCAAGCAGCACCAGCGATCTCTGCCTTGAAGTGCACTCAAGCTTGGCTTGGGCACAGCTTGACAGGACTAAATGGGCACAGCGCATGTTCTCCTGGGTCCTTACAATCCCATCAGGCAAGTAATGACTAGCTCTTTTCAATCCCAGAACTTCTATTTCAATTCGGAACCGTCATCCATACACTGGAATTTTCAACTCACAAGCGTCTTGGGACAATAAAAATGTGCATCTACAAAGATGTTTTATTTAGCTTCCAGGCATGCAGTCTCCTACACAGTGGGTACCTTGCCAATGCATCTGCCTCTGCTTGCAGTGTTGAATAATGTGCGTATGGCTGTCTGGAAGCACAGGATAGGTCATCTGTGACAGATACTGGCAATGCGCAGGCATGCAGAACTTTGTGTGTATAACTTTGTTGCAGCCCTTGGGGCGAGTACATGCAGCATGTTGCTATCAGGCATTGCAGCGGTCAGATAAGCGGCACTCATAAAGACCACAGATGCATGTACATTGTAGTTTCCGTTTCTTTCATAGAGTACGTACAAACAACTTACAAAAGATCTTCACTTGCCTCAATCAGTAGATTTCTGAAAGAGGCGATAAATGGTTGAGATGCTCTAGCTCACTTAGCCGACTCTGTGAGTTGAAAAGATTACACGATAAGCAGGGGTCACTATTCAAGCTTTGCTTATAGGCGGTGCTCTTCTCCTCCATCCTCGCTTGTGTCATGGCAGAAGACTCATCCTGTATAAATACTACAGCAGAAGTTTTCGAAGTCATGCTTGGTAAGCTCTATTATGGACCCCATGTCACTATACATACTCGTACCACCTGATCACTCAATGTTTCATTGCATGCAGTAGGTATGTATGCCATGGCCAGTAACTCATACATGATACAATCTGGCATCATGCTTGACAACTTGTTGATCAGATCAAACAAAGGCAGTGTTTGTTTTGGCAGGACACATGCAACATGCATGCACAGTGTGCCAGCCACAGCATGTATGTCTAGACAGATCTGGCATAGCATCAGTTGCGGGTGTTAGCTGTGCTTGATTGACTATCAGCAAAACACTGTACACCAGATGTCTGACATGCGCCATGCTGCTTCACACCCTACCTGATCAACACTGTCCATGTCGTGCCAGAAGAGAGCGCTTTGTACAAACCAATCTTGCTCAACTGCAAGAGCTGTCCATCTCAAGATTTCAGGCTGCCATGTATGTGCTAAGCACTTGTTCAAATGAAATCAATCATTATTACTGATTTAAGCATGCAATATGTCTGCATTCTGCTGAGCAGCAATTTCTGTGGCTGACATTAGAAAGCGAGGAGGGTGAGGCCAATGAGGCAGCAGACCAGAAAGCCATGTCAGCTATCATTCAGGCCCTGTTGGGCTGTAAACATTCCTTACAAGGTCAGCTCAATCATTGACAGTCATACCAATCCAGGCGTTTCGTTGAGAATGGGTTTTGCAGTGACATCAGCCAATGCAACTGCAGCAGCATCATAGCACCAGCAGTCATCCTGTGTCCCAATGTATCCCAAGGCACTTCATTTGCTGCTTTGGAGCATCAACAACAAAGGCATGCATTGCTGCAAAATCACAAGCAGCCATGGCGGGACAAACATGCAATGCCGGCTTGCTGCAAATTGACAGACCCAGAGAAGCTTTCATCGTGGCATTGTGACGCTATGGGCAGGCTTACCATACCTACAGCAGCATGCAATGCCTAGTTGTCAAGATGGTACCAGCTGTGATGCTCATGCATTCTAGCAGAACAAACTTCACTTCACCATCCCCATCACAAAAGCAAGGTTTGCAGCATGTGTTGCCGGCTGCCAGGCTTTTGTTGCTTGGGAGTCACAAGCAGGGCAGCAGCCACAGCTGACAAGAGCAAGCATGTCTACCTAGTACAAGAGCATGTGTACTAGCATGTCTATTCTTAACCGAGCATGTCTACCCACCACGTCTACCCAGTATGTCTACCTACATCCGGGCATGTCTACTAGCATGTCTACCAGCTTGTCTACCTATAACAGAGCATGCCTACCCGGCATGTCTACCCAGCATGTCTACCTACATCCGGGCATGTCTACCATCATATTCACCAGCATGTCTACCTACAATAGCATGTCTACCTGTTATAGCAGCATGTCTACCTGCCACAAGCTGTACTCAAGGGCATGTAACTGGCATGCTACTGGCATGCTACTGGCATGCTACTGGCAGGAAGTCTTGCTATGCTGTTTCAGGCACCGAGGCAGCTCTTGCTCGGGCGCTCTTGGTTGCAAAAGTTGCAGCAGCCATGGCTGATAGATCCCCCGAGGCTGTTGCTCATGACCTACCAGAGGCGGTGCAGTTGGCAGAGCTCTTGCTTACCTGCCTGTCCTTAGGTACTACCTTCTGCTGCACACTTCATTTATGGGAGCATGCCTCAGATGCATCCCATGCTATCTTCTTCCGGACTTGTTGAGTTCTTGGGCCTCGCTTGAGAGAGAGTGATGCAATGCAAGTCGTAGCACAGGGAAGCAATTGAATGTTGCTTCTGCATCTGGTTTGACAGTGTGGCAGCAATGCATTGCCCTTCAGGCCATGAGCATTTTGCTGCCTGTTCAACTATGATGCATGACTGCAAAGTGGAGCCAGGGCGTGTCATCAAATACGGTTCATAGTCTCAGTACCGCTGACAGGTCAAGAACAGCAGCCCCCTCCTTCCCTGCATCCCCATCCCAACCCGATTGACCCCAAAGACCTACCATCGGAATGTTCGTTGATGGTTTGTCGAAGCTTTTTTTGCATGGAAAAAAGAGATGCAAACTTTGCGATGAACCATAGCAACAGTCTCAGCGTCATCCTAGCTTCTGACTGAGTGCAAGCTGCAGCGACTATGCTTCAGTCACTCTTACTTAATCCCTGCAGGTTGACTTGCAGCACAAATGTTGCTTGCTGTGTTACAGGTGAAAGACAGGTGGCAGAGTTTGCCATAGACTACCTTGACTCCCTCAGCACTGTCCCCCTGGCAGAGAGACAGCCACAACTGCAGCAGCCTCTGTACTCCAGCCTATTGCAAGTCCTGGCTCCCCACATTCAGTACCCTCATGACTTCACGGACTGGGATGAGTGTGTGGATGATGATGATGAGGGTTTTACAAGATTCAGGCCAGTCCTCCTTTCTGCCTGTTTGTTTTGTCTGTATGTGTCTGTCATAGCAAGCCTGCTGAACAGTAGGTGGTAGCAGAGGTTTTGGGGCTATAGGGGTCTGCTGAATGCAAGCTTGCTCTTACAAATGTCGTTGTTGGTTTGCTGAGTGTCACAACAAAACCTTGCACAGGGCCCAACCCAGGACTGTATACACCTGACCCTGTTTAATAGATTTGCAAGACAAACACTGAACAAGTGAATGGACAAACAGACAAATAAACTTGCAAACAAATCAATGGAATCAATGAACAAATAAATGACACCTGCTTAGCGCCTTGCAGCCAATGCTGCTATTATAGTACTTCCCATGTTTCGGTTGGACTCATCAGCCCTTTGCCTCTGTAGCATCTGTCTCTGCAAGATGTTACGGCCATCTTTTCCAGGGCCTGTTGATGCACCACACGCACGTTGATCTCGTCTTGACAGCAGCTCATCATGCAATCTATCTGTCAAAGCTGCCCTGAGCACTGCTTTTTTAAACAGTGTTTTTTCCAGGCAGTGTTTTTTCCCGGACCGTGTTTCTTTGAGACAGTGATTTTTGAACAGTGTTGCAATTTGCAGGGAGCAAAGTCTGCAGGAGGTGCTTGAGATATCTTTTGGTGTGTTGAAGGGCAACTACCTGGCCTACTTTGGTCAGCAGCTGCAGGGCGCCGCCACCTGGCAAGCAGCAGAGGCTGCCTTGTTTGCCATCAGGTGAATCCAACTTCTTCTTCTTCTTCTTCTTCTTCTTCTGCAGCAGCAGCAGCAGCAGCAGCAGCAGCAGCAGCAGCAGCAGCAGCAGCAGCGATGTCCGACTACTATGCTTCTGGATGTGAGTCTGGCTGACGCGCAAAGTTCTCATCTTGCTTCCTTGTGTAAAGGGAGGGATGAAAGCACAGATGGACACACACAGATTAACATGCTGACAGCCGGTAGCATGTTCATCTGCGTGTCTCCATCTGTGCTTTCATCCCTCCCTCCACACACAGATGAACATGCGGACAGCCAGTATCACAGATGCAAGGGCAGGCAGGCGGGCAGAAATACAGACAGACAGGCAGACGACTGGACAGACAAACAGACAAACAGACAATCATACATACATGCCTACAGACAGGCACACCGTTTGACAGACAGGCAGCATACAGACAGACAGGGATTGACTGTATGCCAAATGAAGTGTACTTCTTTAGATCTTATTGGTTAACCTGCATGACAAAGTTGTAGAGGCTGTCCACAACAGAACCCATGCATTGACCGTGTGGCTTGACTGCAGATGTGTGTCATCTTCAATTCTAGAAATGGCATCCTCAGATGCCAGCCCGGACCAGCCTCAAGCAAATGCACAGCAGCAAACAGTCAGGGCATTCCTGAGCAGCTTGTTTGAGCAGCTGTGCACAGGGCAGGGCAGCTTCAGCCAGACAGGGCTGTTGCAGCAGCCCTGGGTTCTGGCGTCAGCTGCACGCTTGATTGGTGACTACGCCATGTGGTTCAGTCGCCTAGGGGGTCCAGAAGCACCCTTGGAGGGTGCCCTGAGGTTGCTCCTTCAAGCTATGTTGCTATCACAGGTCAGGCTGTCACAGTTGAGACTCTCAGTAACCAACGGTGACCATGAGTCCTGTTTGCTTGGGCTCACTGCTCCTAGCACTTATCTCTGCTGGCACGCCTTGCATGTTTGAGGACGTCTGACTTAAACTCAATCAGTGACCCATCAGAGGTCAGACAGACCCGTTTCCTTGCCTTGATCTTTATTTTGTCACCCTGGCAGCAGACATTCAGTCACTGTTTTGAGCAGGTATTTGAACCTCTCACTAGAAAGTACAACCGTCGAGTGCGTGAAAGACTGTCCTTGTGTGAAAGCATGATGATACTCTGGCAGCCTGACCAATTGGAGTGGTGCAAGGCAGCGTGTGGTCATCATTTTCCTAGCTTAAGCCAACAATCCTGGCTTGTTTACACTGACCCCTGAGATAACATAAGGATACCAGGAGTCCCAGGTCCAACTTGCATCCCAGAGGGAGACAACCCGGCTTCAACAAGCATGTGTAACATGAAGCTCTGGGGAAGACCGTATGGTTGTTGCTGACACACATTTCACACCTGTAACATAAGGGTACCGTGAAAGACAGTACAGTCATTATGCACACTCTCACACACACATGTTACACCTGTGTGCAGGCGCGACTGGCGGCTGCAAAAGCCTTCCGTGTCCTGTGCGTCCGTTGCGCTGCTAGGCTCAGCAGTCCTGCTGTGCTGTCAGGCCTTGTTGGCCTCGCACACACTGCACTCAACAGTCAACAGATAGCAGCTCAAGGTGAGCTCAGGCTGGATTACTGCATCTTGCATGAATTACATGAGGCATGCAGCAGCAGACAGATGTAAGGTTTTTGTTCAGTAAGGCAAGGTGTAAGCAATGTCACGAGGCATGCAGCGGCAGATGAGAAGCAAATAGTGAACTGTACCCATCTTGGGCATGCACCATTGTACATCCTAGACTTCCAGCTGCCAAGCTTTGCCTGTGCATTGCAGAATGCAACTCATCAGCTGACGCTTTACGTTTTGTTCTTTCAAAACTTTCAAAACTCCAAAAACTTACACTGTCAAAACCACAGGATGCCAGGTCAATGACAACAGGCGTGAGCGTCTCAGCAGCAATGCACTCTTGCTTGCTGATTCAACGCATCCTTGGTTCCTTGCAGGCACACTTATTCTCTTCTGCACTGATTCAAAGCTGGAGATGTCTTTTGTACTTCTGCTTTGGCGCAGGGGATGTCTGTCACAGTGATTCAGTGCAGGAGATATCTGTCAAAGTGTTTCAGCGCAGGAGATGTCTGTCATAGCGATTCAGCGCAGGAGATGTTGTGTGTTGTTCAGGTCCATATCCGGTGTGCAGGCGATGAACAAGGGCTGGAAGACAGACAACATGTCTGTGTGATTCAGCACAGGAGGTGTGTTTTGTAGTTTTGATTCATGTCAGGTGTGCAGGCGATGCACAAGGGCTGGAGGACAGACAACATGTCATAGAGGGGCTCGCCCGTGTCACTGCCCAGTTGCCTGCCAAGGAAGCTGCTCAGGCGGGGCAGCACCTGATTGCCCCTTTCCTCCAACAAGCCCAAGCTTGCCTTGATTCTGAATCAGGTGTCTGTTGCCATCAGCACAAACGATACCCTGATGCTGTATGGACTTAACCAATTGTGACACACCTGGATCGTGTCATATGCCTAATACATGCTTAAGCTGGATATTTTGTAGTGCACACACCTGCTCCAATATGAGAGCCGTTAGGTCACAAGCACGGAATGCACATCTGCCCAGCTGCAAAACAGCACAAAGAAACAAGTGCCGATCAAGTGCAGCTGCTGCAAATCCCTGATAGGCCTTCAGATATGGTCGTTTTTGGTGGCACCATGCTCAGACTGCTGTTCACACCACTGCATATTCATCAGATCACACAAAACAAAGCCTGTCCTGCACGTACTCAACTCATTATGAGCTGGAAAGCGCTACTATCATTGTCAGCTCTTCTTCTTGTTTCCACTAAAGTGAATATCGTTAAATTCATCTTCTTCTTCGTTATCAATTATCAATATCGTTATTATTTCTACGCTGTATCAATGCTGCTGTCGCAGGTGCCGCCCAGCAAGCAGCAACCTTGGCTGCACAGCTGCGCCTCATTGCCTGTGCCATCAAGTCCATGGAGTTTGGCTCACCTGTCACATCACATGCAGGTGCTGCACACCTAAAACATTGCCTCAGGCGTAAATGTAATGTAACAACCTGTTTTCACTGCCCCCAAGGGTTTTTGAGTTTAACAATCCGATGTAGATTGGACTCTAAATAAAAATTGGTGATTTGGGATTGAAATCAGCACCCCTGCATTTCTGCAGCTGTTCTACCCACTGTGTGTGCTTTCCATGCCCCTGTGTCATCAAGCAGGAGATGTAACTCTGCAGTCAGGCCCATGTACCTTTTCAGCACCTGATGTCAACTAGCTTTCCCTTTTTTGGTTACTTACCTACCTTGCAGACAGCAGAGATGCCCCTGCCTTGCTCGCTCACTCACTCACTCACTCACTCACTCACTCACTCACTCACTCACTCACTCACTCACTCACTCACTCACTCACTCACTCACTGCTTGCTTGCTTGCTTGCTTGTGAGGTCTTCATGCCTGTCATAGTTGGATACGACATGCTGAGGGCCTGATGCGGCCCTCATTCTCAGTCACTGTTCACTCTACATGCTGCCTAGTCTGGCTGTAAAGCCTGTCTGGACACAGCACTCTACAGCACAAACATGTGATGAGGCATGGCAAACCTGCAGGGGGTCACCCAGTCTTGAGTATGCTTGAGGCAGCACAACCTGTGCTAACTAGGGTGGCAGCAGCCCCCGCCCTTCAAGCCAATGCAACAGTGGTGTCTGCGCTGTGTGAGGTGCGCTGCACATGCTGATGTCTCTCTTTGTCTGCTACAACCTTTGATCATGGCAGTTTCTTTGTGTTTCTTGGGTTACAGGGGAAGTTTTCACCCTCGGGCAGATGATAAAGGTACTGAATGAACCTGGTTTGAGCCCAAACAATGGCCTAGAATGTCTGCCTTCATGGCAGTTCTGGTGCCTGCTGGTGGTGCTCACAATGCTCATGCAGGGGATATGACTTTGGACTTACATACCCTTGCTCCTTATCTGCTTAACACACATGAGGTTACCATGCATAATTACCCCTTGCACATGTCTGCCCCCCCCCTTTCCCCCGACCCGCCAACCCCCTTCTATGATACGCTACCATCACAGCCCTTCTTGCGATGAGTGTGATAACTTCCATGGAGCTTACTCACATCATCAAGACAAGACTTGTCGTGCACGTACCTAGCTCGTCATGAGCTAGAAAGCGTTATTATCATTATTGTTTTTACCATTATCATTATCATCGTCATTATCAGCATCATCATCATCATCATCATCATCAAAGCGTTATTATTATTATTGTTATCATTATCATTATCATTATCATTATCATTATCATTATCGTTATCGTTATCGTTATCATTATCATTATCATTATCATTATCATTATCATTATCATGGTGCAGGTGTACCAGGGCAGTTTGACATGTATAAGAGACTCGGCAGAGCCACTCTTGTCAACTTTTGTCACCCCCTGTGTGACCCTCTTCCAGACCCATCAGCACCCCGCATGCCTGGACATCCTGGCAACGTGCATAGAGCTTTTTGGACCACAGCCAACAGCATCAAACATGCTGACTCATGCGCTGTATGTGTCGTGCTCTGCCTCAGAGCCGGTTTTCAGCGTGAGTCACACAAGCAGTGTATCTCCTCACAGCAGCAATGTGTCAGAAGGAGTCGTGTGTGCATGATCAGCAAGGGCTTGTCTTATGCTGACGTGGTTTGCTGCATCAATGATTGCTTTGCTGTATGAGTGTCCCCTTTGCTGTATCAATGATTGCACGTGGCATCTGTTCATGGTCTGTGATTGTATTGGAGGTCCAGGTCAGCATGTGAAGGTGCAGTAGTATATGCCATCACTCACCCATTGCGCGGTGCAGACACTGCTAACTTGACATCCATTGAGAATCAAGCCTCTACCAGGCGTGATGTTTGCAAGCCATACAGCATTCATGGGGCACAATGCAAGGCACTGGTTTCACCAAGTGCAGACAGCCTTCAGGCACCTCATGCCAGAGCTGCCTAGCTCGATTCTGTTTTGTTCATGCACGGTGACAAGAATCCTTGTCCAATTTCTTGGATGCAGGGGAACCAATTAACTGCCAACCAGGACTTAGTCACAGCCCTCTTTCACCTGGCCGATCAGTGCATCCTTATTGCCCCTGCCTTGGCCCTGGCCTGTGGGGCTTTGCCCAGCCTGTTCCAATGGGCAGTTCAGGGTCTGCAAATCAGGGAAGCTGAGCCTCTGAGAAAAGTGATTGCCTTTCTGTCTCACTGGACAGCACCAACGAGCGGTCTCATTTCTGATGCTGATAAACAGGCAAGTCCAAATTTTCTCATCAGTCAATTGCTTGGGTGCACTGCTTTTCTGTCCTATCTACACTGCGCTGAGGCACCTTGACAGTCTCTTTTTGTCCCTTGGTCTAGTTCTGATTGAGTGACGCCCAGCTTGCAACATGACCTGCAGCTATCTGCTCATCATGATCATTGTTGTCATGACACACCTTCTGGTAGGGTCGTAAAATCTTGCCTGGCCACACGCACACAAGCAGGCAGGCACAAGCAGGCAGTGCAAGCAACTGCCTTCAAGCAGTTGTTTTGTTGACAAGCCTGTCCCACCATGTGTGTGACTGATGCTCTTGCCTAGGCATGTGCAATCAGCATGCACTAAGACTTGCCATGTGTGTAAATGACAGCCTACAGAACCAGACCCTACAGTACCAGACCCTACAGTGTTAGACCCTACAGTACCAGACCCTACAGTACAACACCCTAAAATACAAGACCCTGAATTGACTACACATAAGCTGTGCTAGAACCTTTTGCTGTTGCCTGGTGCAAAGATCCCAACAGGCTGCAGCTTGTCTCGCTTGCATAGCAGCACACAGCTTAACTATGATGAGTGATGGTTAGTGAAGAGTCCCTTCATCATGCAGGCTTTGAGGGTCAGTCTGCACAACTGCATGGCTCAACAGGGCCAGGGGCTGGTGCAGGCATTTGCCCTGGCCCTGGTGCAGTCCTGCCCTCGCCACCTCCTGCGCCCCTTAGCTAACCCCCTCCAGTCCCTCATCAAGGACCCTGCCTTGACAGATGGCGTCAAAGCACTCATGTCACAAGTGCTCTGCTCACAGCAGTATGCAGGTAAATGTGCATATACACCCACATGCGCTTGTTGCTTGCCCACCATGCTGCAAGTGCGCATTGTTGTTTTTCTTTCAGGTATATTGAGGAAGGTTCCCAAAAAAACACATGTGCATGATTTTCTGATGGTAGCTTATGTCAGGCATCAATACATGTGCAACAAACCAACAGCACAGACAACTTGCAATTGCGCATTGTACATGAAGGCTTGCTTTGTGTTCTATTGTTGCAGACCTGTCTGGAGGAGGCTTGGACACCGAGAGCTGTCAGCTGTTCTGTCGATTAGCAACGCAGACACCATCTCTCAGTCCCAACAGATTGAGTGCCCTGGTGCAAGACTTCGGTACTCTGGCCAGAGGAGAAGAAACATCAGATGTACTTTTGGCATATGAGTTGTGACACCAGGCTGAGCTAAGGATCTCTGAAGACATGTGGATTGTCAATCGCTGAATCCATCTATGCTCTGTCCCGTGTGCTATGTGTGAGACAGAAGGCTTCCTAGCAGCAACATGGCAGATAGACCCTGAGCCATAGTCAAGTAGCAAGGCATGCACATACAGATGCCATGCAACCAGTTGTGTGATATTGCAACTGGTTGCAATATCACACAATTCCAACGTTGCGTGGCTTGCCCATGGGTTGCTTATGGGCACATGCAACATTACATTGCGGTGAATGTTCTTTATACGTTACTCAATGTATTGCTGCCACTTATGAACATAACATAAAAGCTGCATCACAAGTTTACATTTGCACTGTTCCTGAGCCAGTACATGGCTTTGTAAGGTGACTTTGCAAGCACGACTAGAGTCAAATTTTGGTATGCGTGTGACCTACAGTAGTCAGATGACAACAGTGTCATAGTTACCAGTCTGGGGATGAACGGTTCAAATGTATGTATTTGACCAATATAGGTCGTAAATATGATACTGCTCCACGCATGAAAAGCCCCATCTTTCTAGCGCTTCATCAATTGGCCTTGGTCCACTCATGAGTTGCCCAAATATCTCTGCCTTGCTTTGATCCAAGTCGTCTTGACCTAGGCGTGAAGCCTAGAATACACCTACCGTGCTTCAGATTCAGCATCGCGCAATGTTACGTGCACATTTACAGAGACTATGCAACAGCTTTTGCCCAGCAGAAATAGCTAAGAGCCGTTGCGCAGTCTCAGAACAAGACCATGGCCTTCATTCTGGCGTGCATGTCTGTGATTGTGCTGGAGTTAGCTCAGTACAAGGAACACAGGTTAAGGCTGTCACAGCAGCCAGCGACAAATGTACATGCAATGTAGTGTACAATATACAGTACATGCTGCTGTTGCACAAACCAACGAATACTGTACAATGTAAAGTGAAGACTAAAACCTAGATATCAAAAAGCGTTACACTTGCAATTTGGCCAGCTTGTGTAACCTCAAATACAATGCCAGGGTACCCATGCACCATGGTGGGTCCATAGGGACCCCCACCTGCACCCCTAGTATGGATCACTGCCCTGTTACCCTTGCCCATCACATTTTCCACCTCAGCCCATGTGCTGTCAGCCGTCAAGACTGATGCTGAAGCATTGTGTCCAAGACAAGCAGATTCAGAACTACCAGCCAGGCTATTCCCAGCTTGAGCATCTGCCATGGCATCATTGCCATCATATGATCCTGACCAAGAGCCTCTGCTTTGCAGACCAGCTGACTCACCAGCTGACATAAGCACAGTGTCAGATGCTGCTCCTGTGTGCTCAGGCATGATGCCGTTTGGTACCTCTCGTGCAGCCCAACTGCTGGCATCTTGGCTGTTGTTGCTTGATAGAGCTGCCTGGCCTGTCTCTGCAGCCCCAACTGATTTTGCAGACAACTTTTCTGAGGTGATATGGCTAGGTATGATAGCATGAGGTGTGCTGGCGGCTGAGCTCCCAGGTCGCACAACAACATCCAAAACAGGCTCAGGCTCAGCCTGTTGCACTTGAGCGAGAGATTGCACAGACTGGGAAAGCATTGCCATGGGATCTTCATCATCCCAGCCTTCCAAACCCACATCCCCAGCAGACTCGCTATAATCCCCACAACCAGCATGTGCTGACTCACCACCGCCTGCCAGCTCTGCCCTCGCTTCCTCCTCTGGCAGCTGCTGACCCCGCTGTTCCTCCTCTTCCTGGTGACGCTCGACCTCTGCAGAATGGTCCTGTCTTGACACTGAAGGATCAGCCCCAGTCATGTGCTGTCGCTGCTGCTGTTGGGTTACTTTGTCCTCAGCACCCAAGGATGCATAATCTGTTTCTTGTGCATCTGGTGGGTATGAAGGTGGGGTGACCTTGCCTGTTTGGGGCTCAGTGGGGGCAGAGAAGGGCGCCCCCTGCTGAGTCAGGCTGCTGTCACTGCTGCCTGCATCTGAGTCCGCTCTGGTCATGGCCTTGATGTCATCAAGCAAAGCCTGCGGCAGCACAGTCACCATTGAAAAAGCTCCACAGCGGCTGAGTTGTAGCCTATTCGCTTGTGGACTTGACCATACAACATGCCATTACACGGAAGTGCATATGTGAGCATAAAAGCTGTGACAAGCGCATGCAACTGCGAGTCAGATGCCAACCTGGAAAACACACTAATGTCAGGTCAACATCTCAGACTCTTGTGCAGGCATTTGAGGTTCCCACCTGTTGCACAGCTGCAGGAGCAGCTGGTGAGTAATCTGCATTGGAAGCAGACTTATGAGCGCCCTCTGCTTGCCTCATCCAATCCTGGACCGGTAAATCGGATTCCTGCCGTAACTCCATGTAATTAGGCCGTAATATTGGCTTCCCGCCATACAGCACCTGTGCCTCCCGGGACTCATCATCAGCTTGTCCATTGTGCTGATGTTCCCAGAAGCCTTCTGAATCTCTTGAGTCATCGCCATGTGGACCTCTTGAGTCATCTCCATGTGGGCCTCTTGAGTCAGCTCCATGTGGGCCTCTTGAGTCAGCTCCCTGTTGGCTGATAGCATCAGAACTGTCTTGCTGAAGGACTTCGTGCGTTGTTGATGATGGAGCATGCAGTATGAAGTGGCACTTGGTGTATGTGCCAAAGCTGGTGTGGTTTGGGAGGTTGGTGTGCAGCACCATCTTTTTGATGCGGTGGGTGGTGCCGCAGAACAGCACATCCAGACCCCTGCAGATCAGACATCTGATCAGACATCTGATCAGACAGAGAAGTTTTGGGAGCCAACAAGGCTGCTCTGAGCAAGACGATGCAGGCTCTTGTAGAAGCATAATGCAGCGCATATTCGGGCAGGATAGGGCAAGATTGTAAGGGCACAGATGCAAGTGTTTTACAGGCATGCGTCTAAAGGCAGCACTGCTGTTTTATGCTGTCCTCAACTGCAGGTGATCACTGCTGCAGTGTAGCAGCTACACAGCTCTTTTTCAATCTGCAATTTAAAATCTTGAATAAACATAAAAAGGATCGAAGTTTAATGCAAAACTCATCGTCTGGTTCATCACAAACAGATGTCATGCCTCATTGCCATACAGGAGCGGCTCTCTCATCATCAACAGTCACAGGTGTTTCAACAAGGCTACAAAACGCCTCGCACAAACACACTACGATCAGCAGCGACACAGCAGGAAGCAAAGCAAAATTACCTGTCAAAATAGTTGTAGAAATAATCAGCAGGGCTGGCAGAGACCTGCTGCTGGGCACGCCCCTGGCCTGCCCTGGGGGTCTGCTTGCTGAAAGTGGCATTTGGTGCGCCCAATGTAGACCATGCATCCTGTGTGAGAGCAACACAGCCTTGTTTTGTTGTGAGGCAGTACTGTAGGGTACAGAGATGCAGAGTACTTCAAACAGCCCGGTAGGTTTTCATTTGTGGTGCACAAATGTCAAAGGAACATTGTGCAGCAGAGGGACCTGCATGATGCATCATGCTGGGAACATGCACCACAGATAGTCACAACAGATGGTCACAATGATGCTTGGCTCCTCAGCTGAGGCTTGAAGGCAAAGATGCCTGACTGTGCACCGATGCATAGCAAGCATGCTCGCACACGTATGCTTGTCATTGCAACGGTAAACATGCTGTTCACAGCCTTTCAAAGATTTCCAAGCCTCTCTCTCAGCCACTCAGCATGCACAGCAATCCACACTGAGCATGCTCAGCATGAAGACACTGCATCAGAGACGCTGTGCTGCACTTCAGAGCACAAGCTGGGCAACTTTCAAAACAGCATGTTGAGCAGAAATATGATTTGAGCATATGCATGGTGATCACCTGAGGACTGTCTCCCAAAGACAGTTGCTGGTGGGTTTTGTCCATTGTCAGGCCTTTCCCGATTCTGATTCCCAAACTTGCAGGGGTCTCAAATAATGCTGGAGGAATGGCCTTAGCCAGCTCTCCTAAACTGACTGCTGCAAAGTGATAAAATAATAAAATTTGTATGGTTGCCCCTGTATGAGTCGTTGGCTCTCAAGGGTGATAAGGGCATTTTCACAGACAGTAGTGATGCAGGAGCACAGAGCGCAGACGCAGCATCGGCTTGCAAACTTCTACAAGCAGCTCAAGACACCTAAGACCATGCAAAACAGGCAGCAGTGTAGATATGTGATGCAGCTGCCCAAACAACAGGTAAAACAACATGCGCAATGGCCATGAAGCTCAGAAGTCATGAAGCTGTTGCTTGGCACAGCATTAGTCTGTGCAAGACAGCAGGTGCATGCAACAAGCGCCTTGGTCATGTGTACAGACAGACAGGCAAGCACAGCACAGCACAGCACAGCAGAGCAGGCATATTGGTTTACCTGCATTGCCAGCATGGATGCAGAGGCGAGAGGCCACTGGGGCAGTGCCATCAGGGAGGGCTAGTGGGAGCGCCCCGCCCTGCTGCATGTCCTGCCAGCTGGCAGCATGCTGAGATGCAATGGGGAAGAGGACTAAAAGCCCTGGCCAGTGCATGACATAGCACCCATGTGCTGTGTCCACCTGTCCTGAACAGCAGAATGACAGTCATGAGTAGGTCAGTGATGAAAAATGTGTTTTGACAATGACACAGTTCATGTTGAAGGCTTGCAGAGATACTGTCGCTCCTTGGTCACAATCTACAGCGCTTCTTACCGAGTGCCACATTGGTTGAGATGCAAAATCTGTGATGAACGAAAATGGAAGGGGACGCCACTGCGACAGTAGCATGTGGTGCACAGACAGCCTGTTCATTTGAGGAAGCAGGACTGCTGCATTGCTGATACACAGTGACACCAGCATGCTGTGAAACAAGGAGCCATAGTATCGCGCTTGCTGCCTGTACTTGCGTTGTCTGATTCCAATAAAGTAGCCGAATGCATGGGCAACTGAAGGAAGCTGTCAGGATGATGAAGCTGTTGGGTTGGTGGAGCTGTCAAGTGTGCTTCTTGAGGTGCAGCATGAGACCATGACAGAATCAATAACGGACAGACCTGGATAGGTAGGGCCCATCAAGTCATACAGGGCCTCAAAGGTTGGAGGATGGGCAGAGCCGCCGACTGTTGCTGCACCCCGCTTCACCTGTGCAGCACAATTCGGCTTTGCAGCATCTCAAAGTGTTGAGCCTGGCAAGCTGCATCTTCCTGTTTTGTGTGGCAGCAGCAATGAAACATGCACACTGCTGCCGTACACAACAAGATTGATGTGCACAGACTGTTGACACAGCTATGAAGTAAACACACACGTCAAGTGAGTGAGGGAAGGAAGCGAATGAGATAACAATCAAATGGATATGAAGGTGGCCTTACCTGCAATCGTGACAGGTCATACACCTCAATGAGACGCAGCTTCTGGGAGCTGCTTTCGAAAATCAGATGCACACCATGCTCAGGAAAGTTGAGAAGAATGTCGTCCACACTTGTGGTCTGCAGCAGACAGGCTTGTGCAAAGATGGCTTGCATACATTCAGCACCTGGAATTGCTTGTTGCATATATGTTGCAAGCTGGCGTGATTCAGCAGGGTGCTCAAACACAGCCCGTTGAGACTTGGCAAAGCTCTTACTGCCAGGCTATCATGCCAGCAGCACATACCTTCTCAAAGTACTTTAGCTCCACACGACCAAACATGGTTTGAGCCTGCCTTACAGTGATCAGAGCCTGGTTTATCGAGCACCCTGCACGACGAACTAAACTTGTGACCAAAGCTGCATGGATTTAAGTTGCGCGATGTTTACGGTATTCAGGTTGCGCTGTTCGCACAGAGTAAGAAAGCTTTCAGGAGCGCACCGAGGGAGAAACAGCCAAGACCGGTGCCTGGCAGCAGATTCAGCGCCAACATGTTGCTCCTGGCACAGCAGGTCAACAATAGGAACACCCACGCAACAGCAGCGGAAGGTTAGAGCACTAACACTACGTCGAGGACAGGATAGCTAGGATATAATATAGGGGACATCGTATCACTGTTCGACACAAGATCTTGCAAGTCTTATGTGACCTCTGCCGACGACATTGGAATGCAATAGCGAAGGACAGGGATTTTGAGTCACACTGGGCAGTGGGCCCAGAGAGCTTTCGCAGCAAGTATCGGAAGTGCAGCAAGTATCGGAAATGCCGTTTCGTCTTTCGAAGCGCATTGTCGGCAAGCGTGTTTGTGTACGTGGTGCGAGACATTACGCCACTGTTCCAGAAGGCCCTTGAAATTGCGCAAAGGTACGCCAACCTTGCAGAGCAGATGGACCATCAACAAGTTTGTATCAAAGGGTTTAACGGGCTTCGACACTATCAAGCCTGACCTTCAAGTTCAAAAGCGCATCGGAGTTGGCGCGTTGGTAAAGACATCTTGCCGTTTCATATTCAACAAAACATCCAGCAAACGCTTGGGTGCGGGTACGCTTCAGGGTGGTACAGGCGTGAAGCACGGCAATCATGGCAGCTTTCGATCTAACAGTGCGCTTCAGAAAGAAGGAGCATGCTATACAGCTGGCGGTGGACCCCAGCACTGAACAGGTTGCCAGTGCAATCGCAACTGTGACTGGCGCTGCTGCCGAGACTATCAAGCTGCTCCTCCCTGGAAAGAAAGGCCAGATGCTCAAATTGACAGCCAACTCAAATCAGTCAGCACAACTTGCTGGTGAGGATCAGGTCAAATTGTGACGTGTCCTGGGTACTGCTTCATTGAAGCTCAGCATCACCAATTTGGTTGCGTCGTCCTCAGGATCACATGTGTACCAAGGTTTTCCCTGGTCATGTTACTTTGAATCCATGCTCTGATGCTTGGGCCGTTTCAACTCAGACAGATCAAACAACGCACCATTTGTATGTTCCCTGTGCTTCATGGTTCCTTTACTTGCCTGCCAGGCCTAGAGTCAGGGATGCGAGTTGAGGTGTATGCCAGCACAAAGGAGGAAGTGGAGCAAGTGCGCAACAGCAAGGATCTGCCAGGACTGGCCAGCTTTGAGCAGGAGATGAAACAAACAATGCGCAGGCAGAGAGGAAGCAGCAGGGGAAAGCTAACTCTGCCTTCAGGTCAGTACCTTTTAGGTGTATATATTCACATGCTCATACACCTCATGCATTACAGAAGTGACGGCATTATCACTGGAGTGCTTTATGGCTGATGAGATGCTTTTCCTGATGGCAGCTGTTGGAAGTTGCTGCAAGCAGACAATAGCATAGCATAGCGTAGACCTTAAAGTAGCATACCACAGGTGCCACTTGATCACCCAGTCAAGGCGTCAAGTGAAACCTGTGCTATGTTAGTTTATGGTCTACGCTACGCTATGCTACGCTGTTGTCTGCTTGCAGAGGCTTCATAGCCGGACATACTCCAGCTTGCCTTCATAAGCAGCAATGTGCAGAGGGGTGATGCACAACGTAGACCTACTGCTACTTTCTGTGGCTTTTGGTGTACACTGATACAGCTAAGTTGTTGCTAAAGGGCCATACACCTTTCAGAAGTTTGAGGCCTGGCAGCGCCCCGGTCTGTCACCTGTACCGTCTGAAGCCATGAAGCTACTTTTCAGATTAGCAGCAGACCCAGGAATCATAGGAATCGTGAGTAAGCATCGTTGGACAGTAGGGCTGCTCAGTGAAATGCCCCCGGAGGGCAAGGTTGGGGTTAGCCCTGTCTGCATCCTAGGGGTCAACATCAATGCTGGACAGGAGATTAGCTTGAGGCTCAGGACAGATGATCTCAAAGGCTTCAGAAGGTACTGTTGGTCCCATTGAATGAGTGGCAAGTACTCAGAAGACAGCGGCTTTCATATGATGTCATGCTGATAACAGCCACGGCCTTCTTGAATTCTGCCTCTTGTGTGCGATGAGTTG
>JAABUK010005865.1_pt1 | contig 18747 bp, 21 predicted proteins | sample 5559141 | NCBI WGS metagenome assembly JAABUK01 (sample SAMN10711869, study PRJNA513367) | rock metagenome | isolation source: Antarctica rocks | place: Antarctica: Victoria Land, Pudding Butte nord | collected 2016-01-03 | reverse complement strand
TCTAGCTCCGTGAGGGAGATGCTTCTTGCTGTGCGGGCCATAAAAATGGGGTATGTTATCCGTAAAATTAATACGTAAAACTAAATTGTCAGAACACTAGTAGCAACCCCACAAATCCACCTGTCATGCTGAGCCTGCGAAGCATCCTATCACCGCTGAACGGTTGTGCGAACGTGCTAAGTAGTTCAGTAGAATTGATTTTGCAAAAAGGCGGTCATGCTGAACGCAATGAAGCATCTCTACCGCATCATCCGCGCCGTTCAATAAGGCGAGCGAGATGCTTCACTGTGTTCAGCATGACGTGCTAAAATGATAAAACAATTCCGTCTGACTACTTAAGATGCTTCGACAAGCTCAGCATGACAGTATTGGAATGAATTACTCTGAGGACACCACCCGCGCGCCCTGGCTGGCAATCGGCCCCACGTGCAGGTGAAAGTCGATGCCCATTTTCTGGTACACGCTGCCCAGCGCCTCGGCGGCGGCGTGGGCCGTGGCCTCGTCCTTGTTCAGCATAAAAATCGACGGCCCCGAGCCCGAAATGCCGCCGCCCAGCGCGCCGGCTTCCAGCGCCAGCCGCTTGGCATCGCCCAGGCCCGGAATGAGCGAGGCCCGCGCCGGCTCCACGATGTAGTCTTCCAAAGCGCGGGCAATCAGCTCGTTGTCGTGGGTGAGAAAGCCAGCCACCAGGCCGCCCACGTTGGCCCACTGCCGTACGGCCAGGCTCAGCGGCACAGCGGTGGGCAGCACGGCGCGGGCCTCCTTGGTTTTCACCTCAAACTGCGGGTGTACCACCGCCACCCACAGCGGCGGCGGGGGTAGGGCCACCACGTCGAGCACCGGCTGCACGGCCCGCACCAGCGTAAAGCCACCGCAGATGGCCGGCGCGATATTGTCGGCGTGGCGCACGCCCGAGGCCACCGCCTCGCCATACATCGCCATGTCAATCAATTCTTTGTGCGAAAACCGGTTGCCCAGCAGCGCATTGGCGGCTACCACGGCGCCGGCCGCGCTGGCCGCGCTGCTGCCAATGCCGCTGCCCGGCCGGATGCCCTTGGTAATCTCCACCTCGAAGCCCAGCGGCTCGGGCACGGCGCGCAGCAGTGCCAGCAGGGCCGCGCCGGCCACGTTGCGGTTGGGGTCGGTGGGCAGGTCGTAGTCGTCGAGGTGATGAATAACGAGGCCCGGCTGGTCGCGGCGCGTCAGGCGCACGGTGTCGTAGGGCGCGGTGAGGCACAGGCCCAGCACGTCGAAGCCGCAGCCAACGTTGGCAATGGTGGCTGGCGCGTGCACCGTGACGGAGGAGGGAAGAGGCATAAGAAGCAGCCCCACCCCCCGGCCCCCTCCCCTGCGGGAGAGGGGGAGCCGCGGCGGCGCAGGCGTTAAGTGAAGAATCGTTTGGCTCCCCCTCCCCCGCAGGGCCGGGGGCCGGGGGGTGGGGCTGCTAAAGCCGCGCCGCCCGAATAATATCGGCAAATACCCCGCTCGCCGTGACCTCGGCCCCGGCCCCGGCGCCCTTTACCACCAGCGGCTGCTCGGGGTAGCGGTCGGTGTAGAAGAGCACCAGATTGTCCTTGCCCCGCAGCTCGTATAAATCGTGGCCGGGCGCGATTTGCCGCAAGCCCACTGAGGCTTTACCGTCGGCGTACTGGGCCACGAACTTGAGGCGCTGGCCCTGGCTGGCGGCCGCCTCGTAGAGGGCGCGAAAGTGCGGCTCGTGCACCGCCAGCTGCTCGTAGAAGGCCGCCACGTCGCCCGCGAGGCAGGAGGGGGGTAGGAAACTCGCGTTGGCTACGTCGCTCATTTCCAGCGGCTGGCCGGCCTCACGGGCCAGGATGAGGATTTTGCGGGCCACGTCCGAGCCGTTGAGGTCGAGGCGCGGGTCGGGCTCGGTGTAGCCTTCGTCCTGGGCCTGGCGCACCACCTCGGCGAAGGGCCGCGAGCCGTCGTACTTATTGAATACGAAGTTGAGCGTGCCCGACAGTACGGCCTGCATCCGGCGCACTACGTCGCCGCTGCGCGTGAGGTCGCCGAGCGTGCCAATGACGGGTAGGGCCGCGCCCACGTTGGTTTCGAACAGGTACTTAGTGTTGAAATCCTGGGCCAGCTGCTTGAGGTGGCGGTAGCTGGCGTACTCGGCCGACGCGGCCACTTTATTACAGGCTACCACGGCCACGCTCTTGGCCAGCAGCGGCGCGTACTGGCCGGCGGCGGCCGGGTTGGCCGTCACGTCCACGAAGATGGAGTTGCGCAGGTTCTTGCTGATAATGAGCTGGGTAAATTCCTCCAGCGTCAGCTTGGAGGCCTTGTCCAAATCCTCGGGCCAGGTGCGCAGGTCGAGGCCACCTTCGTCGCTCACCAGGCAGTGGCGGCTGTTGGCGATGGCCACCACGCGCAGGTCGAGGCCCAGCTTTTCGCGCAAATATTCCTGCTGCTGCGCCAGCTGGCCCAGCAGCTTGCCGCCCACGTTGCCGGGCCCTAAGATGAAGAGGTTAACCTGTTTATACGTCGCCTCAAAGAACTCCTCGTGCAGCACGTTGATGGCCTTGCGCACATCGTCGGCCCGAATCACGGTCGAGATGTTGCGCTCGCTCGCGCCCTGCGCGATGGCCCGGATATTCACTCCATTGTGCCCTAGCGCGCTAAACAAGCGCCCGCTGATGCCGGGGTGGTTGCGCATATTGTCGCCCACCAGCGCCACTATCGCCAGGCCAGTTTCGGGTCGCAGCGGCTCCAGCCGGCCAGCCCCGATTTCGGCGGCAAATTCCTCGTTTACTACCCCCTGCGCGGTGGGTACGTCGCCCTCGCTCACGCCCACGCAAATGGAGTGCTCCGACGAGCTTTGGGTAATGAGCACCACGTTGATGCGGGCCCGCGCCAGCGCCGCGAACAGCCGCGCCGAGAAGCCCGGCACGCCCACCATGCCGCTGCCTTCCAGGTTCAGCAGGGCCAGGTTGCCGATGCTCGACAGCCCGCGCACTACCCCCATGCTGGGCGGTGGGGCCACTTCCACCAGCGTGCCGTAGTCGGTGGGCGCGAAGGTGTTCTTAATCCACAGCGGGATGCCGCGCTGGCGCACTGGCTGCACCGTGGGCGCGTACAGCACCTTGGCCCCGAAGTGCGACAGCTCCATCGCCTCCTCGTAGCTGATGCGCGCGATGGGCCGCGCCGAGCGCACCAGGCGCGGGTCGGCGGTGAGCATCCCGCTCACGTCGGTCCAGATTTCGAGCTTCTCCGCGTTCAAGGCCGCCGCCAGAATAGCAGCCGTGTAGTCGGAGCCGCCCCGGCCCAGCGTGGTGGTGTGCCCCTCAGCATCGGCGGCGATGAAGCCGGGCGCTACCCACAGCTTATCAGAAGTTTGCTTTTGAAAATCAGTAACCTGCTCGCCAGTCACGGCCTCATTCACCTGCGCCATGCCGAAGCGCGAATTAGTGCGGATGAGCTGCCGGCTATCGGCCCAGGCGGCAGCCATGCCCCGCGCCTGAAACGCGGCCACTACAATACGCGACGACAGCAATTCGCCGTAGCTCATGAGGCGGTCGAGGGTGCGCGGCGACAGCTCGCCCAAGGCAAAAATGCCGTCGGCCAGCAGGGCCAGCTCCGCGAACCGGGCGGTGAGCCAGGGCTGAATATCGGCCTGTGAGGCGGGGGTAGGGAGCAGCGCCTCGGCGGCGGTGAGGTGGCGGGCTTCGAGCTGACGCAGCGTTTGGCGGAAGCGCTCGTCGCCGCTAGCCGCCGCGCGGCCGGCGCTAATGAGGGCATCGGTGGTGCCACCCAGGGCCGATACCACCAGCACCACTGGCCCCTGGGCCAGCGCGCGCGTCACGATGGCGATAACCTTCCCGATGTTTTCGGCGGAGGCCACCGACGTGCCCCCGAACTTTAAGACTTGCATGAATATAAGATGCTGATGGAGAGCAGTTGTCATTGCGAGCATGTTGCGCATCAAGCAAGGACGCGGCAATCGCACCCGCACGATGGACGAACGACTGGCGTGGGTATCGTGCGGATGCGATTGCCGCGTCCTTGCTTGATGCGCAATATGCTCGCAATGACAGGCGGCTTCCAATTGCAGGAAGAAACCAGGAACCCAAAGGACGGTGTTACTCAGCCGTATCTTTGCAAACTACTGACTATTTTTTCCGACCACAAAATGCTGGATAAACTCGAAGCCATACGCGAGCGCTACGATACCGTGAACCACGAGCTCATGCAGCCCGAGGTGATGAGCGACATGAAGCGCTTCAAGGGCCTGAATAAAGAATTTAAAGAACTGGGCAAAATCGTGACGGCCTACCGTGCTTACCAGCAGGTGCTCAGCAATATAGAAGGAGCCCGCCAGGTCGTGTCGACCGAGAAGGACGAGGACTTCCGTGAAATGGCCAAGGCCGAGCTCGACGAGCTACTGCCCGAAGCCGACCGCATGGAGGTGGCCATCAAGGAATTATTGATTCCGAAAGACCCCAACGACTCGAAGGACGTGATTATGGAAATCCGGGCTGGGGCGGGCGGCGACGAGGCCTCGCTCTTTGCCGGCGACTTGCAGCGCATGTACCTGCGCTTTGCCGAAAAGCAGGGCTGGAAAATGGAGCTCGTGGACGCGATGGACGGCACCGCCGGCGGCTACAAGGAAATCGTGCTGGCCGTGAAGGGCGAGGATGTGTACGGCAAGCTCAAGTTTGAAAGCGGCGTGCACCGCGTGCAGCGCGTGCCGGCCACCGAAACCCAGGGCCGCATCCACACGTCGGTAGCTTCTATCGTGGTAATGCCCGAGGCCGAGGAATTTGATATCGACCTGGATATGAACGACATTCGCAAGGACTTGTTTATGTCGAGCGGCCCCGGCGGGCAGTCGGTAAACACGACATATTCGGCCGTGCGCCTCACGCACATCCCGACGGGCATCGTGGCCCAGTGCCAGGACCAGAAATCACAGCTCAAAAACTTCGACAAGGCGCTGGCCGTGCTGCGCTCGCGCATCTTCGAAATCGAGCTGGCCAAGAAGAATGAGGCCGAAGGCGCCATCCGCAAAGGCATGATTGGCGGCGGCGACCGCAGCGACAAAATCCGCACCTACAACTACCCGCAGGGCCGCGTAACCGACCACCGCATCGGCTACACTGTGCACAACCTGCCCAACGTGATGGACGGCAACATCGATGACTTCGTAGAGCAGCTGCGCTTAGCCGAAAGCGCCGAGCGCCTGAAAGTGGGCGTGGCGTAGAAAGCAAATCGTCTGTCATTGCGAGGAGGAACGACATTCTGCGCATCAAGCAGAGACAATCTTTCCTTGTCGTCTGCACAAAACCAGTCAATATTTTTGACGAAGCGGGCAATAAGGAAAGATTGCTTCGTCGTTCCTCCTCGCAATGACACCTGATTCCTGTGCTTAAACTTCGCTACTTCCTACCCCTGCTTTTATTCGTCAGCGGCGCGCTCAGCGTGGCGCTGCCCGGCTGCAAGCCGCGCGAGGAAGAGCTGCAAACCACCGGTGGCCTGGCCTTCTCGGCCGATACGGTGAAGTTTGACACGGTTTTTACCACCATTCGCACCGTTACGAAGCGCCTGTGGGTGTACAACCGCAACCCCAAGGCGGTGAACGTAGACCTGGTGAGCCTCGACAACCCGGCTACTTCGCCCTACACGCTGCTCATCAACGGCGACCTGAAGCAGACGGCTAGTAATCTGTACATTAGGGGGAATGACAGCCTGCTTATTCTGGTGCGGGCTCAACTCAAAGACAGTGGTCAGAATGGCGCAGCCAAGACCTACGTGCAGCAGGAAAACCTGAATTTCCGCACCAACGGTCAGGACCAGCACGTTCTGTTGCGCTCGTTTGGGCAAAATATTTACCTGCATCAGGATACTGCATTACCCTGCAACGAGGTGTGGGCCAACGACCGCCCACACGTGCTCTACGGCTTGGTGGTGGTGCCGGCCACCTGCACGCTGCGCATCAAGCCCGGCACCCGCATCTACGCCCACGCCGGGGCACGGCTTGTAGTGCAGGGCACGCTGCTTGTAAACAGCCCCGCCGACTACAACCCCACGGGCGCCACCGACACCGTGAAGGCCAGCAATGCCAAAATTGTGCGCTTTGTGGGCGACCGCAGCGCCGAAACCCAGTACGCCACCGCGCCTGGCCAGTGGACGGGCATCGAGTTTGATGCCAGCAGCAGGGGCAACGTCATTCGCTACGCCCAGATTCAAAACGCCACGTTCGGCGTATTTCTTTACAATCCTACGCCTCAGAAACAGGCCTTTCGGCCCGATTTACTGCTCCAAAACTCGGTTATTCGCTACATTTCGGGGGCCAGCGTGAGCGTGGCTGGCGCAGCCAGCAACTTGGGGTTGTCGGGAGCGGGCGTACTGAGCGTATCGGGCGATGTGCGGCTGGAAAATACTTTGCTTTCTGATTGTTATGAGTACGCCGTGCTGGGCTACGGAGCCAGCGTTCTCGCGCTCAATTACTGCACCATCGCTAACTACCCAGCTACGGCCGCTGTGCGCAGCACGCCCTCGCTGGCGTTTACCAACGTATCGCTCGATGGCCAAGTAAAATACACCAACGGCCAATTGCTAAGCGTACTTAACTCTATCGTGTGGGGGTCGATTGACGAGGAGCTACTGTTGCAGAACTACGATGACTACAAGGCTGCGGTTAGCATCAAAAATTCGGTGTTAAAAACCAAAGCCTACGCGGGTGCCGCTGACGTGCCGGCCACCACTACTACGCCGGCGCTGGCTGGCCTAGCGGCCCCGGCCTACGCCAACTTGTTTACCGACCCTAAATTTGTGCGTATCAACACGGCCGTTAGCAACGACTATCACCTATCCCCCGGCTCGCCCGCGCTGGCCAGTAAAACGGCCCTACCCCCCCTTGTACCACGCGACCTGCTCAACCTGCTCCGCAACGTTGCTACCCCCGACCTGGGCGCCTACGAAACTACCAAGTAGCCGCGGCTGCGTAGAAGCCCCATGCGCTTTATTCAAAAACGCCTGCGCCTGCCGGCCGTGGCCGAGGGCTTTCACCTCATTACCGACTTGCTGCTGAGCGAGTTGCCCGAGCTGGAAACGCTGCGCGTGGGCACCGCCAACTTCTGCATTCAGCACACGTCGGCTAGTTTGTTCATTACCGAAAACGCCGACCCTACCGTGCGGCGCGATTTTCAGGAATATTTCCGCCGCCTCGCGCCCGACAACGCCGCGTATTTCCAGCACACCCTGGAAGGCCCCGATGATATGACCGCTCACCTTAAGGCCGCCATGCTGGGCACCTCCGTCACGGTGCCCATCGCCGATGGCCGGCTGTTGCTGGGCACCTGGCAGGGCCTGTGCCTGGGCGAGCACCGCCGCCACGGCGGCCGCCGCTGGGTAGTGGCCACGCTACTGGGCGAGTAGCGCGAAGCTTCCGCTTCGTGCGCGAGCGCAGCGAGCAGGCGGGGCCGCGCGGCGCGAACGACGATGCTCGCTGTGCTCGCGCACGAAGCGGAAGCTTCGCGCTACAGCACGCGTGCCGCCGTGCGGTAGCGTAGCGAGTCGAACAGCACCAGCTTCTGCACGCCGCTGGCGCTGTACTGGCTGAGCAGGCCGTCTTGCAGGTGCAGGCGCAGGTCTTTCTGGCCAAAAAACAGGGCGTTATCCTGCCGCAGCGTGGCCTGAATTTCCTGGGGTAGGCCGCTGGCACTCAGCACATCGAGGCGTAACACCGGGGCGTTGTCGTGGCCGGGCAGCAGGCGGTAGATGTGGCGCATCACCCCACCCGGCAGGTTAACCGAATCTACGGCGTAGGCCCCGCGTAGGGCCGCTTTGTTGATGTCGGTCTGGTAAAAAATCTGGAGCTCGTCGGCCCATTTTACCTGGGGCACGCGCACGGTTTCGGGTGGGCCGCCGCGCAGGCCCACTTGCTTCTCTACGCCGGGCCGCCGGGCCGTGAGCTGGCGCACCTGCGCATCGAGCAGGCCCCGCATATCGAAATACGGGCCGCCGCGGTGGGGGGCGCCGGGCGCGGCCGGTTCGGCGGGGGTAGGGCCGTCGGTGCAGCCGCCCAGCAAAGCCAGCGTGGCCATACTCCAGAAATAAAAACCAGTTCTACAACCCATTTTATACTTGTCACGCAGTGAGGCACACCCAAGAACGTCATTCCGAGCTTGCCGAGGAATCTCGCTCGCGTCGTGGAACGAGACCCGAACGGCCCGAGCGAGATTCCTCGGCAAGCTCGGAATGACGTTCTTGGGTGCATTTCTATTCCGCGAAGACTACGATAACTTGTCCTGCATCGTGGAACACCGCGCAACACCGCCAGAAAGAAAAAACTCAGTCGTTTTGTTCAGCCTAGCCGGCGCTGGGGCGCAGCAGGCTCTGGCCGGTCATGTCGGCGGGCTGGGGCACGCCCATCAGCGCGAGCACGGTGGGCGCGATGTCGCCGAGCTTGCCGCTGGCCAGGGTGCCGCGGTAGTCGTGGTCGGCCAGGATGCAGGGTACCAGGTTGGTGGTGTGGGCCGTGTTGGGCGAGCCGTCGGCGTTGCGCATAAACTCGGCGTTGCCGTGGTCGGCAATGACGATGGTGGCGTAGCCGGCTGCCAGGGCGGCCTCCACCACGTCGTGGGCGCAGGCATCGGCGGTTTCCACGGCCTTCACCACAGCCTCAAACACGCCGGTGTGGCCCACCATGTCGGGGTTGGCGAAGTTGATAACCACGAAGTCGGCCGACTTGGCTTGCAGCTCGGGCACCAGCGCGTCGCGCAGCTCGTAGGCGCTCATTTCGGGGGCGAGGTCGTAGGTGGCCACCTTGGGCGAGGCCCGCATAATGCGCGTTTCACCGTCAAATTCCTTTTCCCTACCCCCCGAAAAAAAGAAGGTAACGTGCGGATACTTCTCCGTTTCGGCCATCCGAATCTGGGTCTTGCCGTGCGCCGACAGCACCTGACCCAGGGTATTGTCGAGGTTATCCTTGTCAAAAATCGGCGTCACGCCCACGAACGTCGCGTCGTAGTTCGTCATCGTGAGGTAGCGCAGGTTCAGGCGGTGCATCTCGTAGGCGTGGAAATCCTGCTGCGTGAGCGCCTCCGTGATTTCGCGGCCCCGGTCGGTGCGGAAGTTGAAGCACAGCACTACGTCGCCCTCCTCAATGGTAGCCAGCGGCTGCCCGTCGGCGCCCACTTTCACGATGGGTTTCAGAAACTCATCCGTTACGCCGTCTTTGTACTGTTCCTGAATGCTTTGAATCAAATTTTGCGAAGGCGTCCCTACCCCATTCACCAGCAGGTCATAGGCAATTTTGACGCGCTCCCAGCGCTGGTCGCGGTCCATAGCGTAGTAACGGCCCACGATGGAGGCGATTTTGGCGCCCGTGCGCTCCTGGTCGTTGTATTTCTCCAGCTCGTTCACGAAGTGCACGCCGCTCTTGGGGTCGGTGTCGCGCCCGTCGGTGAAGGCGTGCACGAACACCTGGCGCACATCGGCCTCGTGAGCAATGGTGCAGAGCGCTTTTACGTGGTCGATGTGCGAGTGAACCCCACCATCCGACAGCAAGCCAATGAGATGGAAAGCCTTATTGTTCTGCTTGGCGTATTGCAGGGCTTCTTTCAGGGCGGGCACCTGGCCCAGCTTGCGCTCCCGAATGGCCTTGGCGATGCGCACCAGCTCCTGGTTGACCACGCGGCCGGCGCCAATGTTCATGTGGCCCACTTCCGAATTACCCATCTGGCCTTCGGGCAGCCCTACCGCCTCGCCCGAAGCCTGGAGGGTGCTATGTGGAAAACGCTGCAACAACTCGTGGAAATAAGGCGTCTGTGCCTTATCAACGGCCGAAACCTCTACGTTTGGGGCAATTCCCCACCCATCCAGAATAACTAATAGGACCTGCTTGTTCATGGGGGCAAAAGTACGCCCCGTACCCTAAAGCGCCTGCCAACCGTAGTAGGTTCGGCACTTTTTACGGGGCATTAGAAAGTCTACAAATTGTCTTCTACTGGCATAGTTTTAGCTTAAGCCTAGTTAGGCGCCGCCGACCTGTTCGCGAAGCTCGTTTTTATGAAAATAATTCTTACTAAAGTATTCTTATTTGGGTGGCTGCTACTGGCCTTTGTAGGGATTGGGAAAGCACAAAGCGCGGACCAGCTGGCCGCCGTGCGCTCCGCTATTTCCAGTGGCTCTTCGCGAAATCTAGCTCAGTATCTGGGGCCGTCGGTAGAGGTTGGCTTCGATGGCGATAAGCAGAGTTACAATGCTACGCAGACCGAATTGGTAATGAAAAACTTCTTTACCAAGAATCCGCCCACCAGCTTCGATATCGTGCATCAGGGCGCTAGCAACGACGGAATTCCTTATGCGGTAGGTCATTACGTCGGAAAAACTGGTAATTACCAAATATTTATCAAGCTGAAACCTAAGCAAAGCACTCCGACGATAGATACGCTGGACTTCACAAAAGAATAACTTACCTGGAGCCCGGCTGCCTCCCCGCAGCCGGGTTTTTTGTGCGCCGGCCGGGCGGCGTACCTTTGCGGGGTGTCAGCTATTACCGCCCCTTACCTCACGCCCGCAGCCCTCACCACGTTTATTCGCACGGCCCTGGCCGAAGACGTGGGCGAAGGTGACCATTCGGCACTGGCTGCCATTCCGGCCGATGCGCGCAACCGCGCCCACCTGCTGGTAAAAGATGAGGGGGTGCTGGCCGGCGTGCGGCTGGCCCAGCTTATTTTTCAGGAAGTTGACCCGGCCCTTACCCTGCAAATTTTGCTCGAAGACGGGGCCCGCGTGCGCCGCGGCGACGTAGCCTTCACGGTCGAGGGCCCGGCGCGCAGCATCCTGACGGCCGAGCGCCTAGTGCTCAACTGTATGCAGCGCATGAGCGGCATCGCTACCTACACGGCGCAGCTCACCAGCCTGCTGGCCGGCACCAGCGCCCACCTGCTCGATACCCGCAAGACGACGCCCAACTTCCGGCTGTGCGAGAAGTGGGCGGTGCTCATCGGCGGTGGCGTGAACCACCGCTACGGGCTATTCGACATGATTATGCTCAAGGACAACCACGTGGACTACGCGGGGGGGGTAGGGGCGGCTATTTCAGCTACTCACGACTACCTGCGCCGGACCGGCCGCGACCTGCCTATCGTGGTCGAAACCCGCACCCTGGCCGAGGTGCAGCAGGCCCTGGACGCCGGCGGCATCCAGCGCATCATGCTCGACAACATGCCGCCCGCCCAGCTGCGCGAGGCCGTGGCCCTGGTGGCCGGCCGCGTGCCGCTGGAGGCCAGCGGCGGTATCACGGAGCAAACCCTGGCCGGAGTAGCCGCCACGGGCGTCGATTTTATCTCGGTCGGGGCGCTTACGCACTCAGCTAATATTCTGGATTTAAGCTTGAAAGCCTACTAAATCGCAGATTTTGCGGATTGCGCGGATTTCGCAGATTCAGACGGCGCGGGGGGGTAGGGAGTTGGTGTACGGAACGGAGAGGCTTTTACAAATGAGCGTATTCCTTGTTAGGAAGTTGTTGATAATGAAAACAGGAGGGGTAAAAGTCCCTCGCAAGCATTATAAAAACTAACGTATAAAAACGTATAAAGCAGCTCAAGCAAGCGCCGTTTGAATCTGCGAAATCCGCGCAATCAGTTAAATCTGCGATTTATGAATAATCCCAATCAACGCGGTGGTGGCGGCGGTTACCGCCAACAGCAGGCCCCGCAGTCCATGCCGGGCACCATCAAAACCAAGAAATACCAATTTGACCCCAACACCTACACCCGCATCGCGATGGCCGAAGTGTGGCGCAAGGAGTGGTGGTACGCCCTTATTCCGTTTGCGGTGGGGCTGTTGCCGGCCATTATCTGGCATTCGTGGTGGTGGGTACTGCTGGCAGTCGCCCTCACGCTGCTCTTCGTGCTGGTGCGCTCGTCGCTGGTGTCGGGCGTGACGCAGATGGAGCAGAGCAAGCCCCTGTTTGAACGCATGAACTACGAGGCCGACCAGCGCCAACTCATTATGCGCCAGAGCGAACAGAAGGCGATGGCCCTGCCCTGGGACCAGATTGGCCGCGTGCGCCGCGAGCCCGATGCCTACCTGCTGTACCTGAAGCCCGCCGCCCCGCCCGCCGAGCTGGCTCCCTGGCGCCGTTGGGTGGCCAGCACGTTCGACGTGCCGGTGTTTCTACATTTGCCCCTGCGCTTGTTTAATAACGACAACGACCGCAAGCTGTTTGAGGCGCTGCTGCGCCGCAAAGGCCTGCTGGCGGCCGACGCGCCGGCCACCTAAGGTCCGCGCCGTACGTACACTCGACGTTTGATTTTAACTCTTTTCGTTTCCGTAAGAATTTTTCGATTTGTATGAAAAAGCTGCTTTCCTACCTGGCTCCGGCCGCCGTAGTGTTGCTCGCCTCGTGCAGCAGTGAGCCCTCCGACTGGCGCCCCGACAAAAAAGTGTCGCTGGACCTGATTGCGCCCGGCACGCGCCCCACCGACAATTTTGACCAAGGCACTTCCGCCGCCCCCAACCAAGCCAAGGGCGGTGCCATTACGCAGCCAGCCAACTCGGCTACGATACTCGACGAGCACGCCGCTCCCACGCCGGGCGGCGTTATGTCGGCCGATACTCAGGAGGGTACGGCCGCTACGAAAGCTGAAAAAAGTGGAAATGGTGTGCCCAAAGACACGCCGACCCCCGAAACGGCTAAGGACCAGGCTGGCGGCCGCCAGTAACCAGCCCCGCGGCAACCCGTTAAGCGGGCTTGCAGCAATGTTGCAGTAATTACTGCAACATTGCTGCAAGCCCGCTGTTTCGTTACTCTATGTGGATTGCAATATTCTTGCTGGCGGCTACGGTACTGGGCGCTGGTGGGCTGGTGGGCGTCGTGCCGGCTGGTCGCACTGCTCAGTGGCTCAAGCCCTTACTGGCTTTTAGCGGGGCTTACCTTTTTACTCTTACCCTCACGCACCTGCTCCCCGAAGCGCTGTTGCTGCTGCCCACCGCGCCGCAGCGCATTGGCTATTGGATGCTGGCGGGCTTCTTTGGGCAGCTGTTGCTGGAGGTGGTATCGCAGGGCATCGAGCATGGCCACGTGCACGCCCCTACCCCCACCGAGCGCGGCCATGTGCCGCTGCTGCTGGTGTTGGCGCTGGTAGTCCACTCGCTGCTGGAGGGCAGCATCCTGGTGCGCGGGGCGGGAAGCGGCGCGGTAGACCAGCATTTTTACGCCCTGGTGCTGGGTATCGCGCTGCACCACGTGCCGGCCGCGGTGGCCCTGGCTACGCTGCTGCGGCTGCGGCTGCGGCTAGGCTCGTTTGGGCGGGTGTGGCCGTGGCTGCTGCTGTTCGCGCTGGCCTCGCCCGCCGGGCTGGTTTTCAGCAACTACGTGGTGCTGCGGCAGCTGCTGGGCAGCGGGGTGTACGCGTCGCTGCTGGGATTTGTGGCGGGTACTTTTCTGCACGTTTCCACCACCATTTTATTTGAAACCAGTCCCGAGCATCGCCTCAACTGGCCCAAGCTGGGCGCCACGCTCGGCGGCCTGCTGCTGGCGCTGGCCGTGGGGTAGAGCATAGGTAATAAAGAACGTCATGCTGACGAAGGAAGCATCTCTACAGCGTAAGTAATCCTAACGGTTGAAGTTAGCTATACGGTAGAGATGCTTCCTTCGCCAGCATGACGTTCTTTATTACCCGTTACTCACCGAGCAAAGGGCCGGTGCCGCGCAAAAAGTCTTCGAGCTGGCGGGCGCGGGCGGTTTCGCGGGCCAGGGCGGCTTGCAGGCCCAGCAGGCGCTGGCGCATGAGCAGCACCAGGTCGATGGCTTCGGGGGCCAGGCCCAGGCCGTGGTGCAGGCGCGCCAGGCGGGGCAGCAACTCGTCGGGCTCTTCTACCTCAATGGTTTCGGGGGCCGAGGCGGGCCGCAACAGGCCCAGCTCCACAAACTGGTGCAGCTCGGCGCGGCCCAGCCCGTAGCGGGTGTCACATTCCTGAAAGGTGAGCAGCAATACGTGCGTTTCCATGAGCGGGAAAACTATTATTAATTGATAAAGTATAGAGGGGCAACGAGTTGTCAAGCGCCGTGAGATATCAGCCAGTTGTAAGGGGGTAAGAAACCAGGTTACTCCTCCCCGCGCAGCTTGGCGAGCTGCCGGATAAGGTCGCACTCCTCGTCGCTGAGGCCGGTGGGCAGCTGCACATTCAGGCGCAGGTAGAGGTCGCCGTGCTGGCCCTCTTGCCGATACACCGGGAAGCCCTTGCCGCGCAGGCGCAGCCGGCTGCCGTTGGCAGTTTCGGGCTTGAGCTTGATTTTGACCGGGCCGCCCAATGTTTCTACGGTTTGCTCGCCGCCGAGCAGGGCGCGGTACAGTGACACGGGTACGTCCTGGGTGAGGTCGTCGCCGGTGCGGGCGTAGCGGGCATCGGGCAAAATGCGGAACGTGATGAGCAGCGCGCCGTTGGGGCCGCCGTTGCGGCCGGGGCCGCCCTGGTCGCGCAGCCGAATGGTCTGGCCATCGGCTACCCCTGGCTGAATGGTGATGCGTAAGTTCTTGCCGTTGACCGTGATGGTGCGCGGGCCGCCCGCGTAAGCTTCCTCCAGGCTCAGCTCTAATTCGGCCTGGTAGTCGGAGCCCGCGCCGGGCCGGCTGCCGCGCCCGCCGCCGCCCCCGCCGCCAAATAGCGAGCTAAAAAAGTCAGAGAAGTCTTCGCCCCCGCCGCCAAACTCGCTACCCCCCCCAAAACCGCCGAAGCCGCTGCCCTGCGCATACTGGCTCCAGTCGAAGTCGCCCGGCCCGGCGCCCGCGCCGCCTGGCCCACGTCCGCCGCCGGCCTGCTGGTAGCGCTGGTAGTCGGCACCCAGCTGGTCGTATTTCTGGCGCTTTTCGGGGTCCGAGAGCACTTCGTTGGCCTCGTTGGCTTCCTTGAATTTCTGCTCGGCGGTGGCATTGTTGGGGTTCACGTCGGGGTGATACTGGCGGGCCAGCTTACGGTAAGCCTTTTTAATTTGCTCAGTAGTAGCGTTTTTCTCGACGCCCAGGATTTTATAATAATCCTTATAATCCATTGGAGTAGGAGGTAGGGATGCGGAAAAGAAGAAGAAGCAATACCCGCCGGCAGGCCGGGATGCCTAAGAGCGCAAAAACCCCGGTGCTGGCAGACACAGGCACGCTATTTGGTTGGCACAAGGTACGGAACGGCAGAGAAAATGAAGAAACAGTGGAACGCCAAAGCCAAAGAGCACGTTAGTTTACGAGAATTAGCTGCCCAAGGGTATTTTTGCATTTTGGCCAGAAATTTACCGGAGTGCTTACGAAGTAGCTAGGTAGCCTGAACCGCAGCTAGCGGGGAAGGCGGGAGCGCAAGCGTTCGGCACGATTTTCAAGGAGCTGTTCTAAGTACGGGTACTTTTTCCTATTTTTTTATTTACGCCGATGAAACTAGTTATGCACACATTGCTGCTGGCGGGCATCGTCTTGCTCGCGCAAGAAAGCCGGGCACAGACCCCAGCCGCAGCCGTTCAGCCTGGCCAAACTACTACTTCGCCTGCTACGCCCGCCGCGGCTCGTCGGGTACTCGCCCCGCGCCGCGTAGTAGCGCCGCGCCGCACGGGCGCGGCCCCTACGCGCGCGCGCACCAACGGCGTGATGGCCAAGGACGGCCTCACGCTGGAAAGCGGCCGGGTAGTACTGACCGAACTGGGCCTGACGGCGCCCATCGAGCAAGATAAGCGCCTGCTCAATGGCACCCTCATTTCTACCAAAGGCCAGGTAACCAACGGTGAAGGCGTGACCTCGCAAATGGCTGAGGGCGACTACGTATCGCTCACCGGCCGCCTCACCAGCAAGCGCGAGATGGTAGAAGCCGACAGCGTGCGCAAACTGGTGGCCTACGACCTCAAGCACCCCGGCAAGCGGAAGGAAATGGAAAAAGCCCGCGAAAAAGTAGAAAAAGAGCGCGCCAAAGCCGAGAAAGAAGCCGCTAAAGCCAAGGCCAAAGCCGGCCGCTAGGGCCGGCTGTAGCTGGTAAGCACGGCCAGGCCGGCCGCGTCGTCTTCAGCCTCCACTACTTCGTCGATGACGAATTGAATCTCATTTTCAGTCCAGTCCTCGTCTTCGGCGGCGCGCACGAAGCTGTCGAGGGTGGCAAAGCGGTTGCCCGCTTCGGCGGGCGGGCTCCAGGTAATACGTTTGCGGATGTTCATGCCGCGAAGATGGCACTCAGCGGCCTCTGCCTCGCGGCAGGGGCCGCTTTTTTGGGGTAGAAACTAGCGGTGGCCGGTGCCGGCCGGCGCGGCCCGCACCACTTTGAGCCGCACGGGTACCACGCCGGCATCAAGGAGGCCGAGCTTGCGGGCGGCGCGCTTCGACACATCCACGATGCGGCCCTTCACGTGCGGCCCGCGGTCATTGACAACTACTTTGACCGAGCGGCCGTTGCGCACGTTGGTAACTTTGATTTTGGTGCCGAAGGGCAGCGTATTGTGCGCCGCCGTGAGCCGGCCGGGGCGATAGGGCGCACCGCTGGTAGTGGCCCGGCCCGCAAACTTATCGGCGTAGTACGAGCCCTGGCCCGATTGCGTGAAAGCAGATTTGCTACCGCCGCAGGCCGAAAGCAAGCTTAGTAAGCTGCTAAACCAAAGTGCTTTGCGAAAGAGTCGGTTCAAGGTTGTGTACATAATTCAGCTCTTCATTTAGCCTTCACGCGGTATCTCAGATTAAACGCTCATCTTTCCGCCGGAATTATCTCCTACCCCACCTTTTTACCTCCAACTCCCATGCGCAATACGCTGAAACTCGTTGCTGGCCTCGCTCTGTCGGGCCTTTTCCTCACCGCCCACGCTCAGACTACCCCCGCTCCCATGCAAGATGGCAAAATGGCCGACGGCAAAATGATGGATGGCAAGATGAAAAAGGGCAAAATGAAAGAAGGAAAGATGTCGGAAGGCAAAATGAAGAAAGGCAAAATGGCCGACGAGAAGATGAAGACCAAAATGTAGGTTGGCAGCTTAGCGTTGCACCAGTTCGGCCGCCCGGTTCAGCAGCTTGCGAAAGCTGCCGGGCCGGGCGGTTTTGGCGGGGGTAGGGCGCACGGCGGGCGGTGGGGCCACGCGCAAGGCCAGCAGCGCCTCGTAGCTGCCCTGAAAAACATTAAAATCGACGGTGCCCCGGATGCCGGGCACGTAGGCCTCATCGGAATGCTGCCAGATAATCCAGCGGCTGGCGGGTAGTGCGGGGCGCTCCACCTCGTAGTGGGCCAGCCACAGAGGGTAGTCGTCGAAATGCCCGGCCAGGTAGTGGCGGTAAAAAGTATAGTTGGAGTACAGAATGGGTCGCACTTTGTAGTGGGCCTCCACGGCATCGAGCCACTGGTGTATCTCGCGGCGCAGTTCGGCCACGTCGTGAAAGCGCGGGGCCTCCACGTCGAGTACGGGGGGTAGGTCACCAGGCCGTAGCGGCACCGTGACAATAAACAAGCGGGCCTGGTCGCCGCCGTCGCGGTTGGGCTGGAAGTAATGGTAGGCCCCACTGAGAATACCAGCCGCCCGCGCCTCGCGCCAGTTGCGCCCAAAGCGCGCATCGCGCAGCGTGGCGCCCTCGCTGGCCTTGATAAACGCAAACCGCACCTGCTGCCGGGCCACCTCGGGCCAATCGATGCGGCCCTGGTAGGTCGAAACATCGATGCCATGCACCGAGTAGCCGGCCAGCAGCGGCGTGCTTTCGCGGCCCGTGAGGTAGCGCGTGGTGAGCGTGGCCCAGGTGCGCCGCGCGTAGCGGTTGAGCTGGCGCTGGTGGCGCAGGTAATAGGCCCCACCGCCCAGCAGCCCCAGCAGCAACCCGGCCAGCACCCAGCGCCGCCAGCCCCGGCGCGGCGCCGGGGGCGGCGCGGTGGCCGGGGCAATAGGCAGGGGTAGGGCAGGCATGGGCACGGGGGTAGCAAGCCAAAAATAACGCACGGCAGGCCACCCCGCGTATGCCGGCCGGGGCCGTAGCTTGCACTCCTAAAGCTGAGCCGTTCACTTCCGGTTCCTTTTTGACTGCTGCTTATGCCCGACGCCCGCGACGCCAACGGCCACCTCATCCGCGAGTTGCACGGCGTAACGCTCGCCGCCATCCTCGACTACCTCGTGGCGCACTACGGCTTTGCCGGCCTCGATGCGCGCCTGAAACTCAACTGCTTCGCCGTGGATCCCAGCATCAAATCCAGCCTCACGTTTTTGCGACGCACGGCCTGGGCACGGGCTAAGGTCGAAGACCTGTATGTGCGCCTACGCACGGCCGAAGTGCTGGGTCGGCCCTGGCCGTAGGCATTTTCTCACGACTTGCTTCTTATCTTCTAATGGCTGAGCTGCGCGAAAAATCGGGACCCCTGGCGCTGCTGGCCGGCCTGGGCTGCTACGTGGCCTTCGAAACCGTCGCTTTTTACCTGCTGCGTTTCCTCACTGCCGGCCTGGGCGAATCGAACCAGTACCAGCCCGAAAATACCATCGTCAGCAATTGGGTCAAGACGGTGACCTTCCTGGTGCTGCACCTGGCGCTGGTACTCGCGGCGGTGCTGGTGCTCAGCAACCGCTTACCCCGCCGCTACCGGGGCCAGGTTATCGGCTGGCTGCTGGTGAGCTTGCTGGTCGGTTTTGGGCTGCTCATCCCGCTGTTTTCTTAGAGGATGTAGGGTAATTCAAGTTGAATTTCTCCATCTCGCCTTCGTTGTCAATCTTCGTACTAGTAAGTTGCACATAGCCAGCTTTATCCAGGCTTCACTGTTGCGAGGATTAGTCTCGAAATC